>Ga0208198_1000048_pt1 | contig 151444 bp, 124 predicted proteins | sample AD_JPNTR2_MetaG_FD_184446 | JGI IMG/M metagenome (GOLD analysis project Ga0208198, IMG submission 184446) | Active sludge microbial communities of municipal wastewater-treating anaerobic digesters from Japan - AD_JPNTR2_MetaG (SPAdes) (version 2) | ecosystem: Engineered > Bioreactor >...
CTGGCGGGTCATCGTGTTTCTCCTAACTAAAGTTCTGATAAAACCTTAACAGGAGAACGGGACAGGCCCGCCAATTCAAGCAAAAATTTCGTGTGTGGGTTCGGGTTCCGGTTCGTCGGCCTTCGGCCTCCTTGCCTCCACCCGAACACACACGGTTAACAGCAATTTACAGAAACAACTTTACAGTAGCTGTAATAAAGGGACAATCTATGAAAATCTCAAATAAATATGTATATGTGGCGTTGTGCATAAGCTTAATTGTTGGAATATCAGTCTTCTGCAATAGGAACAATAGTGCTGATGTCTCCAAAAACTTAATAGGGATATTTTTTGAACCAGCATTACTGAAATTTGATCCAGATTCCAGAATGCTCGCTTTTTCTCCATCTGAAGAATTTTTGTTAGATAAAGATGACAGACCAAGGTATAAAAGGAAAGATGTTTATGTATTTGACGTAACAACCCAAAAACTACAGAAAGTAATAAATAATTCAAATATTCATTGGTTAGCATGGCAACCATGTTCAAATCGATATAATCTATGGGTTTCTACACGGGGGTCATATTGGGGATTTTGGCCACGTTATATATTGTTTCAAATAGGCGCCAACGAGCACCAAAAATGGCAAACAATTGGAACGCATGTTAGACCTAAAATTGTAAGTGCATTCTATTGGAATCCTGAAGGTACTATTCTCGCAGGTAAACCAGAAAAAGATTTTTTTCCTTCAAGGCATGTATTAGATGGCAATATTGCTGTATCGTGGAATGAGGGACGAGATGCGATATACTATGAAGGGGTCCAATCTCTCGAAATCTTTTGGATAGACGAGAACACTTTTATCACTCAGGATGCCCGAGAGAAATCAATACATAAATTCTTTGTCGGTGGTCATACACTTTCACTCGTGAAGACCTTTTCATATGGAAAAGATGTTTATTTATTTGGTGCTTATGAAGATGAACCTGTTTATCAATTGGAAGGAAATATCTATATTGGTGATGAACCAATCTATGATTCGAAAATATCCATAGGTTGGCTTAGAGTTAAAAAACCTTATGTCTATTTCAATGAAAGCTCAACTATTGTCATATTTAATGTAGAAAGCAGAGAAGAGTTCCAAATAGATACAACAAAAGAAGACGTTATACCAGTCGGATTATCATTGCACGAAGGAACGGTCTATTGGCTATCTGAAAGGAAAGAAATTTGCAGATGGAATTTTAAAGATGAAAGTGCGATTGAATCTGTTCTTAAAATAGATTCGATAAAAATACAATAACCATATCGTTGACTGTTAAAGATGCGTCCTCTTCAAAAATGTGCGTCACGAAGATGCGGGAGGTGTATCATGTAGAAACTGAACATGTTATGCTCCACGGGTGATGGGGGTTATGGCCGTATGGTGCAAATATCCATCGGCCGCTAAATATGGCTTCTTTCATAAGTTGAGACTGAAAATTTCATCCGTAAATTGCCGGCTGTTGCAGAATCCGTCCAAATCTGATAGACTCCTCGCATAATGGAAAATCGGCCGGCAAAGATGAACGGCCGCAGCAAAAGGAAAACCAAAACAAAACCGGAAACTCTTGCACGACCCGACGACAGACAGAACCCAAAGGCCTGCGATGTCCCGACAAAAAAGAAAATCCCCCTCGCCCAACCGCCGGAAAGCCGCCCAGCCCCCTTCCGCCATACCGCAGCGGAAAGCCATCCTCCAGCCGGCTTCGGCCGCCCAGATAATACTGCTGCTGTTCGGGGTTTCCCTGTCGATCCTCTATTTCGGCCACCAGGCCGTTCCCAACTCCGACTTTCCCGCCTTCGTCAAAACAGCCCAAGACATTCTTCATTTTCGTCTGCCTGCCAGCTTCAAGCGTCTGCCCGGACTGGGTCTGCTGCAGATTGCGCTGAGCTGTTTTGTGAAAGGCCCCTGCCCGATTCTGACGGCCGGTTTGCTGCTGAATGCCGTTCTTTATCCGCTTTGCGGCTGGCTGCTGTTTCGCATCGGCCAGCGCATCCTCGATCGAGGGGCTTTCTGGTTTGCCCTGGCGGCGCTGGTCAATCCTTTTGTTCTTGCGTGGCTGGTGCATCCTATCGCCGAGATTCCCCTGATTTTCTTCTTTCTTCTCACTTTTTATCTGCTGTTTGAAAAGGGCCGATGGGCCTATGCGGCCGCCTTTGCCGCCAGTATGATTCGCTACGAGGGAGCTGTGCTGATTGCCGTAGTCTTTGTTTGGGACCTGCTTGCCCATCGCACCCTTCGCCAACGGCTGGTGTCGGCGGGCCTTGCTTTCCTTGCCGGCCTGCCGGTGTCCCTTTGGATACTTGGACAAATCCTCTCTCACAAGAGCGGCGGCGGAGATTATCTGAGCAGCTACGAGGCCGCCGCTGAAGGTGAGGCCATGGTCTTCGGCCAATTCGCCCGGCTGCTTCGGCAGGTTACAATCGGCCCTTATTTCCAGCCGAATCCGGCTTCCTCAAGTCCGCTGGTCTGGCTTAGCAGTATCCTCTTGTGGGTCGGCCTGCTTGCCGCCGGCTTCTTTGCCGTGTGGAAGAAACATCCTCAACTGATCGCCATTTTTTCTTTTACGGCCATTTACTTTCTGCTGCATGCGGCCCGCACAGGAACCCGCCCGCGCTATGCCGCCCCCATCGCGTGGCTGGTTTTTCTGCTTTGGCTTTATGGGGGCAGTCAGATTTGGCATCTGTTTCGGCAGAAAATCACTATTCCCAAACCAGCTCTTCTGATCCTGCAGGGGCTGGTTTGTCTGGTCTGTCTTTGTGCCGCTTTCAGCCGGCTCGAACCGCTTGCGCAAATGCAAAAATATAGTCCCCGTTCTGCGCCCATTCCGTGGATAGGTCTCGGCGCGGCTGTTCTTTTTGGAGCAATAGAACTTCTGTTCAGCCAAAAACGGGATGTCGGCTGGACAGCGGCTGTTCTTGGCGTAACATGTTGGGCACTGTTTGCCAATCAGGCCTATCTTATCCAGAATCTCGGAAATGGCGCGGTTGACCAGGAATTCAAGGAGTTGGCGATATGGTATCTAAAGAACGCCTCCAAGGATGAGAAACTGGTCACGACGATGCCCCATCTTCTTGAGCTTTTTGCGCCAGGGGTGTCTGCAAATTTTGTACATACCCGAAATATTGCCGGCAGCACACCCGAGGAGTTTGTTGAAGACTGCCGGCGAAAGAAAATTACTTATCTTGCCTGGGATTCCCGTTTAGGGCTGGCTTTTCAGAACAGTTATTACAAACTCTATGGGCTGGACCGAATTGCATACCTCGGCCCCCGGCTCCAAAACGGAAACAAACTCGTGATGCCCCCCTCCAAAAACGGCCCCTTCGAACTGGTCGAGACCATCCGTAACCCCGTGTATCCACAACGGTTTATATTAATCTACCGGCTGAGTCCCTCATCGGATTGACCGGCTGACTTTCTCAAAGGACGTTGCGAACTTCGTGCCAAAAAAGAAAACCGGAGCAGCACTTCACCGCTCCGGCTCAATTTCATAAGTCTTGTTTTATAAGCAACTTATAAGCCGTATAGTCCGATAAGAAACCCAAAAACCTCTTCTAATCGACCGCCACGACTTCCTTGACTTCCGGCACCCGCTGCTTGAGCAAACGCTCCACGCCCATTTTCAGCGTCGCCCGTGCCCCCGGACAACCGCGGCAGGCCCCCTGCAGCCGCACCCGAACTTTATGATCTGCATCAACTCCTACCAGTTCGATATCCCCGCCATCATTTTGAAGCATCGGACGAACCGATGCGATAACTTCGGCTACCTTTGATTCAAAACTCTTTTGGCCGCAACCACATGTATCACACATCTAAGTATTCTCCAAATGGTTTATTCTTGTTCCATAGTGGGTATTGTACCCATCTTTACAACCGGATACAACCTTTTTTGAAAAAACTGGAAGCCCTTTATTTATAACATGTTATGAATCATTAAACAAAAAAACCGGTTTGTCAAAACCAGTTTTATTTTATACGCCGCCCTCCCTGCTGAAGGTCCATTCAAAGACCCCTTCCGTTCCCATTGTTCATCCCGCAAATCCGCAAAGATTTAGATGCTCGGAGCGACATTCCCCACTGCATTGCCGACACGCATCATCAGCTCTTCCCAGGAGATGCAATCGTCAGAAACCAGATAGACCTCTGAATCATTGCCAATCAGAAAAATCTTAAACTGGCCTGGGTAAATATTGAATTTTTCGCGGAAACGGGCACATCTGTCGTCAGAAAGGTCAGACTTACCGATCCGTCCGGGCCCCTGCTCAAAGACCTCTGCCACCGTCAGACGGCAATCCTGCATTGCCAGGCGAATACTCTCGAGCTGCTCGACCTGCATCTGGTAGTAGCGATGGTCCGGCGAAGGAGAAAAAATAATGAGCAGAGGGGCCTGACCTTTCAAATCGTTGAGCCGTGGTCTTGGTATCATCATATCGACTCCTTTCTCTGAACGACACGGCATCACCCTCTACGGCTACTCCGGATACTACGAAAGAAAACGCAAAAAGTCAAGGAAAAAAGGAATTTTATAGGACAAAAATCGTTTTTTGAAAACCGCCATCCTCTGGGAAGTTCGTGTTCCGCTTCCGCTTCAAACAAATGTTTCAAACACACGGGGGTCGGCTTGAAAACAAAAAAGCCGCCTTTTCAATCCTGAAAAGGCGGCTTTCAAATCCCGACAGCCAATATCTCTTTCAACTACATTACTTAGGCTCAAACTCCGCATCAATCACATCATCGGGTCCACCCTTGCGGCGAACTTCTCCCTCCGGAGGCGGCGGTGTATGCCCTGAGGCGGTTCCTGCTGCACCGGCCGCGGAGGTCTGTTTTTTGGCTGCTTCTTCATAGAGGACCTTGCCAAGTTCCTGGACCTCCCTGTTGAAGTTGTCCAGTGCCCGACGAATGACCTCTCCGTCGTCGCCCTTAATGGCCTCTTTGAGGTTGTTCATCGCCGACTCAATCTTCGCCCGTACATCCGCAGGGACTTTGTCTCCGAAGTCCTTGAGCTGCTTTTCCGTCTGGTAAATCATCTGATCGGCCTGGTTTTTCATTTCGATGACTTCACGGCGTTTCTTATCTTCTGCCGCGTGAAGTTCGGCTTCTTTGGCCATCCGTTCGACTTCTTCCTTGCTCAGACCGGAGCTGGACTGGATAACGATTGACTGCTCTTTTCCAGTGCCGAGGTCTTTGGCAGAGACATTCAGAATCCCATTGGCGTCAATGTCGAAGGTAACCTCAATTTGAGGCACTCCACGAGGCGCCGGGGGGATTCCCGTCAGCTGGAACCTGCCGAGGGTTCGGTTATCCCTGGCAAATTCACGCTCTCCCTGCAGAACATGGATGTCCACACTGGTCTGGTTATCTGTAGCCGTGGAGAATATCTCCTTTTTGCTGGTAGGAATTGTAGTATTTTTTTCAATGAGTTTTGTCATCACGCCGCCGAGTGTTTCCACCCCTAAAGACAGCGGTGTAACATCGAGCAGGAGGATATCCTTGACCCCCGCATCACCCGCCAGCACCGCCCCCTGAATGGCGGCACCAATTGCGACCACTTCGTCAGGGTTCAGACTCTTATTGGGCTCTTTCTTGAAGATTTCGCGGACAATCTGCTGGACCTTGGGGATTCGGGTTGAACCGCCGACCAGCAGGACTTCATTAATATCTTCCGGTTTGAGTTTTGCGTCTTCCAATGCCCGATAGCACGGCGCTTTGAGCCGCTCAAAGAGATGGTCGCACAAGGCCTCAAACTTGCTGCGGGTGATGGCAATGTTGAGATGCTTAGGCCCATGCTGATCTGCCGTAATGAAGGGCAGATTGACGGTGGTTTCCATCTGGGTACTCAGTTCGCACTTGGCCTTTTCCGCGGCCTCTTTGAGCCGCTGGAGGGCCATTGGGTCCTGCCGCAGGTCAATGCCTTCTTTCTTTTTGAACTCGTCGGCCAGATAATTGATCAGGACTTCATCAAGGTCGTCGCCGCCCAGGTGAGTATCACCGTTGGTGCTGAGAACCTCAAAAACATTATCTCCAATGTCGAGAATTGAAATATCAAACGTGCCGCCGCCGAAATCAAAGACAGCAACTTTTTCATTTTTCTTCTTTTCAAGGCCGTATGCCAAAGCGGCAGCGGTAGGTTCATTGATGATTCGCGCCACTTTCAGCCCTGCAATCTCTCCGGCGTCTTTTGTGGCCTGACGCTGGGAGTCGTTAAAATAGGCCGGCACAGTAATGACGGCTTGGGTAACTTTTTCCCCAAGATAGTCCTCCGCTGTTTTCTTGAGTTCTTGGAGAATCATTGCGGATATTTCCGGTGGAGTATATTCTTTATCCCGTACCCTTACCTTTACCAATTCTCCCGGCTTGCCGACAATCGTATAAGGCACCATCTTTTCTTCCGCAGCAACCTCTTCGTAGCGGCGCCCCATAAACCGTTTAATGGAGAAGATGGTATTTTTCGGGTTTGTTATCTGCTGGTGTTTTGCGGCCTGTCCCACCAGCCGTTCTCCTTTTTCTGTAAACGCAACTACAGAAGGGGTCAGGCGGCTTCCGCTGGAATTAATCAACACCTTTGGGGTGCTTCCTTCCATCACCGCCACGACTGAGTTGGTTGTCCCCAGGTCAATGCCGATAATTTTTGCCATATTTCAATCTCCTTTTGATTATAAGTTTCAAAAATTCTGTATAAGACGGGTGGTGCAAAGCATGTGCCAACACTTTCAAAAAACCGTATCTCTATGATATAAAAGAAGTTGCGCAAAGTTCACCCAAGCGAATCCTGTGCCATTTTGGCAGAAATCATTATCAAAAAACAATTTTGTCAGTCAGCGGAACCCCAAAAAGACTTGCTCGCGAAGGGATTGAGATGTATGCTGAATTCGTAAAAAATCTTTCTCACTGTGTCTTTTGTGGAAACAAGATAAAAAGGTGCTGCTATGAAAACATTTCTTTTCTGGATCCTGTTTGCCTCCCTTATTTCCGGAAGTGTTCCTGCAGGAGAAAAAGATATGGGTTCTTCTCAATCAAACGATGCAGCAAAAGCATTTGAAGTGGATACCTTTGCAACCGAGTTAGGGGATTTGGGCATCACCTTCATCGGGCATGGGACGCTGATGATGGCCTGCGGCGGCAAGGTGATTCATATTGACCCATGGACGAAGCTGGCCGATTACTCCAAACTGCCCAAGGCCGATCTGATTCTGATTACCCACGAGCACCCCGACCACTTTGATGAGCAGGCCATCCGCATTCTGCGAAAAGACAGCACGGTTGTTGTTTTGCCCGAAATCTGCAAGGAGACTATTGCCGACGGTCTGGTGATGAAGAATGGGGAAAAGAAGAAGATTCTTGGATTGGAAATTGAAGCGTTGCCGGCTTACAATCTTGTCCATAAGCGGCCGGACGGGCAGCCGTATCATCCGAAAGGACGCGGCAACGGCTATCTTATCACTTTCGGGAAAACACGTGTTTATGTCGCCGGAGATACGGAAAATATCCCTGAGATGCAGCATCTTAAGGATATTGCCATTGCCTTTCTTCCGATGAATCTGCCCTATACGATGACGCCGGAAATGGCGGCGGCGGCCGCGCGGATGTTTTATCCGAAGGTGCTCTATCCCTATCATTATGGGCAGACCAACCCGCAGGAGCTGGTACGTCTGCTGGCCGGGGAAAAAGCCATCGAGGTCCGCATCCGGAAAATGCCGTAAGAGGCGGCTGCCGACTATTTTCTTGCCAGCAGGTCGCGAATTTCTTCGAGGAGGATTTCCTGTCGGCTGGGGCCCGGCGCGGGAGCTGCTTCTTCCTTCCTCTTGGCCATATTGACGGCTTTAATCAGGGCAAAAACAGCAATGGCGACAATGAAGAAATTAATCAGCGTGTTGAGGAACATCCCATAGTTGATTTTGACTGCTTCGCTGACGACCTGGCCCGTCTCGGAAACCACCCTGTCTTTGAGGGTAATGGAAAACTGGGAAAAATCCATCTGCCCGAGCAGCATTCCGAGCGGCGGCATCATCACATCGTTTACGAGTGAGTTGACAATTTTGCCGAAGGCCCCGCCGATGATGATGCCGACGGCCATGTCAATCACATTGCCCCGCATGGCAAACGCCTTGAATTCGCTCCACAAACTCATACGGCCATCCTTTCCCTAAATGGTGGTTCCTCTGCATACAACCTTCCTCGTATTGTAGAAGCCCCTTTCTTTCCTATCAATTCAAAAAATGAGCCGGAGAATGTTTTATATTTTTAGGAAAAACTCAGAAAAAATCCTTGACAAGGAATGTTTCTCTGTGTATTGTTTATATGTAAACAAATGGGTCTTGCCCGGTGTTTTTTCTAAGTTCAAATGGAGTACTCATGGGACTGAAAGAGGAACTCAAACTGAACAAACCTTTTGCCAGCCGGGAGCATGAAGCCCTGCTGAATCTCTATTTTACGGGGACACGGATTCGAAAATGGGGGACGGATTTCCTCCAGCCGCACGGACTGACGGACGTGCAATTCAATCTGCTGATGCTCCTCAAATACCAGGGACAGCAGGAAGACCTCAGCCAGGCCCGGCTGAGCGAGATGATGCTGGTCAACCGGGCCAACATCACCGGTCTGGTGGACCGGATGGAAAAAGCGGGCCTGGTCCATCGTCTCGGCGACCCGGCCGACCGCAGAGCCCATCGAATCGTCCTGACTCCAAAAGGCAAACAGACGGTGGACCGCGTCGAGCCGCTGTATGCTCAGGAAATCAAACGGCTGACGGGCAGTCTTCGCCGTCAGGAAATCGAACAATTAATCCGCTTATGCGAAAAAGTCAGAAACAACCTGGAAATCTGAAAGGAAATGTTTTCGCAGGAAAAAGAAGGGTGTTTTTGGAACTCTATAGTTAATATATATACAATATACTGGACAACTATTTAGGATTTTGTCTGGAGAAAGGAGGTTTTATGGGCAGTTCGCTGAAATGGTACTCATTCCGCTGGCGCATTCTGATTTGGATTTTGGGGATCGTTTGTCTGTTTTCCGGCTACACAGGGTATCGACTGTACAACGCCGTTCGTCTGCGGCCGATAGGCACCGGTCCGGCAGGGCCTGTTGTGCCGGCTGAGCCCTTCCGCAGTATCTGGAGCCAGGAAGAGGTCTATCTGCTCGGTATCGGCGACAGCATCACCCGCGGCTATGGGGCCCCCAAACCCCAAACCTATTTTGAACTTCTCCGTCAAAACCTTAACGAGGAATACCCGGACATGGCGGGGCGGGATTTGTCGAGTGTTTTTCCGAATCTGCAAGCCCGCAACTTCGCCGTCGATTATACGGTCTCCCAAGAGCACATCGATTATCAACTGATTAAGATTCCCCGCTTTGAGCCGAACGTGCGCGGCATCATCGTTATCACATCCGGCGGCAATGACCTTATCCACGATTATGGACGGACGCCGCCGCGGGACGGGGCCATGTACGGCTGCCCGTATAAGCAGGCAATCCCCTGGTGCGAAAATCTCAAAAGCCGGCTGGAAACGCTTCTGCTGGGTGTGATGGAGAAATTCCCCGGCGGATGCGAGATTTTTCCGGCCAACGTTTTTGATCCGACGGACGGCGTCAGCGATCCGCAAACCGTCGGGATGGCCCGCTGGCCGGATGGTTCAAAGGTACTGGCGCTGGCCAACCAAAAAATCGCTGAATTATGTGAACAATACCCGAACGTCCATCTGGTGGATATCCATTCGGCCTTTCTGGGGCACGGGATTCACTGCGACCAATTCCGGCACAAACATTACCGCAAAGAGGACCCTCACTTCTGGTATGCCCCGATTTTCGAAGATCCCAATCCCCGCGGGCACGATGCCATTCGACGGCTGTTTCTGCTCGAGATGATTCGTGTGCTGTCGCCGGCTCAGGCCGCGAAATAAATATTCTCTTTGCAAAGGAGGAGAACATTATGAGCCAATCGCAGATGAAATACCGCTTAGCAGGAGCCGCGGGCGGACTGATGCTGATGGCAGGCCATTGGTACGGGCCTTTGTGCGTCCTGCAGTTTCCGGCTCTGCTGCCGGTGATGGTCTTGAGCATCCGGACTTACAAACCCAAGGAGGCCGCCCTGTGCGGCTTTTATATGGGGCTGGCCTTTGCGCTTCCGCAGATGATTCTCCTGCGAATGCCGATAGTCGTCACCGTCGTCTTTCTGATCTGGTTTCCTCTGGTTCTGCTCTTGCTTTGTCTGGGCTGTGCGTTCCTCGTGCAGCGGGCTGCCATCGTCGGCTCTCTGGCCGTCGGCGCCCTCTGGACGATTTTGGACTGGACATCCTGTACAGCCATTCCTGTCTGGGGAATGGCCCAGAGTTTTGCACGAAGTTGGACGGCCTGGCCGACGCTGATTCAATTTATTTCCCTGACCGGCATCAGCGGAGTTTTGCTGGTGCTCGGCACCTTGCAGGGGCTGACGGCTCACTGTCTGGCCCATCCGGTCTGCCGCAGGCAGGCAGCAGGAGCCATAACAGCCGTCCTGCTTTTCTTGGGAATTATCAACACAGCAATCTATTTGGAAAAACCAAGCGGCCATCTTCGTATTGCCGCCGCGGGTTGGATTTTTGACGACCAATTCTCCGAAATTGACCCCCACAGCCCGGAAGGTTTTGAAAAACTGTTCGCCGAGCCGGCACGGCAGGCCGCCCACAGCGGGGCAGTGCTCTTTACAACCGGGGAGTTGGGCTTCTATATCGCAGACCACAACCGGCAGGAATGGATGGACCGCTTCAGCCAAATTGCTCAGGACTGTCATCTCTGGCTGGCTGTCGGCTATCTGAACATCACTGAGAATAAAAACCGAATGTTTTTTATGTCGCCGCAGGGACACATCGTTGAAGAGTACACCAAAACCTATCTGACCCCGCTGGAACCCCGCTGGAACGGCACGGGAGAACTGAAAACCGTTCCCATAAAAGGCGTCGCCGTCGGAGGATTGATTTGTCAGGATGACAATTTCACCCGTCTGACGCGTTCTTACGGTCGACAAAAAACAGCGGTTTTGCTCTGCCCGACAGCAGACTGGCAGACCGTCAAAGAAGCGCATCTGCAGGCGGTACGGGCACGGGCTATCGAATGTAAGTACGGAATCGCCCGCGGCGCTGCCAACGGCATCAGTGCCGTCATCGACCCGAAAGGAAGAATCCTCGCAAAAATGGACCACTACAAACAAGGGGCAGGATATGTAACAGCCGACATACCGATTCTGAAGACGATTACTCCCTTCAGCCGATACGGAGCTGCACCGGTCCTGACGATTTGCGGCGTTATCCTGGCAGCTGCGGTCCGCTGCCGTCGTCAAACCATCCAATAAAAAAGGCGGTCTGAAGACCGCCTTAACTGTCTGTGTGTTCAACGTGGAAAAGCAGGGTTATTTGCTGCCGGACCAGCCGCCCAGCAGACCGAATTTGCGAAACAAAGATTTGGTTTTTTCGTCCGGTTCCGCCGGCTGTGCCGGTGTCTGCTGCGTCGGTGCCGGCTGGGCCGGCTTGGCGGGTCTGGCCGGAATCGGCGGCACCGCGACGGGCGCTGGTTTGGGGGTGGGGGTCTGCTTTTGATAGCCCTTTACTTCCTGCTCTTCAAGGAATTGCCAGACCGCCGCGCGGGTCTGCCGTTCGGCGGCGGGCTTGCTGGTCCAGGAAATTTCCGGTGAAGCAGAATCGTCGGCCGCCGGTACGGTTGTCATGCTCGGTGCAGGTGAATCATTCGTTTGTTTCTGTTCGCGAAGCAGACGAATTGTTTCGTGCGCTCTGCGCAGGTTTTCTGTTTGTTCCATCAGTTGATTGCGAAGTGCCGCAATTTTTGCCTCGGCCGATTCTTCTGCCGATGACGGCGTTCGAAGCGGATGCTCCAGCGAGGGAGTCTGCTTTGAGGCACTCTCTGAGGGCGGAGTCGGCTGTGTCGAAGCGGACTCGGCGGGCTTGGGCGGCTCGGAGGGGTGAATCGGCGGCAGGTCCCAAATGCCTTCGGACTGCCGGCTGAGAATTTGCAGCTGACGAGCAAACTCGACATGTTTGCTGAGCTGCTTGTGCACGGCTTCGAGTTCCGCCGTCTGTCGGGCCAGCATTTGTTCCATGGATTCGATATAGCGTCGGGCTTTCTGGAGCTGGCTTTGTGTTTCGGCCAGCTGGTTTACGGATTCCTGCATCTGCTCCACCTGGCGGCGAAGGGTCTGGTTGTCTTCTTCGCAGCGGCTCAGCCGGGCCTGCAAGTCTGCCGCCTGTTCCTGAGTGTGCTGGAGGGATTGACGGAGCTGATTATTTTCCTGATGCCGCTGGGCACCGAGCTGTTCAAACTCCTGCGCCCGGCTGGAGACTTCGGCCAATTTTCGGGTGAGCTGCTCGATCTGCTCATCGCACTGGCGGCACTGCTTGTCGAATTCCTGCTGGCGAAGTTCCATCTCTTCGAGCAGCTGCTCATAGGCCTGACGGGCCTGCTCAATGGTGCGGTTGTGGGAATCAATCTGACGGAGGAGGTGCTCTTCCTGCTGCTGCATCTGCGTCATCTGGAGGGTTTTCTGCTCCAGTTTTTCCTGCAACTGCTCCAGGTTGCGGCGGGTCTCCTGTTCGGCGGCGGCGGCCCGTTCGATGAGGCGGTTCTTTTCCTCCAGCCGGAGCTGCAAATCTTCCCAATCCCGCTGGAGCTGCCGGCGTGCCTGCTCGGCGGCCAGATATTTGGTTTCAAATTCCTCCAGCGATGCGAGCTGCTTGCGAAGGGCAACTTTCTCCTCGAGTACCTGCTGGAGACAGGTTCGCAGGTCTGCCGCCTCGGCTTCAAGCCGGCTTATCTGCTCTTGAGCGAGGGTGCGAGTGCTTTCGTACATCTGAAGTTTCTGCTGGGCCTCCTGAAGGGCCTTGCGAAGCTGGTCGGCTTCCTGCTGACGGCGCAGCGATTCTTCGCGCAGGCCGGCCAGATAAGAGCGGTTCTCTTCGAGCTGCCGAGCGGCATTTTGGGAAGCATCGGCCTGCTGCCGGAGGCGTTCCTGGAGCTGCTGTTTTTCCTGTTCGAGCAGCCGGCGGGCCTGTTCGGACTGGTGAAGCTGAGCCGTGAGATTGCTGCAGAGCGTCCGCTGTTCCTGAAGGTTGGTCTGGAGGGCGGCCTGCTGAAGAGCGGCCTGCTCCTGAACATTGCGGAGCGTCTCTTCGAGCTGATGAATTCGGCCGCGGGCCTCTTCCAGTTCCCTGCTGAGGTGCTCGATTGTCTGCTGACGTTCCTGGGCCTGGGTCTGGTGCTGGCGGAGGGAAGCGATGGTTTCCCGGGCCTCGAGCAGCTGCTGACGAACGGCAGCCAGTTCGGCGGCTTGCTGCTGCTGGGTAGTTGTGAGCAGTTCCTGCTGGTGCTGAATGGTCTGGCGGGCCTGCTGAAGTTCCTCCTCTTTTTGCTGAAGCTGCCGGCGGAGCTGAACGGTCTGGTGCTGCTGTTCGCGCAGCTGGTGAAGTTCCTGCTCGTCGCGTCCGCTTTGAGCGATCCTTTCCTCCAACTGTCGGGTCGCCTCTTCCAGCCGAAGTTTCATTGCGGCATATTCTTCCTTCAGGCGGCTGTTGGTTTCCCGCAAATCATCCACTTCAATTATCAGCTGGTCGCGCTCCTCGGCGATTCTCTGGAAGAGTTTCTCCTGCTCGATGAGTTTCTGCTGGAGACGGGCTGTCTGCTCTTCTGCGGTCTGACGCTGCCGGCAGAGCGTCTCTTCGAGGGTGCGGGCGGCCTGACGAACATGGGCCAGTTCTTCCTCGAGCTGATGAATCCGCAATTGCTGCTGGGCCGAATGATTCTGGAGCACCTGCATTTGTTCGACCTGCTGGTCGGTCATTTCCTTCTGCAGACGAGTTACATCGAGCCGGCTGGTCAGTTCGGCCAGATGTTCGCGGAGGGTTTGATTTTCCTCCTCGAGCTGCCGGCAAGTCTGCTGGAAGTGTTCGAGTTGGCCGGTCTGGTCCTGATGATGACCGAGCAGTTCTTCGAGGCGGGCCTCGAGGCGAGCCATCGCCGCCTGCTTTTCTTCAAGAACGGCCTGCTTTTCGCGCAGGGCTGCATCCATGGCATCCTGCTTGCGGTCGGCCTCGAGCTGGTGAATCTGGGCGGCTTCTTTGAGATGAAAGATCTGAGCCCGGGCCTCTTCGAGCTGCCGGCTAAGCTGCTCAACGGTTTGATGCGTCTGCATGGAGTCTGCCTGACGAGTCCGCAGGTTTTCAATCTCCTCGGCCTGGCGGGACTTGTCGGCCTGAAGCATTTCAAACTCGCGGGCCAACTGGGCAATATAGGCATCCTGAGAGGCACAGGTCTGCGACAAGTTCTCTTTTTGAAGTTCGAGTCTGGCCGCCCTCTGCTGCGCCTGCTGGAGCTGCTCTTCGAGCAGAGCGATGCGATCGGATGCTTCGGCAGTTTGTTCCGCCGAGGAGTGGGCAGGTTCGCTCATCCAATCCATTGCCTGACTGAGGCGGCTTTTTCGGCTCATAATTTCTTTGGTATCCATCCGCATGCCCTCACACAAAATCCATTTTGGCGCTCGTCCGATAACTCAAACGGCGATGTTTGATACAGTCTTGATATTATTGTATCTTTCGCCGTTCGGCGGTCAGAAACATTAATTCCATGGGCAGTTTTTTTGCAGTGTCCGATAACTATCGCGGCTGCGTCCGATAACCCCTGCGGGGTACAACGGCTACAGGGCGGGAATCAGTTTTCGGATGCGTGTTTGGTCAGGGGTGGGGAAATCCTCAGGCACGCCGGTGTTGGCGACAGAGCCGCAGGCGGCCCATTCGGCACCGCGCTGGAATGTGACAATAAAGCCGACACAGCTCATCGAAGCAACATCATGGCCGAGGGTGGTATGAAAGATTCGTCCTTTGCCGTAGGTGATGGTAAACAGACAAAGTTCATCGCGTCCGGTGCCGCGCTGCTGAGGGCTTTGCCAGCCGGTGGCCAGCACGTTCAGGTTGACAGCGGGTCCGCGCAGTTTGCTGTAGAGTTCGTCGCAGCAATGAAGCCACTTTTCAGGAAGGCCTGCGGTAATAGGATGATTGGGGCTGCGGATGGTCACCAGCCAGTCGGCCTTTTCGCCGTGATAGCCCGCCGGGCCTGGGGAGTCATCATAAACCAGTTTGCCGTTTTCCCACCACACCATCGGGCCGGCCTTTTCATCGCGTCCGCCCCAGCCGCCCAACCCGATCATTTCATTCCATTCAGGCCAGTCGGGAAAGGCGTTGTCGGCTGCATGCACCACCACCAGGCCGCCGCCCTGCTGGATGAAGTTGACAAAGTCGCGGCGGGTTTTTTCGGGCCAGGGGTCGCCTTCATAATTCATTATGATGACCTGATAATCAGCAAAGGCGGGGCAGAAATCATCGTTGGGCCGGCCTTTGGGGGGAAAGGTAAAGACATCGACGACAAATCGTCCGGAAGATTCGAGGATAGTTTTCATGGCGGGGGTGGTTTCCTGCCATTTGTGGCCGGCAAAAACCATCTGGCCGTCGAGAATGAGGGCTTTGAGTTTGGCCGGCGTCGGGGAAGGATTCATCGGCTCGTCCTGCTGAGCCCAAACCGCCGTATCAAGACATAACAAGGCCAGAATTGCACTAAGAGTTCCCGCGAGCAAAAGTCTGCGTTTTGCCATCTGTCTGCCTCCCAAATTTGAAGGATAGGACTGTCTGCTTTGAGCATATAGAAGGTAATTTTAACACTCTGTCCGCCGAAGGGAAAGAAAAAACCCCATTTCCTAAGTTGGAAATGAGGTTTTTGGAGTGGGCGGTACAGGACTTGAACCTGTGACCCCCAGCGTGTCGAGCTGGTGCTCTAGCCAGCTGAGCTAACCGCCCTAAAATGCCTAATTCTTTATCCGGCAAACGTATACCCCGTCCATTTGTATTTGTCAAGGGTAAAATCAGCACCAAAACTTCGCGGCGGATGAGCAGTCCCAAAGACAAAAAGAATATAATCCTTTGACATCACCGGCTGAAGTTTGCTACAATGAAAAACCGTATAGGAATGGGCGAGGTCTGTAAATGAAATACGACTATACCACAGGAAGCGACTTGTCTTTTGTTCCTTTCTTCTGCCAGAGCTTTCTAACTTCTCCCGATTCACATTTTCAAAATGCAGCAGCCCATTATCGACCAATAGATTCCTTTTTTTTGCAATCGCTTGTGTTTTTCCCGTACGCGGCAGCATCGAGAGGGGGCGATACGCCGCTTGGTTAATCGATAACTTCGGCAGGCCGGGGCGATGAAATGAGGACGCGGCGAGGGATAGTTCCGAATGTGCGGAACCATCAGAGGAGGAGTTTGTTTTCCCCTCGGCCCCAAGAAACATTTAAGGGATGGGCAGTTTATTCCGGCCGATTCCGCCTGCCGCTGAGAACCGTCGGCTGGAGAGCGGGTTTTTTCAGCATTTCTTGTTTTTGCGCTTCCGATGAGCCCACTATGACCATTCCTGTTCCAGGAGGTTATAAACGGATTCGAGCACTTAGTTTATGGTACCAACCATGGTGCGATGCCAATTGTTTGGAAGAGGCATATCAGATAATCCCAAGAAAGGCGGAGATGAGAAGAAGCGACTGGATACAGCCGCCGGATTGAAACATCAGAAAGGAGGTCGGTCTATGATTGAGAGTCAGTTTAGATAGCGGCTGAAGCAGCAGTTTTATCACAGCATCCGAAACAAGGGAAAAAATGTTTTTATAGGAGTACCAATGATGAAAAAAAGACTATCTTTTATCGTGCTGAGTGTAATCTGTGCCGCACCGGCATGGGCTCTGATCGATGATTTTGACACGGCCCGCAATTTTCTGACGGAGGGGGTTGCCGGCACAGATTGGGACGCGGTTTATACCTCCGGCGGGTCCTCCCTTCAGATTGAAAGCTTTTCCGGCAAAGTGCGCATGCAGTCAGCCAACACAACAGCCGGCGAATGGGGAGGAAATTGGGACATGAACGGCGACGGCAACGATGATGTATCTCCGATGCTTCTGTCCAGACAGACCGGCGACTTTACGGCTATTACCCGTTTTGCCGGCATTAACGACTATGCTCTTGATCATCAGGCGGCGGGTCTGGTTGCCCGCGATCCGGATAATTCGGAAGGCGAGAATATGGTTCAGAGTGCCTTTTTCTCCAGGTGGACCGGACATATTACCTGGAATGTTGTTGACCACTATCGCACCGGCGAGGATGGAGCAACGGGCCTGAATGTGGACCGCTACTGCTTTATGAAGATGGAACGGGTCGGAAATGTTTTTCGTCCGTCAGTCAGCCAGGACGGTGTAAACTGGGTTCCGATGATGGCCGGCTGGACCCGCGCCGACATGCCTGAAACCGTTCAGGTCGGGCTGTTTCATGCTATGTTTTCATCCAACGTCGGCTGGACCGATTTTGACTTTTTCTATGCCGGCAAAGTAGTCGCCCAGGTTTCCGGCAAGGCGACTGTCTATGAAGAAGGCCAGACAAGCGCCACGCTGACCGTTACGCTGACCGGCCCGACTCCCACAGAAGAGGTTCAGGTCAAGATTATTCCTTATGCCATTCCTTACCTTTATACAGCGGATGATAATGACCCCAACGACATTCTGCTGGCGGGTGCTGAAAAACCGGGCTTGCCGCTGACGCTGACATTTCCCGTCGGAACAACCCAGCAGACATTTACTGTTCAGGCCACAGAAGACCTTTTTTCGGAAGGGCTCGAATATATCGGCTTGAAGGTTCTGACCTACAGTGCGGACGCCAATTATAACCGGCAGTTGGGACAATGGGTGCTGGTAACGGTGATTGATAATGAAAAGGGGGCTGTGCTGATAGACGAGGGGGACGGGCTTGTGACGGATGAAGACGGCACGCTGACCGACAGTTTCAGCGTAACACTCAGTCAGCCGCCGGCAGCGGATGTAACGCTGTTTATCGAGACCGACGGCCAAATCACGGTGTATCCAACCTCGCTGACATTTACAACAGATAACTATGCAGTGCCGCAGATCGTCACAGTGAAAGCCGTTGATGATGCGGTTCTGGAAACAGATCCCCATACCGGAACCATCACATTTGTCGTCAGTACGACGGCCCCGGCCTATGAGGATGTCAGTGTTCAGGCACTCTCTGTAACCATTCGGGAAAATGAATGCGGTGCGTGGGGCTATTCGGCGTTTGATTCCAATCAGGATTGCAGTGTGAATTTGAGCGATCTTGCGGAATTTGCCGCCGAGTGGAGTTTGTGCACGCTGCCGTATATGGAAGGGTGCGTTGACAGCCGGTAAACCGGCCGGGCTGCAAGAGGAATATGCAAGCGAAGTGATGAACCTCAATATGGGAGATTCAAATTATGAAAAAGACAGTGATTGTTACAAGTTTGCTGCTGGCGCTGTTCCTAATCGCTGGGGCTCCGGCAGCGCTTCTGATTCATCTGGACGCATCCGACCTGCCCGAAGGGCAGCTGACCCGCTGGGCCAACGCCGGAGCCGCCGGAGGCATTTTTACCATTGCCGACATGCCTGATGATGATGTGGTTGATCCCAACGCCGTTGTAGAAACTGTTGCAGGGCGCAAGGCGGTTACCTTTGCCAACGGAGCATGGATGGAATCGGATATTCCTGCTCCGGCGAACCTGACGGGTGCCCATCCGTGGTCGATTCTGGTGTGGGCGTATGCGCCGTCCACGACGGGGGAGGACTGCCTGTTTCAATGGGCCGATCGCGGCGGCGGGACTGCTCACTTTAATTTCGGGACTCGTGCTCTGACGTTCTGGAATGATGTGTTCTATACCAATGCTCCGCCAACCGGCCAGTGGGTGCATCTGGCGGCAACCTATGACGGGGTCAATGTAAGACTGTATGTCAACGGCATCAGCGACACCGTGGCCGCCCGCTCGCTGAACATCAATGCAGGGCAGCTGATGCGCATTGCCCGCGCTATGCCGAATGTATATGGAACGCACCCGTTTACCGGCTCGATTGCCTCTATACGAATGTATGACACGGCGCTGACCAAAGCGCAAATCCAGCAAATCGGGGGTGTTTTTGAGGCCGGCTCTTTAAGTTCGAGCAGTTCGTCGATTACAGAGGGCGGCGAGCCGGCTCAGATTACTGTGCAGATTTATATGAATCCGATAACCGGCAAGGGTCCGACGGAGGACCTGGAGGTAACGCTGAGTTTTGCCGGCACCTACGCGGATGCTCAATTGGGGACTTCTGAGGTCGGCCAGCCCTATGTGGTGAGGATTCCTGCGGCCGCCTACAGCACGCCTGTGCCGGTTCCGATTGTCGCCGAAGATGACAATGTTTTTGAAGGCAAGCATTCTGTTCTTATTAGAGCAGTGATAACCGCCGGCGACCCGGATTACCTTGACAGGGTCCTGACTCCGACAGCCGGACTGGCGATTGCAGTGATTGATAACGACTATCTTCCGTGCCCACCGCCGCCGCTGACTAATGGTGCTTTTGCGGACACCTTTGACTGTCCGTGGGACTATACCCAGGGTCCGAGTTCGATGTGGAGCGGGCTGATGGATACAGGCGGCAACACGACCGATGCTACCGCATCGATAACAACCAGCGGGGTGCTGCGTCTGGCATCGGCCAATTCCTACTGGAGCGGCAACGATACCTCCGGGCCTTTCCTGTATATCAATGTTACCGGTGATTTTGAAGTGGAAACTTATATTTCCGAATATGCCAACAGCATTGCGGCGCAGGACGGCGTGGTTAACAATGCCGGCGGCATTATGGTGCGTCTGGCGGATACGGCTGCAGGCGGGGCCGGCGAGGATAATATCCAGGCCACGTACTTCCCGATCTGGAATTGCGGAAATATCCTCTGGTACAATGACAACGGTGCTCGCACCGAAACCGATGTGATGGAAACGGGCTGGGAAGGCAGCCGCTACCTGAAGGTCGTCCGGCAAGGGGCAGCGTTCTACTGCTACCACAGTGTTAACGGCGTCAGGTGGGAGCCGTTCCCTTCGGCCAATCCGCTGATTCGCGAGGATATGAATGTGCCGACCCTTCAGGTGGGTCTGTATCAATGCACATTCAGTGAAGCGCTGGGGTTTGTCGAATACGACTATTTCTCCCTGAAAAAAACGCGCGGCTCTCTGAGCGGAACACTGCATTTGACAGAGTGCGAGGCCGACAGCGGTCTCGTGCAGTTCCAGTTTGATACGGAAGGTGTTTCTGCACCGACAGCTGATATTGACGCAACGTTCAGTGCTGTTGCGGCGGCAGGTGCGGACCCGAATTCCGAGCCCAACGATATTATGATCGGGACCGCTTCGGCGGGAGAACCCTATACCCTTTCCATTCCGGCAGCCGAGTATGCTCAGCCCCATCTGATTCAGATTACGGCGGCTGCAGATACGGTTCCTGAGTCGGACCAGTACCTGACGCTGACGGCAAAGGTCGCCAGTGCCGATCCGAACTGGAACGGCGTGCTGATCAGCTCCGGCGCCCTGATTCACATCATGGAAACGCCCGGGCTGCTGGTGGACAGCGGTGATGGGGTTCAAGCAGCGGAAGGCGGCGCGGCCGGCACATTTACCGTACGGCTGAAGATTCCGCCGCTGGCTGCTCCGGTAATCGTAAACATTGCCGATGGCGAGGGCCAGGTAACTGTCGAGCCGGAACAGCTGATTTTTACTGCTGAAGACTGGAAGATACCGCAGACAGTAACCGTAACGGCCATAGATGATACCGTTCTTGAAACAGATCCTCATACGGCAATCCTGACGCTGACGGCCTCCAACGGCGGGGAATATGATGCCTTAGGACCGCTGACAGTGGAGGTGAGCATTCTGGAAAATGAATGCGGTGCCTGGGAATATCTGTGGGCCGATTTTAACAGGGATTGTCTTGTTGACCTTCTGGATTTGAGTGAACTGGCATCCGCATGGCTTGACTGTACCCATCCGTATGATGCGGGGTGTGTGGATTTGCGTTAAGCCGTTAAAGTTAATCGATTTTGCCGGCCGGGAGCGGCCTGCTCCCGGCCTTTTTCTTTCAAACAGGGGGTCTGAATGAATCTTATCCGAGCAAGGCAACTGATTGGTATTTTTGCTGTATTCGGGCTGTGCCAAACGGCAAGTGCCGAGGTTTATACGGATCTATTCGACACATCGCGGAATTATCTGACCGAGGGAGTCAGCGGTACTATCTGGGATGGCTTCATCGGTCTGGAGGCCGGACAGACGGTCAGCGCTCTGAACGCCTCGAGCAGCCGGCCAGGGCAATTGTATATGGCTTCGGCAAATGCCTATTACGGGCCGCCGTGGAACCCCCTGGGGCCGTTTCTTTATAAAACGGTTACAGGTAATTTTATCGCCTCCGTTAAAGTGACTGCTTATCAGAATGTCTATCACAATACTTGCGGCATTATGGCTCGTGCGCCTCTGAATCCCGATTTGGCCGGAAGCGGTGAGGATTGGGTCAGCATAGATTATTTTCCAATCTGGAACTGCGGGAATTTTGTCCGCATGGCCAATGACGGGGCGAGGGAGGAATTGTGCCATAACGGGCTGGCGTGGAATGCAGGGCTATGGCTGCAGCTGGAAAAGAAAGGGGCGGTGTTCCATTTTCGCTGGAGTGCAGACGGTACAAATTGGACAGAGATGTCCTGCTCTCCCATCCGCCGTCCGGATTTGCGGGATGTTCCGCTTCAGGTCGGCCTTTTTCAATGCACCTTTTCGACTGACCTGGGATATGCGGCGTTTGACCAGTTTTCTCTGACGGTTACGGAACCGGAAGAGGAGGAACCATCGGCGTGGACCTATCCTGCTCTGACGCTGGAACCAGAGACAAGACTCGTTGATCATTCTTCCGGTTCCGGTGAGGGGCCGGCATTTATGCTGGGAGCATGGGATACAGACGGCTCCCTGGACGGCTGGACGGTATCGGGGCTGACTGATGTAAATATAGAGGAAGGGATTTTATGTGCAACCGCCTCCGCCGACAAACCTTATCTTGAGCGGACTGCTGTTGCCAATGGGCCGGATTTGGATTTCGGCTATTTTGATTACCTCCAATTTCGTCTGAAACTGCCGGAAGGCAGACGCGATGATATTATTCTTTATTACGGTCATACCAATGCCCCTCTCATCAATACCGGCTCTACGCGCAATCTTGTCATTCCGGCCGATTCCATTCCGACAGACGGGCAGTGGCATACTTATCGGCTGGATTTGGGGCTGGCCGTGTGGTGGCGGGATCGGCTGACTGATTTGCGAATTTATCCGCTGGGCACAAGCGGCGGTGACGGCCAAAGCTTTCAGATGGATTATATCGAGGTGGGGGATTTGGCCGGCGATGTTCTGCTGGTGAATACTGATTTGAATATCTACAGCGGCGAAAGTTTTTCAGACCTTCAGTCAATGGAATCCAAGCATGCCGTGTTCTGGTGGTCGCCGCAAAGCTACCAGCGGTATGCGTCCTTCAATCCTGAGCAGATGGGACGGCGGGCGCTGCGGATGATTGAAGAATCCTATCAGGTCTATTGCAAAAACCTTCACTATGACGAGCCCTTCGAAAGTTTTGAACTGCGGCGGCGGAACGGAAACCGGTACAAAATCAATCATATCACCTGGTATGATGGTTTCTGGTGCGGGGGATGGAACGGCTTTATGCATATCGGCATCAACGGTTCCGGGCTGCTGGATGAGGGCTGGGGCAATCCGGTGCCGCATGAGTTCGGCCATTATGTTCAGGGGCACCAACTGGGCAATCTGGACGGCGGCCACTGGGAATCCCACGCTAACTTTCTTCGACACAACCGCAATGTGCACTATGCTGAAATGCTCGTGTCGCTGGGAGATACCCTAAGCGACCGCATTTTTGATGTTACTAATTTTCGACAGGATCACGGCTCGCTGATTTATCAGGATTACCGGATTCATCATGTTCTTCGGGATTTCGGGGCCGAGGCGGGTTTGCCGGATGCCGCGGCCGACGTCTGGAAAAAAGGTTCCGCGGGTCAGACTATTTATAACAAACTGGCCGGGCTGCTTCCGGCCGGCAGTGATAGAGGGTCCTTTATAGCCGGCGGGCTGCGGCATTGGCCGTTTCTGGATTTCAGCGACGGCCAAATCATGCAGGGAATTTTCTGGAACGGCGAGCAAAAAGAAGCCCTGTTCAAGTACAAAATCGGCTCTCATCTGATACCCTGTCAGGATGCGCCGGGGTGGTATCGGGTTCCCTTTGAACGGGCGCCTGAGCGGTTTGCGTATATGCTGCACCTTCTGACGCCGCAATCCAGCGAGATTCACGCGGCTGTTCGCGGCTTGGATGCAGCCGGTTCAACGGAAGACTGGCGCTGGTCGCTGGCGGCAGCAGACGAGAACTGGCGCAATGTCCGCTACAGTAACGTGTTCAGGCCCGGGTCGGAGGTTTTCCAACTGGAGCCCGGCGAGACCAAACTGTTTTTAATTGTGACGGCAACGCCGACAGACACCAAACTCAATCTGGAATGGACTGATAATGCCCTGCCGATTGATAAGCATCCCGACCGACTGCGATATGGTTATGAAGTTTATCTGGAAGGGGCTGTACCAGCACTGGCGGAGCGGCGGTATTCTTCAGCCATTCCGGAAGGTGCTGCCCACAGCAACGGCGGCGGATTTGTCGCCAAGACAGCAGCCGTTTCCTCAACGGCTTATGTCGGACCTAATGCACGCGTGCTGGGAACAGCACGGGTTCTGAATACGGCACGGATAGAAAACTTTGCCGTCGTGACGGATTCGGCGACCGTCCAGAATTCGGCCATTGTTTCCGGTCATTCCCTGATTATGGGCGGGTCTGTCATCCGGGACAACGCCCGTATTCGGGACCGGGCGATTGTTTCCAATTCGACAGTAAGAGGCAAGGCACGTGTGGAGGGATATGCGGGCGTGTACGACGGCGCCATCGTTAGTGATTATGCGATTGTTCAGGGGTGCAGTACCATCTCCGGCGGCACTATTTCCGGCACGGGTATCGCCGCTTATGATTATTCAGGGGGGACGCTGTCGGATGGGGTTCATTTCAGTCATGTGCCCTGGGGCGACTGGTACCAGGATTACTGGTGGAATACATTGCGAAAACCGCGGGGTCTGACGGCCTCGTACCGAATCGAAGAATCGGAAGGCGAGGTCTGCTGGGACGAATTCGGCGCCCAGCCGGCCCTGCTGAGAGGACGTCCTCTGCGGGTCTATGATACGGCTTCCAACAGTGCCGTCCTGCGCCTTAACGGCGTAAATCAATATATCGTTCTTAACCGCAGCGTTTGTGATGCGGTTGAAGGCAGTTTCGGGCTGCGGATTTGTCCGGTCGACAACCGCAATCAGCCGCTGGTGTTTATGGGGGCTTCGGAAAGCAAGTTTCTGGAATTGCGGCTCAACAGCCAGGCCAAGGCGGAATTTACCATTACCACCGGCACAGCAACGGCGGTATTGACGTCCCTTTCTGAGATACCGGCAGGTTCGTGGACATCGCTGGCGGTAACCCTCAGCGGCAGCGAATGCATTCTCTACGTAAACGGACAGGCAGAGGACCAAACTGTCAGCAATCTGGTGAGCGAACAGGTGTTAGGTCCGAACAACTACACTGCTGTTGAGGCCTTTTATGTCGGACGCAACTGGGCCGGCGAGCTGTATCGCGGTCTGGCAGATGACATCCGCTTTTACAATACAGCGCTGACGGCGGCGGAGATTGCCAATGAAATCCGGCGCAGCGGCCGATGGCTGGCAGCGATGTTTTTTGACAGTGAAATGGATTTCGACGGGGCTGCGACCAAAGTGGAATCGGGGGTGCGAAACGGCCTGAAACGCCGCCTGCTGGCGGAAATCTACCCCCGCAGTTCGGATAGCGTACCCTATTATGAAGGCATTTTTGACTCCAATGACGAACGCTCCAGCCGGCATGGCAGCGGGATAGGCCTTAACAACGGGCTATTCTATGTTTGCCTGGACGGGGCAGGACTCTGGAATACGCAAGTGCCGGTTTCGCTAAACCAATGGCAGACGGTTCGGCTGGATTTTGACGGTTCTCATGCGTGGTTTTACGTCAATGGAATATTGCGTGCAAGCCATGCGTATTCGGCTAATCCGGATGCGCTGGCGGCTAAAAATTACCGAATTGGATTTGCCATGAATGACAATGGCGAGTATTTCTACTTTGATGGAAAGATTCGCAATCTTCGAGTTGTGGATTTGGGTGATTCCGCACCGACGCTTACGCCTGGGCCGGATATCAACCGCGACCAATGCATCGACCTGCTTGATTTGGCTGAATTGACGGCGGGCTGGCTGGAAAAAGATTGCTCCAGCAGCAATCAGTGGTGCTGCCTGCTGGATTTGGACATGAGCGGAACCGTTGACCTGAATGATTTCAGCATTCTGGCGGAAAACTGGTAATCTATTACGAAACAGCAGATAAGGAGATCAGCCGTGGGTATGAATGCCGGGAAAAAGGGGATTTCAGCAGTAATCGCAGCCGCCGTATTTCTTCAAGGAATGGCCGGCGGCCAAGTCCAAGGCACTCTGAGATACGAAAAAGAACAACGTCTGCCGGCTCGACCCATCGAACTGTCTAAGGTTCGACTGGTTGGAGGGCCGCTGAAGCAAGCCCAGGACAAGGACGCCGAATATCTGCTGAAACTGGAACCTGAGCGGATGCTGGTTTCCTATCGCCGGCAGGCGGGACTGGAAAGCAAAGCCGCTCCCTATGGGGGATGGGACGGCGGCGGACGGAATCTGACAGGCCATATTGCAGGGCATTATCTTTCGGCTGTCAGTCTGATGTGGGCTGCTACCGGTGATCCGCGGTTCAAGGAGCGAGCCGACTTCATCGTCAAGGAACTGAAAGAAGTTCAGGACAAACATGGCGACGGGTATTTATCGGCGCTGGAAGGGGGCCGTGAGTGTTTTGAAGCCGTCCGTCGGGGCCAGATACGCTCAGGCGGTTTTGACCTTAACGGGCTGTGGGCGCCCTGGTATGTGCTACATAAGACCTATGCCGGCCTGCGCGATGCCTATCGTTATACAGGCAATAAGACGGCCCTGGAGATGGAAATCAAGTTTGCCGCCTGGGCGGAGGGGATTTTGGCTGATTTGACCGATGAACAGGTCCAAACGATGCTCAATACGGAGTTTGGCGGGATGGAAGAAGTGCTGGCAGACCTGTATGCCGACACGGGAGATGTCCGCTGGCTGAAACTTTCCCGCCGATTTGAGCATCGATCCTTCACAATACCGCTCCAGCGTCATCAGGATAATCTTTCCGGCAAGCATGGCAATACACAGATACCGAAGATGCTCGGCTCGCTCGCCCGCTTTGTGTATGACGGTCAGGCCGGCGATTTACTGGCGTCGGCCTTTTTCTGGGATTGCGTGGTGCAGCATCACAGCTACGCCACAGGCGGACACGGCAAGGATGAATATTTCGGCGACCCCGACCGGCTCAGCAGCCGCATTGACGGACGTACAGCGGAAACCTGCAATGTTTATAACATGCTGAAGTTGACGCGCCGACTTTTTGCGCTGCGTCCCGATGCCCACTATGTCGAGTTTCACGAGCGGGCCCTGTTTAATCATATTCTGGCTTCCATCGATCCGGAGGATGGGCGAACCTGCTATATGGTGCCGGTCGGACAGGGGGTCTGTCATGAGTATCAGGATATGTTCGACAGTTTTACCTGCTGCGTAGGTACAGGGATGGAAAGCCATGCTCTGCACGCCGACGGCATCTATTACGAATCCGAAAATCGTCTGTGGGTAAATTTATATGCCCCTTCGACAGTGGATTGGTCGGCGAAAGGGGTTCGTTTCAAGATGGAAACGGATTTTCCGGACGGCGAGTCGGCTGTGCTGACAATACAGACTGAAAAGCCGCAGGAATTTGTGGTGGCGCTGCGGCGTCCGGCGTGGGCGGGAGAAGGATTTGCTGCGGCTGTCAACGGCGAGCCGGCGGCCAATCTTCCGAAACCGTCTTCGTATGCAGAGTTTAAGCGAATGTGGAAAGACGGCGACCGGATTGAATTGACCCTGCCCAAACGGCTTTCTCTGGAACCTACGCCGGATAATCCGCGCCGTGCAGCGATTCTTTGGGGGCCGCTGGTGCTGGCCGGAGATCTTGGCCCGGAGCGTCATCGGGATTCGCAGGACGGCTTTGAAAGGATACCGGTCTTTGCGGCCGCTGAACGGCCGGTCGAACAGTGGCTCAAGCCCGTGGAAGGCCGGCCGGGGCATTTTCGCACTGTCGGCGTCGGCAGGGATCGGGATGTTGATTTTGTGCCGTTTTACAAACTTCACCGTCGTACCTATGGGATTTACTGGGATTTGTTTACGGAATCAGAATGGCAGGCGAAGGCGGCTGAATACGCGGCTGCCCAGGAACGGCGGCGCAAACTCGAATTGGCGACGGTCGCCTATGCTCAGCCCGGTGAGATGCAGCCGGAGCGTGATTTCAATTATCAGGGTGCCGAAGACGTCCGGGTAGAGCGTCTGGGGGGCCGGCCGTGCCGAACGGGAGGAAAGTGGTTTTCATTTGATATGCCTGTCGAGCCGGAACATCCGATGACGCTGGTGGTAACATATTTTACGGGGCAATGGCTGCGCCAGCCGGCTGTATTTGACATTTTGGCCGATGGGCATAAAATTGGTACGGAAACGGTGGTTCGGCGCGACCCTTACGAATTTTACGATGTAGAATACCCCATACCGCCGGATATCGTAAAGAGCAAGAAGAAGCTAACCATACGATTTGAGGCAGCGGAGGGCAGCCGGATTGCTGGTGTTTTTGGAATCCGAATGATTCGTGCTGATGCAGCAAGATAAAGGACAGAAAAACAAAAATGACAAGGTAAGGAAACCAGCCATGAAAATGATGCATGTCGGGCTTTTATTTTCCATCGGTTTGCTGGGGGCTATCGCTATCCCCTGCGGGGCAGCGGAGGAAACCAGCCGCAAAGAAATCAATCTGGCTATAGCAGCCGTTCCCTCCAGTTCCTATGTCTCAGGGGATACAAGTCTGGATGCGCTCAATGATGGGGTCCAGCCCCTCAATTCGCGCGACCGCCGGCAAGGGGCTTACGGCAACTGGAATCGCACCGGCACTCAATGGGTGCAGTATGAATGGAGCCAGCCCATCTGGACCAATAAGATTGATGTGTACTGGTGGGATGATCGGCAGGGAGTTCGCCTGCCGAAGGCATGCCGCCTCCTGTATTGGGATGGAGAGCAATTTGTGCCGGTGAAAAACGCCGTCGGACTGGGAACGGCCGGAAATCAGTTCAATACAACAACCTTTGATGAAGTTCAGACTGCCAAACTGCGGCTTGAAATTGACTCGGACGGAAACTATTCGACGGGAATACTCGAATGGAAGGTTTATGATTCCGGTCGGTCGCCGGCCTTTGCCCCGCGCGTCTATGCGGGGCCGGACCGCTCGGTGATTCTGGGCGGCAAAACCTATCTGTCCGGGACAGTCAGGACATTGGACGGCAGCGATGCTCCCGTGCGATGGAACAAGGCCGACGGCCCAGGGGATGTTGTTTTTGCAGACGCTTCGAAAGCGGATACGACGGCGGTATTTTCAAAAACCGGCGATTATATGCTATCGCTGACGGCAGGAACGGAACCGCTGACTGCTTCCGCCGTCCTGCGGGTCAAAGTGCTTCCGCCGCCGCCGAAAAAGGCGCTCCAGCCGGTTGATACCCAGCGCTATACCATTCATAATCCTCTGTGGAACAGCCGGGCCAAAGCTTTGCTGGTTAACTGGATTCCGCACTGCATTCGCAAAATCTCTGACCCTCAACTTAAGGAAGGCGGCATCAATAACTTTATTGAAGCGGCGAAAAAACTGGCCGGCCAGGAGCACGGACCGCACCGGGGGTATGTGTTTTCCAATGCGTGGGTTTATAATACGATAGAATCCATCTGCATCGGCCTGCAGATTGACCCGCAGGGCGATGCGGATATTCTCGCCGCCCAGAAAATGATGCAGGAGACCCTCGAAGACTGGATTCCCAAGATTCTGGCGGCGCAGGAGCCGGACGGCTATCTGCAAACCGCCTACACACTCAGCAACCGCCAGCGCTGGTCTCCGCAGCATCGGGGCGACCACGAAGGTTATGTAGCCGGATATTTTCTGGATTGTGCTATCGCTCATTATCAGATGACCGGCAGAAAAGACGCCCGTCTGTATGAGGCCGCCAAGAAACTGGCGGACTGCTGGGAGCGGGCTATCGGCCCGGCCCCCAAACAGGAATGGTATGACGGCCATCAGGCCATGGAAATGGCGCTGGTGCGGCTGGGACGGTTTGTCAATGAATGCGAAGGACGGGGTAAAGGAGACAAATATATCCGGCTTGCCAAGTTTCTGCTGGACTGCCGAGGCGGCGGCAGCGAGTATGACCAGAGCCATCTGCCGGTGATTCGGCAGTACGAGGCGGTCGGCCATGCGGTCCGGGCGGTGTACTGCTATACGGGCATGGCGGATGCGGCCCTGGAACTCGGTGATATTGATTACCAAAGCGCTGTATTTTCGCTGTGGGATAATATTGTGAATCGAAAATACTACGTAACCGGCGGTATCGGCAGCGGCGAAACATCAGAAGGATTCGGGCCGGATTATTCGCTGCCGCACAACGGCTACTGCGAATCCTGTTCGAGTTGCGGCTTAATCTATTTTCAGCATCGGATGAACCGGATGACCCGGAATGCCCTCTATGCCGATTTGTACGAAGAAACCCTCTATAACGCGCTGCTGGGGTCGATCGACCTGGAAGGGAAGAATTTCTATTACCAGAATCCGCTGGAGTCTCAGGGGCGCCGCTATGCCTGGCACGGCTGCCCGTGCTGTGTGGGCAATATCCCGCGCACTCTGCTGATGCTGCCGACCTGGATGTACGGGAAAGATTCGGACGCGGTGTATGTAAATCTGTTTGTCGGAAGTACTGTAAAACTTGAAGGGATTGCGGGAACGGACGTTCAGCTCATTCAGAAGACGGAGTATCCGTGGAACGGAAACGTTCAGCTTATCGTCAATCCGGCGCAGGAGGCGGCGTTCGGCATTTATATCCGTGTGCCGAACCGCAGTGTGAGCGAACTGTACACCAGCACGCCGGCGGCCGACGGGATTGCCCGGCTGACTGTCAACGGGCAGACGGTACAGCCGACTGTTGAAAATGGATATGCCGTTCTTCAGCGGAACTGGAAAGCCGGAGACCGGATCGAACTGACGCTGCCGATGCAGATTCAGCGGGTGAAAGGCATCGATAAAATTGAAGCGACCCGCGGTCGGGCGGCGCTGCGGTACGGACCTCTGATTTACTGCTGCGAGCGTGTTGATCAGCCGCTGGATAAGGTGCTGGCGGCCGATGCGGCCCTGCAGACCGAATGGCGGGGCGACTTCCTCCAGGGAGTACTGGTAATCAAGGGGACATGGAATGACGGCTCGGAGCTGCTGGCCATTCCCTATTATGCAAGGGACAACCGGTTTGCGGATGAGCCGGGCCGGCGCGGCGGCCGCGGCCCCGCCTCGTGCGTCTGGCTGAAAGACCGCTAAGAGCCGCCGAGAAAGATTTCCAACTGGGCCGGCGCGGCGATTTCACTCAAACGGCACACAAAGGCCGAGCGGTCAAACTGCGGCCGTTTGCGGAATTGATATTGCAGCGAAACCTTTCCATCCATCACGGAGAGTGTTTTCAGATTTAAATGGTCCACCTGGTCCCGGAGGAACTGCTCGAGCGGCTGCTGGAGACGTTCGAAGGCGTCTTTTTCCATTGACAAAAGCAGATGGCTGAATCGCCGCAGCGAAAACCGCCGCTGAAAGACGGCCTGCACCGACAGCGACAAAAATGTGAGCACAAACAGCACAACCACAATCGCATAGGTGCCGGTCGCAATCCCGATGGAGGAGGCAATCAGAAGAAGCAGAAAACCGATTTCCGCCGAGTCTTTTACGGGCGTGCGAAACCGCACAAATGACAAAGCCCCCAACAGGCCCAGCGACAGGGGAATGGAACTTTGAATGCCCAGGAACAAGGCGGTAATGGCCGGCCCGCCGAGAATAAAAGCCCGATTGACGCCGGCTCCGATGGTGCGTGAGCCGTAAAATAAATGATACATCCAATATACCGCCACCGAGGCCGCCAGCGAGGCAATCATCGGAATCCACAAATCTGACCAGGACAAATCCAGTGCCTGAAACGTAAGTTGAGCCGCCATCATTTTCCATTCTCCTGAATAATTTCTATAGGTATTCGTTCCACGATGCTCTGCCGGAAGGCATCAGCCGTCCGAATGAGCCCGCTTCTTCAAGCTGGGCCGACAAACAGCAGGCGTACTTTGAATAGCGTGTCCAGTCTGTTTCAAGCAGTTTGAGCGAGCGCAGGGCCGGCGACAATTCCAATGAACGGCCCTTGACTTCCACCACCGCCCCTTCCATGCGCAGGGGGCCTTCCCGCCGCGTCTGATGAGGAGCGGCCAGTGTTGAAACAATCCGCCAATCCAGAGAAACCCTGGCCCCCGTGGTCAGGTCGATAAACCGCCGGCGATGATAGGAAATCAGAATCGTCGGGAGCAGCCGCTGCGGCGGAAAATAATCAAACTGAGCCAGTACAGCCAGAACAGCGGAATAGGGCAGGATGCCTTTCTGCCACTGATTGCCCTGAACAGCGCGGGCGGGAACCTCGACGGCTTGTCTGTACTTGCGTCCGGCAAATCCTTCTTTGGTTTTGAGTTCCGCAAAAACCCGAATTGTTTTGCCGCCGGAAGCCGGCTGGTTATACCAGCGCAGCCGGATTTTTTTCCGCTGTCGGCTGCCCTGCTCGGAATCCTCGTAATCGTCCAGATTTTCGGTGTCGTAATACAAGGAATGAACCACGCCCTCCGGATACAAGGGGTCGGGCGGACAGCAATGCCGCAGCAAAGCAGCCGCCATGGAAATCTTCTCTTCAGGAATATAAAACTTTCGCTCCAAACGGCAGCCGTCGGAGCAGTCTGTTCGGCCTTTTGTCCGCAGCAGTCCAAAGATGTTTTTCATTGGTTTTCTTCCTCCCGCGCCGGCGGCATCCAGGGGAACCGGCCGGTGCTCTGCTGACGCTGCTGCTCGGTGGGTTTCGAGGGGATTTCCCCGCTGAGCTGACGCTGGACAGAGAGTCTGCGTTTGACAATAAAAGATTTCAGGCCGGGTGCTCCCATTCCCCCGGGACCGCCCGGGCCGCCGGGGCCGCGGCGTCCGAAGCCAAACCGCCCGGGGCGACCTTGACGGGCTTCCCCCTGCCCCTGCTGAGGATTGTTCATCTGATTGCGGCTGTCGGGAGCGGGAGAACGCATCCAGCCGGCGTCGGAAGAGCCCTCATTGAGTCCTTTTTCAAAATCGTCAAGGGTAAAAAATTTCAGTTCATCCTTTTCGACATACGGCCGCACCAGTGCCGCCAGCTGGTCAATCCGCGATTCGATCTGTCCTTCCGCAAAAGGCCCGTCCAGCAATTCCTGCAAATACTGATGATACCGCTGAAGGTAGGCAGGATGGGCCAGAAGACGGCGCACCAGCGGTCTGGATTCCAGCGAATCCGTCACCGGTTCGTCAATGTAAAAGTCTGCGATATCCTGCTGAAAAAAGCCCATCCGAAAGGTTCCAAAGGCCATATTCAAATCCCAGGGCAGGATGGTAAAGCGTCCGTTCATTTCATAAAGATAATAATTGTGCCCCATTCCAATATAGTTATCCAGATGAACAAGCATCACGGATACCGCCAGAAACCGCAGGACCTGATCGACATCAAGCACCTTTTCAATTTCCTGCGGGAAGGTCTCATCAGGACATTTGTTCAAGACATCGAGCAGGCGAAACAGAGCGGTATGATCGGGGTTGTTTTCGTTGGTTTTCAGACCAACCGCCTCGAGCAGATTGCCGCCTCGAAAACCGGGTCTGCCCAGTCCGGGCGGCCCGCCGAATCCTCCCGGCCTTCTTTGCCCGGGTCTGAAGGGCATTCTCAGTCCGTTGGGGTCCGGCATTCTGCCGTCGGGAGCGCCCGCTGCAAAGGGTGGAGGTCCGAAAGGAAAGCCGCCACCATCAGGCAGCGGTCCAAAGCGGTTGGGGTCTGGCGGAAAGCCGCCATCCGGCGGAGGACCAAATCCGCCGGGACCACCGAAAGGACCTTCGGCCGCTGCTTGCTGACTGATTTGACCGGATTCCCGCTGAAGCAGTTCCAGCAGGTCGCTTAAACGCCGGCCGCCAAGCCGAATCGCCAGCGGCTCGGCAGCGGGGTTTTCCTTCGCAGAGACGGCTGTCTCCTGCGTCTGTTTCTGAACATCCTCCTGAGTCCAGTTGAGCAGTGCGGCGCCAATCTCCGGCTTGTACAGATTACCGCGGGAATCGGGAAAATGTCGGGCCAGAAATGTCCTATCGATGACCTCCACCTGCGTATAAAGCCCCAAATGCAGGTTGTTTACATAAACATCAACAAAGCAGGTCCGCGGGGTCGGCATGCCCATTTTCTGAAAGATTTCATAGGCGAGCACTTCTCGAATAAATGTCGGGTCTGCAAACCCGTTGTTCAGACCGATTTTCTTTAATCCATAAAAGTTCTGGGCACTGTTAAAGAAGTTAAAATCGACCTTCAAACTCAAGCGTTTCGAGCCGCTGCCGGCTACAGACATCAGAGAAGAATTGCCTTTGGGACGAACCGCCACATTGGCAAATCTGCGGCCGTCAAACCAGAAATCCGCCCGAACGTACTTTTTAGCCCTTGCGTTGGCCAGAAGCCACTGCCAGTCTTTTTCAGCCATCACAATTTTTACCGGTACTACGCGGTCCAGAGGAAAGGGGTCGGCTGTATGAGGGGGCTTCAGAAGACCATCCGCTCCAGAGAAGAGAAGGACGGTCAGAACCGCTGCCGCTGCAAAGAGTCCGATAAAGATGGTCTTTTCTAATTTATCCACAAGTTTTTTTGTACTTTACTCTGCAGCGGAAAAGCGGTCACTGTAAGATTTTTACCGCCGCAAGCCGCTTCAAAGAGTCCGGTTTCTCTTCCCGTTAAAAGATACTTTTTTGTTAAATACACAAGAAAGAACGCCGAAATATAAGCAGATATTGCCGACTTGAAAGACAATTTTTTTAACCGCCAATAAAACCGTTTTAAAGAACAGAAGATGGACAAAAAAGACACATATAATCCAGATACAGTATCTCGTCCGTTAAACCCGGAGAAAGAAGAGTCTGCGGACAAAAAAGGCTTCTCGAGCCGCCTGATCGACAATCTCGTCTATCAAATCAGGACGTTGTCCAATGCCATCATCGGCTTCAGTAATCTGCTGGCTGCCGAAGATTTAACGGATACCCAGCGGGAATATGCAGCAGAAATCCATCAGGCCGGCAAGGGTCTGTCCTCCATTGTCAATGATGTGGTGGATTTGGTCCGCCTGGAAGCAGGCAATCTGAAACCGGATTTTGCCGAGTGCGACCTGGCCGAGCTGCTGGAAGAGGTGGAGGACAATCTGAGCCGCCCGGCTGTCAGCAAAGGGCTGTCTTTCTCCATTGCTGTGGAAGAGGGCGTGCCGGCCTTGCTTTCCACCGACCGGGCCCGTCTGAAACGGTGCTTGCTGAACCTGGGCGGCAACGCTGTTCAATACACCCAAGAGGGGCGAATTGAACTGCGGCTGAGAATGGACTCCAACGGTGCTCAACCAATGATTCGATTTGATATTACCGATACAGGGGCGGGGATTTCCCCTGAGCGGCTGTCTCATCTATTCGAACCTTTTCAGAAAAGAGAACAGATTAACACAGGGATGCTGGCCAGCATCCATCTGGGAGTGCAGGGATACGGCTCACTTCCGCTGACGCGTCAGTTTGTTCATTTGCTTGGAGGACAAATTGAGGTTGTTTCCAAGGAAGGGGTCGGTTCGACGTTTTCGATTCTGCTGCCAGCTGAGCCGGTCTCGGACAAGAACAAAATGCTCTCTTTCCCGCCTCGTTTTACCAGAGCGGATTGGGAGAGTGAAACACCCGGCAGCAAGCAATGTATCGGACACATTCTGCTGGTTGAAGATGAAGAATCGAACCGGACTGTTCTTTCGCTGATACTCGAAAACCTGGGGCTGGAGGTCACGGCTGCTGCCAATGGGCAGTCCGCGATGGAAGCGGCCGGCCGAAGCGGCTTTGACGCTGTCCTGATGGATATTCAGCTGCCGGACATCAGCGGTCTGGAAGTCGCCCGACAACTTCGGGCCAAGGGATTTCAGTCGCCGATTATTGCCTTGTCGGCCGAGGTGCTCGAAGAAAGCCGAAACCAGCAGATTGAAGAACTATTTGATGCTTTTTTGGCCAAACCGGTGGACGGGCCCCAGCTTGCCGAGGTTCTTGAGTCCTTTCTGCCGACGATTCAGATGCGAACAGCGGAAGTGCGGGATTAAAGAATGATGAAGAAAAACCCTGATTGCTGAGAGTGTGATGAAGGAAGAAAATTCGGATATTTTGATGAGTACCCCGGAAGGGACCCAGCTGCCGTCGGTTTTGTTCGGCGAGTGGCTGCTTCAGCGAGGGCTGGTCTCCGCAGAGACTCTGCAAAAAGCCATTGAGGTTCAGAAAACCACCAGTAAGCGGTTAGGACAGGTGCTGGTAGAGATGGGTGTGCTGTCGGATACTCAATCCGCTCAGGCCCTCGGCGAGTTTCTTCATGTTGAATTTGTTCCGCTGGATGATTTGTCTGCGATTCAGATGGATGTGGCCCGAAGCATTCCTGAAAACCTGGCCAAACGGTTCTGCGCGGCCGCGATTCGGGAAAGCGCCGACGGCGTCGAACTGGCGATGGCCGATCCGCTGAATGTGATTGCGATTGACACGGTTTCGTTCAAACTGAAAAGGCCGGTTAAGCCCTTCATTGCTTCTGAAAAACAGATTCTGCACCTGATTGACCAAATCTATCACGGCAGCGACCTGGACCAGCAGCAGATGCGTGATCTGGTGGAGATGGAAATCAGCACGGAAGAAACGGCGGAGGAAGAAGAACAGGAAGCCGACGGCCGCAGTATATCGGAGGCCGAAGCCGAAGATGCTCCTGTTGTCCGCTTTGTGGATTTGATGCTCAGCCATGCGATTAAAAGCCGCGCCAGCGATATTCACGTGGAGCCGCAGGAAAACGGGATGATTATCCGGATGCGTGTGGATGGTATTCTGACGGAAATGGTTCCGCCTCCGCGGAAGATGCAGGCGGCTGTAGTGGCGCGTCTGAAGATTCTGGCGGAAATGGATATTGCGGAGCGCCGTCTGCCTCAGGACGGCCGATTCAAAATCAAACGGGGGAAAGGGCTGCCGGATATTGATGTGCGCGTCAGTGTCCTGCCGACTATTTACGGCGAAAAAGTGGTGCTGCGTATTCTGGACAAGTCCGCCGTCAGCCATAATCTGGACACCATCGGACTGGAGCCGAAGCTGCTCAAGCAGTTCAAGCAGATACTCAATCTGCCGCATGGGATTATTATTGTCACCGGCCCTACCGGCAGCGGCAAAAGCACGACCCTTTACTCGGCCCTGAATGCCCTCAAAGACCCGCGGAAAAATATCACCACGGTGGAGGACCCGGTGGAATATCGCCAGGCGGGCATCAATCAGACGCAGGTGAAGCCCGAAATCAATCTGGATTTTTCCCTTTGTCTGCGGGCGATTCTGCGGCAGGACCCCGACATCATCCTGATTGGTGAAATTCGTGACAAGGAAACGATGGAAATTGCCATCAAGGCCTCGCTTACCGGACATCTGGTGCTGAGCACCTTCCACACGAACGATGCCCCCAGTGCCATCAGCCGACTGGTTTATATGGGGCTGGAACCCTATCTGCTTGCCTCGTCGCTGAATTTGATTCTGGCACAGCGTCTGGTGCGGAAAGTCTGCGACAAATGCAGCAAGCCGGCCTCGCTCAGCCAGGAACTGATCAGCCGGCTCAAACTGACCCCTGAGCAGGTCGCCGGCGCTGCCCTCCGCCAGGGAGCCGGCTGCAGCCACTGCAATGGGACCGGCTATCGGGGGCGGCTGCCGATTTTCGAGTTTATGGTCGTCGATAACGAGATGCGTCAGCTGATTGCCGGGGGGGGCCGCGAAATGGAGATTCGCGCGCTGGCGCGTTCCCGCGGCTGCGGCGACCTGCTGGACAGCGGCATTCGGCGGATGCTCGACGGATTGACCACCCCCGAAGAAGTCCTGCGTGTGACCTTCTCAGAAGCAGTAGCGGAAGAGTAGCCCCCTGCTCAGCGGCCGCGCCACGGTCGGCAGTATCGCTCGAGTCGGCGTTTTCTGCTTTGGACCCGCTTGCGGAGCCGAACAGCAATCCAATCAACCGTCAACACGGCCGTCACAAATCCGGCCAGCGACAGAAACACAATCGAAAGTCCCCAGCTGGGCCAATAAGCAATAGAAATGGTCTTGGCGAAGTCCGGTCTGTAATGGGCCAACAGCCCCAGCGCACCGACAATCCCCAACAGCAGAAACGGGACGCGAAGTTCATTGAAAACAGCAGCCCATTCCTCTCGTCGATTGCTGCTGCCGATAGGGCAACTGCTGCGCAAAGGCACGCCTTGCAGTATTGAATAGTCCTTCAGAAGTTCACGGTCCGCAGCAGCCGGCGTTCGATTGAAACGAGTCAGAATGGTCTTTTTCATAAACACCCCCTCATTCTTCAGAAGTCGCCTTTATTATACTGATTTGAAGTTTTCAAATCAAGGAAAAACGCCCTTGCATTGCGGTTATCGGACGAACAGACAAAGATTCTCTTTTTTTGCAGGAGCCGGCGTCCGGCCGATTCATTGGAGAAGCGATCGTTCTCCTTGCTGAAGCAGCAGAAAACAGCACGGCTCTGATTTTTATCAGACTCAGGATTTTTCCGGAGGGTTTCGGGCGGAGTGCAGGTGAATTTTCCACAAAATCCGCCGCCTTAAAATGCCGAACAGCAGAACAAACTGCATCTTTCTGCATCTTCATAACAAGGAACCTACATCAATGCAGACCTTTGAATATGTGGCATGGGATACAGAGGGACGCTGTCGGGAAGGAATCCGACAAGCCATGTCCCGGCAGGACCTGCTTGCTCAGCTGCGTCAGGAAAAACTGACGCCGGTGTCGATTTCTGAAGCCGTTAATGAAACGCAAGAGGAAATCCAGACTAACGTTGTGAGGTATCGCCGGGTACGCTCTGAACAGATGGCTACTTTCTGCTGGCAGCTGGCCACCATGCTCGAAGGAGGTCTGTCCATCACCGTTGCCATCGAGACCATTGCGGAAGATATTACCAATCCCTACCTTGAATATGTCTTGAAGGATATTGCTGCGCGGCTGGCAACCGGTGAGACTTTTACGGACAGCGTCCGGGCCCATCCCAAGGTCTTCGGCCGGCTGGCCTGCTCTATTATTATGGCCGGCGAGACGGGCGGCTCTTTGTCCAACTCGCTGCATCGGCTGGCGGAACATTATCAGCAGCGGGATAAACTGATCCGCAAAGTCCGCGGTGCGATGGCGTACCCGATCTTCGTGATATGTTTTATCATTGTGATTATCGTGGTTCTGATGACGCTGATTGTGCCTCGGTTTCAGGTGATGTTTGAGACGTTCAAAGGCGAACTGCCTGCCTTTACGCGCGGTTTTATGGCGGTCTATCACGGCATTGTCAATCATATCGTGCTCCTGCTGATGGTGCTGGCGACTCTGATTGCCGCTGCGGTGATTGCCTCCAAAACCAAAACCGGCAAAGCCGCTCTTTACCGGCTTGAATTAAATCTTCCGCTTATCGGACGTATTAAACGGATGGCTTTTATCAGCACGTTCTGCCAGACGCTGGCTTCGCTGGTGTCCTCGGGTGTATCCATTCTGGATGCGTTTCTGATTCTGGCGGAGATGACACCCAATCAGCTGCTCCGCAACGGCGTTCTGCTGGCCCGCCAGAAAATGACGGAAGGAGTGTCGATGGCCAATAGTATGCAGGCGTGCGGTCTTTTCCCAGGTGTGGCCATCAAGATGGCCCAAATCGGAGAACAGTCCGGTTCGCTGGTGCCCGTTCTCGAAAAGACCGGCGAATTTTATGCTCGAAAGGTAGATGATTTGGTCTCGATGATGCTCAGTCTGCTGGAACCGATTCTTATTGTTGCGGTTGGAGCCATCGTACTGACGGTTCTGCTGGCCATGTACCTGCCGATTTTTTCCATGTCCGTCTGAAGTGGGCGGCAGAACCAGCCGAAAAAGGAAAGAAAAAAATCTCAAAGAAGTTTCGTGACCGAACGGACCCATAAAAATGTGTATTTTTTAGGAGAAAAAACAATGACAGGCAGAAAAGGATTCACATTGATTGAACTGATGGTCGTGATTCTGATCGTCGGGATTCTGGCGGCGGCTACAATTCCGCTGATGCGAGGCCGAATTGAATCCGCCAAGTGGGCGGAAGCCAACGCTACGGCCGGCACTATCAAGTCTGCTGTGCGGGTGTATTTTGTCGAACACGGCACAGCACCCACAGGCAAGCTGGACAACCCAGCAACTCGCACGGCATTGGGCTTCAAAGACGAAGACCTGACTGGAACGTATTTTGTGCCGGGCGATTATAACATCGACAGTGTTGATGAAAATGGCAACGCTCAAATCACTGTGAGCGGCAGCAAGGAAAATGCACCAAAGGGAAGCAAGACCCTTAAATTGGACGGTACATGGGAATAAAACGCCGGACAGAAGAAAGAGCGGGAACGGAGGAGGAATGCCTCTTTCTCCGTTCCTTCTTTTCTCTTTCTTTCAGGCGGCAGACGGGGAGTGTTTTCCGATGACGACCCAGTTGAAACCAGACAGGTTTGGCGGAGGCCGAGAGCGTCAGCAGCCGGCCGGCGTAACTCTGCTTGAACTGGTGATTGCCACCCTGATTCTATCGGTTGCCTCCGTTGGGGCGCTGACGTACCAGTACCACGCCGCCAAACGTGCCCGCAGTGCGCAGGCCGAACTGACCGCTGCTCAGTTAGCCCAATTAGTTATTGACGATTGGAAAAGCACCGGCGGCGATGAATTTTATGACCCTGCCGACCTGAACCTCGGTTTGGAAGAGTTGTTCAAAACCCGCATCTACCGCATCAGACTGAATGATTTTCCTATGCGGGTTGGGCTCGAACACAACGATGTGGAGATTGATGAAGCCGCTGGGGTAACCTTGCGGGAGATTCGCGTGGTCGTTCGCTGGCGGCGGGACTACAAGGACCTGGAGCCGGCGGGCGATGATCCTGTTTTTATCTCGACTACCTATGTCCGGCGGGACCAATCAGGCGGATAGGAAACGAAAAAGGAAGACGGACGAATGCATTCGAAACGATATAATTCATTCAGGAGCGGCTTTACGCTGATGGAGATAGCTGTGACGGTGGCGATTATTGCCATTCCGATTCTGGCTGTCGGCGTTCTGGCGGCCAGCGGCTCCCGCAGCGTCCGGCAGAGCTACAACAGCATCCACAAGGAAATCCGGCAGGATGCCCTGGCGGCGACGACGGCCTTCAGCACTATCGGCCGCAAATCGAACCGAAGCAATTATACTATTTATAAAGTCATCAACGGAACCTATTCCATCGCCCAGCCCCTCTTGAATCAGGAGATTGCCGAAGGGTCCGCCGTCGAGTTTCGCTATTGGGAAGAACCATTTAATCCGGCCAGTCCTCCTGCGGATGTTTTGGAAGTAACCAACACAGGCACTCATTATGCCCTTTTTTATCTGGAAGGCCACGAGTTGAAGGTAGATTACGGGCGAGTTGTTGATGGGGTGGGGGCTGTTTCCAAAGGAATCCGTCTGACCAGCGGGCGGATACGAAGCATTACTCTGAGCCGTTATGTGGATATTTCATCAGGCACGAACATTTTCAGTCATAATGTTGTCGGCGGCAGCGGCCGCGGTTCGGTTCGGATGAATCTGGTTCTAACCGACGACGAGGGAGAATCCGCAGAGGTCAAGACGTCTGTTCTGCTGCGGATGAATTGGCCTCGATAAACAGGAGTTGAAATGAAACGGCAGTCAGTCATCAGATACGGGAAGCGGCGGCGCGGCTCGGCCTTAATTTTGGCAGTGATTCTGCTGCTGATTTTATCGATACTTTCGATTGCTGTGCTCAAAGGCGCCGAGGGGGCTCACATGCAGGCCGTCCGGCAGAAACGGCAGACGGCCGCTGTGGCCGCCGCCGACGCTGCTTATGAGCGGGCGATCTTTGCGATGAGCCAGCAAGCCGACCTGCTGTCAACATTAGCCAAGGGCTCGCTGGAAGAAACGGTTTCTTTTCTGGACAGCCAGGGCTCTTATTCAGTTTCGCTGGCGTCCTTTCTGCAGGCCAAGCCCGTTTTCAAAATCACCGCCGTCGGCCAGTCCGGCCTTTATGAGAAAACCATCCATACTTATGTAGTTCAGGCCGTCAACGGCTGGGCGATGGGCAAATGCAAGATTCCAACTGGCAGAGCTTCGTTTGACGATGTGGTCTTCTCCACCGGCGAAGTGCTGGATATACCCATTGAAATTAACAAAGAAAACGACAGCCCGGATGTCCGCGATATTAAGATTCAGGGTGCGCCGGTCTTCCTTCGTTCCGTGCATATGGGGGAGTCTCGCTATACCTCCGGCGGCACGGACAAATATGCAGGGGTGATGGGCTGCTTCAAAAACGGTATTTATTTTGATCAGCCCATGATTCGCATTACCGACAGCGGCGTAGTCGAGACGAAGATTCAGCGCTTTCGCGACACGACGGCTGCCCAATTCCGGTTTGCCCCAACTGCGGATGCCCCGCAGCTCGACCTGCCTCAGCCGGCTGTGCAATTGGAGTTTTTCACTGAAAATGGCGTCGGCAAAGTCCGCATTACCAACAACTGTACCGTCCGCGGTTTTAGGCAAAGCCGAGATGACCGCACTTTTGACTTTCGCATCAAAGCCGGCAGCGGCGGCCAAGAATTTGAGCGATATCCGATTTACGGCTATCATGTCCGCCGCTCCAATGCCGACAGCAACGGTGACCGGTTTGTTGCGGACCTGACGCAAACCTATGTTACGCAGGATTTCGGCGGTGTCTCTTCTGATCCGGCCGGACAGATTTTTGTGGACGGCAACGTGATTGTCGGCGGCGACCGAAGCATCGGCCAGCAACCGAATACCGTTCAGGGCCAGATTACTATTGTAGCCACCGGCAATATCTGGATTGCCGACTCGATCACTGTCTCGGACCGCGACAACAGTGGAGGAAACTACACACGACAGGCCAACGGAATGCCGAACATGGAAAATCCCAATGTTCTCGGCCTTTTTGCCCAAGGTGTGATTAAAGTCGTCGATCCTGGGATGTCCCAATACAGTTATGTGGACGGTACGCCAAAACAACCAACAGGATATACCTATGTGCCGATTGGACTGCCGGATAAGCCCGCTAAACCGAATGAACCGGCACGGCACCTGCCCGACCCGATGGTGGTGGAGGCCTCAGTAACCGTCGGCGGCGGCGGATGGGGTGCGGAAAACGTAAAAAGATCCACTTATGGCGGAAGAAAAGAAACCAGCGGAAGCACAGATGATTTGATTCTGCGAGGGAGCATCACTGAGGCCGTGCGAGGCGTGGTCGGCGTGGTTGGACAAGACGGATATACGAAAAAGTACTATTGGGATGAACGTTTGCTGACGGGTATTCTTCCCGGCAATATCTGGCTGAAAGGCAAATATGTACCCTTGCCGGGTGCCTGGACCGAAACGGTAACTGAACTGAAAGAATGAAATAGGGAAACCCTATGCTGGCAGCCCTGAAACATCAGTATCAAAATCTGCTCGAACGGCTGGAAGTGAACCCCATCGAATGGGCCGGGCTGGATATTGGTTCTTCGTTTATCAAACTGGTCAAAGGCAGCTGGCGCAACCGGAAGTTTACGGCCACCGGCGCCTGCCAGTTTGAACAGCCCTGCCAGCAGAACAGCGGCCAGACGGAGGAAACCGTAACCGTGCAAGCCATTTCGCGGTGTCTGAACAGCGCCGGTTTAAAAATCCCCTATGTCGTCTGCGCCCAGAGCGGGCCGGAAGTAGTTACGCGGCCTTTCCGTTTTCCTCTGATTCCGCAGGAATCCATCCGCAATGCCGTTGAACTGGAAGCCCAGCAGATGAGCCCTTTTGAGGCAGACCAGAGCATCGTGGCCTTCCAAACAGTCCGTTCCACCGCCGAAGGTCATCAGGGATTTCTGACAGCGGCGATGCAGGACGCCGTCGAACGTACCGTTCGGCTTGTTCACAGAGCCGGCGGCAAGGTAATGCTGATGGATGTGGAAGGGCTGGCCGCCATGAATTGTCTTTGCCACTGCATCCCGCAGGAGGAGCAGACCTGCCGGACGCTGGTACATCTGGGGAATCGTTTTATCACTGTGACTATTCTGGGAGAAAACGGCATCCCGTTCATTCGCGATTTGACCTATGCCGGCTCAAACATAGCCGCTTCGATTCAGCAGCAGACCGGTCTGAATGAAGGGATTATTCGCCAGTCGCTTTTCGGGCAGGAGGAGTCCGTTCTGCCGGCGGTGGCGACGGCCATGAAGACGGCTTGCGCCCGCTGTCTGGCTGATATTACGGATACGCTGCGGTACTATCTGGCGCAGAATTCGGGCAGTGAAGCGAAAAAAGTGTATCTCTCCGGCGGATGGGCGCTGAGCCGTCCGTTTACGGAGCTTCTGGCCGATGGGTTGGGACTGGAAGTCGAGGTGTTCAATCCTTTTCACTTTCTGAATATTCAGGCCCCTCCGCCCCAGGAGGCCTTGATGAAACTTGCCGGCCCGGCGCTGACGGTCGCCGCCGGATTGGCCATGAGGACTTGCTGATGCGATTTCAAATCGACCTATTGCATGGACAGGGACTGCCGAAGCGGAGCCGGCCGGGCGTCACGGTGCTGGCCGCCGTTCCTTTCCTGATTCCGCTTCTGGCTTCCGGGCTGCTGGCCGCCCGCTGGCTGCATACCGCTGCTCTTCTTAAAACCGAACAGATGGTACACCAGCAGAATCTCCAGCATATCGCCGAACATTCCAAAGATTTTCAATACTATGAAACGGTGCAGCAGGAGATACTGAATGCCCGTCATTCCATCAAAAATATTACCGATTCGCTGCGGCTGGAAATGCCGCTTTCGCCGATGCTGCTCGAACTGGTGGAAGCCCTGCCGCCGGCGGTATTCTTCACAGAACTGAATTTTGCCTATCAGCCCCTCCGCCGCAAAATGACCGACCCAAAAACCAATCAGGTCAATTATGTCCAGACCATTCAGCGAACCTTGCGGCTGACTCTGGCGGCTCCGAACCGGCCGGAAAGCGATCAGGCCGTCAACAGTTATATTCAAAAACTGCGTTCAGCGCCGTTTCTTTCTGCTGCCGTTCAGGCAATTCAGATTCAATCGCGGCAGGAAACCAATCTCGATTTTCAAAATCTGATTCTGTATGAAATTCATTGTCCGCTAATCGAACAAAGGTAGGGTTTCGGATGCCTGCAATTTTCAAAAATCGAAAATACTGGATTGCGGCTGGGTGTGTGTGGGGCCCCTGGCTGATGCTGGTTTTGGGTTTTTACTGGCTGGTTTTGGTGCCGCAGGAACAGCGATACAAAGCCGTTCATCAGGAACTGGCAGCCAGCAACGACCAGGTGAGCATGGCTCGGATGGCCTCTCAGCCCGAGAGCCGGCAGCGTCAGGAGGAACTGCTGGCCAACCTGCGGGACCGGATCGAAGAATTTCTTGTGCCGGCGGGACAGCAGGACAAAATTCTTTTTGAAATCAGCCGGCTGGCTAACACGTACCGTTTGAGCGAATATGCCGGAAAAATCCATGAGAATGACTGGTCCGACAAACCATCCCAGCAGCCCAAAATCAAGCGAATCTGCATGAACATTTCTTTTCGCGGCTCATTCCAGCAGTTTGCTTCGTTTATCAATGCGCTGGAGCGCAGCAGGCCGGCTGTCTTTGTGGAAAGTGCCGCCATCCAGCAGGACCGCCAGCAGTCCAAACAGCATTCGGCCAATCTGCTGGTGACTTTTTTCATCCAGCCGGATTCATCCGCTAAAGCAGTATCACTTGGACCTAAGGAGGACTCCTCTCTATGAAAACAACGGCCATTACCAACCAAAAAGGAGGTTGCGGAAAAACGACAACTGCGGTCAATTTGGCCGCGGGCTTGGCCGGACGCGGCTATCGGACGCTTCTGGTTGATCTGGACCCGCAGGGACACGCAACCCTGGCTTTGGGCTTTCAGCCCGATGCACTTGAGCAAACTATTTATGAGGCGCTGGTGAATCCGCCGGCTCTGCTCGGGCAAATCCTGCTGCCGTCAAGCCGGCTTCCGACGCTTCAGCTGGCACCGGCCAATGTGCTGCTGTCGGGGGCAGAATCGCAACTAATGCGAATGGATGGACGGGAATATGTGCTCCGTCGGCTGCTGGGAGAGATTGCCGGCAATTTTGACTACTGCGTCATCGACTGTTCGCCTTCGCTGAATCTGCTGACTCTGAATGCGATGGTTGCCGCCGACGAACTGATCGTTCCCGTTCAGACCCAGTATTATGCTATTGAAGGTCTCCGTCAAGTGATGGAAACGGTAGAGGTCATCCGTGAACGATTCCACCCGAACCTGTACATCCGCGGGATTCTGCTGACCCTCGTGGAGCGTCAGACCCTGCTGAGCCGGCAGGTTGAAGAGCAGATGCGTGCGTATTTCGGTTCGCTGGTGTTTCGAACCGTCATTCATCGCAACGTCCGTCTGGCCGAAGCCCCCAGTGCCGGTCAGACCGTCATTACCTATGCACCGCAAAGTTTCGGAGCACTGGAATATCAATCTTTAATCGATGAGTTAACCTATGAAAGCCCGAACTGCCCTGCACAAGAAAATTGCATTCATATTTGAGGAAGCTCCGAGCCCGCCGGCTGCGCCCAAAGAAGCAGCTGCAGAATCAGCTCCGGCCCCTGCATCCGGTGCGTATCCTTACGGGCCGCAGCCTATCCCTGCGCCGTCAGGGGCTTCGGAATCTGGAACCGTTCCCGCCGCCCGTTCTGCTCCTAAAGAAAAACGTCCTCCATCCGCCAGGCACAGCCGCAAGAAAAGTAAAAAAGAGGACCGGCAGATGAAGATGCTGATTCTGGCAGGCATCCTGTCTGTGATTTTTGCTGCCGTTCTGTTTTTCGTACTCAGCACGCCGGCGTCCTCCCCTAAAAAAAAGGTACCTGCCGCTGCGGAAGCATCGCCTGCGGCGTCGGTGCCTTCGCAGATTTCATGGAGCCGACCGGAACCATGGCCCGAGGAAATACGGGACCCAATGGCTCCTCAGGCAGCGGGCCAAACAGCCGATGGCGCGCCGCTTGAGTGCATTGTACGGGGCATTGTGTTCAGCCAGACCCGACCCTCCGCCATTATCGGAGACCAAATTGTCGTTGTCGGCGACACTTACAACGGAATTAAGATTGTGGGCATAATGAAGGACGCCGTGGAGTTTGAGAAAGAAGGACGGCGATGGACCCAGACGGTTCAGCGATAGCATTCCTTAGGGAATCATTTACGAAAGGATGACCAGGATGGAAAAGACAGAAAAGAGGGCCCTTTGGCCAATCGGCCTGTTTGTGCTGCTTCTGATTTTGCCGGTCTCTGCCGCAGACAGTCAAGAAAATTTGGAAAACGAAGAACCTTCCACCCGGGCCGAACGGCTCAGCCCTGTTCAGAAGCGGATGCTGCAGACGGTCAGTGTGGATTTTCGGAATACTCCCATTGAGGATGTGCTTCGCATTATGGCCCAGCAGGCCGGCGTGGACATCATCAAAAGCCCCAAAGTGGAAGGCACGGTTACGGCTACGCTGAACGATGTTCCGCTGGGCGAGGCGCTCACCAACATCCTCGAGGCCCACGGCTACAGTTATGTCACCACGGAAAATATGATTCGGGTCATGCCGGCCAGCGAGCTTGTGGACGTCCGCGAGAAAATCATCAGCCGGGTTTACCGTATCACGTATGCCGATGTCAAAGAAGTCGAAGCCACCCTTCGCAAATTCATCACGGAACAGGGTTCAATTTCCGCCAACCCCAGCACCAGCAATATCATTGTGACGGATGTGGAAAGCAAAATCAAAGCCATCGATTCCTTTATTGAGGAAATCGACCGCATTACGCAGCAGATTCTGGTGGAAGCCAAAATCTACGACATTTCCTCCAAGGCGAACATGGATTTGGGGGTTGAATGGCAGATGGGCACCAACACCCTGTATGACCTTGGAGGGACCCAGTACACCAACGGCTCAGCACTGAACAGCACTATCGGCAATGTCGTCGAAGGCACTCAAACCACTCCGTCCATGGCAGGTGTGTTCTCCGGCGATGTCGGCAAGGCCGCCAGCACCGACGGTCTCTTCCGATTCGGCATTCTTAATGACCATGTCCGGCTTGACGCCGCCCTGCGGGCTAAACAGGAGGATATCCGGGCCAAACTGCTGGCCAATCCGCGAATCCTTGTGCTGGACAACGTGGAGGCCGAAATCAAAATTGTAGAAGAATTTCCGTATCAGGAACTAACGGAAAGCAGCGGCGGCGGACAGATCGGCACAACGGCGTTTCGGGAGGTCGGCATTGAACTTCGTGTGACACCGCACCTGACGCGCGACGGACTGATTCGTCTCTTTCTCAATCCTAAATTCAGCGTCCGCACGGGCGAAGTGGTAATCACCGGTATAAGCAATCCCATTCCGCAGCCCATCATTGCCAGCCGGGAAACAGCAACCACTGCTTTGATTCAGGACGGCCAGACCGTTGTGATCGGCGGACTCAAAAAGCAGGATGTTTCCCAGCAAATCAACAAAATCCCGCTGCTGGGGGACTTGCCGCTGCTGGGCTTTCTCTTCCGTTCGGAAGGAGAAAGCACAATCAACAGCGAACTGGTTATCTTTATTACCCCCTCGCTGGTCAGAAGACCCGTTCTAACCGAAGAGGAGCAGAAGCATCTGGCCAATACTGTTTTTACGTCGCCTCTGCCGCCTCAGCCGCGGCTGAAGGCCGAAACCAAGTAAATCCAGTCTGTCTTGTTTTTTCAAGCCGCCTGCATCAAAACGCAGGCGGCTTTTTTCAAAAACTGAGCTGGAAAACTTCTCATGTCCCGGCAGAAAAAGGGGGCTGCTGCGGTCCTGGCTTGTTCCTGCGGCGCAGCTGCTGTCTGGTCTGCACCCGAATGCGGGCCTCCTCAAACTGCTTTCTTTCTTCCGGGGTCTGCGGGTGGAGGATCGGCACCGGCCGCGGCTTTTGGGTCTGAACATCCACCGCCACAAAGGTCAGATAGGCCGTCGTTGTCCGCTCTCGGCGTCTTTGGGCAGGATTTTCACAATAGACTTCAACGGCCACTTCCATCGAAGTACGGCCGGCGTAGGTCACCGTCGCCTCCATCAGGACCTGATCGCCAATCTGGATCGGGCGTTCAAAGCAGATGGTATCAACGGCGGCGGTGACCACCGTCCCGCCGGCATGCCGCTGAGCCGCCATTGAAGCTGCCATATCGATCTGAGCTACAATGGCCCCGCCGAAGGCCGTGCCATACGGATTGGCCTGGTTGGGCATCAGCAAGAACCAGGTTTGTACTCTGCTTTCGGCAGGTGTTTTGACAGGCCGGCTGGTTTGTTCGGGCGTTTCCATAGTTCCTCGCTTCTTCCTTGGATTTCCTGTGTCTTATAATCATTCAGTATAAATCCAATTTTAAAAAAGGGAAATAATCTTCCAAAAGATTGCCGCCAACCAAGCCGATAAAGAGCATTCTTTTCTGTTATATGCCGGCCGGAATCGGTCGATAGAATTACCAAAGGTTCCTTGAACAAGTCAGGAGATAGAAAAATGCAGCCGCAAACAGCGATCCATATACCTCCTTGTTTTATGCAGCCGGATGCCAAGCGGGCCATTGATGTTATTAAATACGGTGTGATTACCGTCACGCCGCAGGCCCGTCTTTATCAGGCCCTGTCCTGCATTGTTGATTTGAACATCAGCGGGCTTCCGGTGGTGGACAAATCCATGCGTCTGGAAGGCATTATCACGGAAAAAGACCTTTTGGCACTGCTTTACGAAAAGCAAACCACCAGCGGCCTGGTGGAGCGCTATATGCAGCGCAATGTTATTTCCTACCCTGCGGAAACCCTTTTGGAGGAAATCTGCCGCTGTCTGCTGACCCATCCCTTCCGCCGGGTCCCCATCACCCACCGCGGCAGGGTAATCAGCGTCATCAGCCGCACAGACCTTGTTCGTGTGAACGTTCATAAGTTCCTGCCGCTTCCGACAGAGGAAGGTTCTTTGGGCTGTCCGAGGGATTTTACAGCGCGGCAATTGATGACGCGGGGGCTGATTACTATCCGTCCCGAAAACTCGATTGGAGAGGCACTCTCCCTGATGGCGGACTATTCTCTCACCGGTTTGCCTGTCGTTAATGAAGGCATGGTTCTGGTCGGTATTATTACGGAAAAAGACTTGATGCCCTATTTCTATGGCGACAATCTGCCCCCCAGTCAGGTGGGAGAAATTATGACAACAGACATCACAACCTTTTCGCCGGAAGACAGTGTATTCGAAATCTGCGAATGTCTGCTTCATAACAACTTCCGGCGTGTTCCCATCGTTAAGGAGGGGGTTCTGGTTGGTTTGGTCAGCCGAGCGGATGTCATCCGTTATATTCTGAGGAATCTGACCCGCCTCAGGCATTACCGCGCCCTGCAAAAAGTTAATGAGTTGATTCCGTAGAAGGGGTTTTTACGGCTGAGCTGCGCTGAGGTTTTTGAGGAGGTCCGGGCGATTGGTTGTAATGCCCTTTACACGCCATTGAATCAGACGATTCGCCGTGCGGCCGTCATCCACCGTCCAAACATAGAGGTCCTGGCCGGCTTTGCGAGCGGCTTTCACAAAATCCTCACAGAGACCTTCATAATGGACGTCTAAGCCGTCGAGATTCTTTTCCCGGACTGCGGACAGCAGCTGTACTGAATGCGGAACGGGCTTTCCTGTGTCTTTGTCTTTTTCCGTCCCCACCAGCCAATAGGCCGGAATATCCGGCATCTGCTGTTTGCACTGGACAAGCACATCCGGATCGAAACAAATCAGCACAACCTGGGCGCGCTTGCCGCTTTCGGAAACGGCTTTTTCGAGAAAAGGCAGGATTTCACCCTTGCATTTTATCTCGATAAACAAACGCTTTCCCGGCGGAACCAAATCGAGCACTTCTTCGAGCGTGGGAATCCGTTCGCCGGCAAATCGCTCCGCTTTCCATCGGCCGACATCCAGCGACTGCAATTCGCGGAGGGTTTTTTGACTGACTTGCCAGTCGACCCCTGCCGTGCGGCGGGTATCTTTGTCGTGAATGACCGCCAGCCGATTGTCAGCGGTCAGATGCACATCCACCTCCACCGCATCCGCCCCCACCTCCCAGGCCCGCCGAACCGCCGAGAGGGTATTCTCCGGTGCCTCATAGGAAGCGCCCCGATGAGCGATATACTCGACTTGTCGGCCGGCACAGCCCGCTGTCATAAGAATCCCCGCCAAAAAAAATTGTGTCTTTTGCCCGAATTTCATCCTGATTTTTGCTCTCCTTTCAGAGCCCCTCCGGTCGGTTCAAGGCCTACAATCGCCGATTTTCGGCTTGCTCAGAATAATTCATTCAACCTGCTGCTGTCAAGAAACACTTGAAATAAGAGGAAGTTCTGATAGAATAGAAACTGGTTGCTGAAACCGTAATCTGTTTTTTCCGGCAAAATCGCTGGAGGGTTTATGAAAAAAAGATGGGCGGCTGCTGCAATTATCCTCTTGTGCTGGCAAGCGGCCTATGCCGATGTTCCTGCTCCGACAATCATGGCCCACTATATGCCGTGGTATCAGTCTAAACCTGTCAGCGGATCCTGGGGCTGGCACTGGCACATGAATCATTTCAACCCGCCAACGAGTATCGCCTCCCATTACCGCCCTTTGTTTGGTCCCTATGATTCGAGCGACCCGCATTTGTCAGCATCACAGGCCTTGCTGATGAAGTTTGGCGGAATCGACGGCATCATTGCCGACTGGTACGGCATTGAGTCGTTCTGGGATTACGGGCGGATCCGCGATGCCCTCAATGCTCTGCTGCCGTATCTCAAAAGGGCAAATCTGACCTTCGCCATCTGTTATGAAGACCAGACGGTGAAGCATATGCTGGAGAACGGCCGCTTTGCAAACAGAAACGAGGCCGTCGCCCATGGGGTGGAAGTGATGGAATGGCTGGAAGAACGCTATTTTTCCGACTCCTCTTATCTGAAAATCGACGGCCGGCCGGTGCTTCTTTGTTTCGGGCCGCAATTCTTTACCTCCGCCGAATGGAGCAGTCTGTTTGCAGGGCTGAATCCAAAGCCGCATTTTTTCCCCTTGCAGTATCACGCTCTGCCGGCGACGCTGCGCACCGGTGAATTCGGCTGGCCGGAACCTTCGTACGGCACTGCGGGCGTAAGCACTCGCCTTGACGCTTTTTACGGGCGGGCAGTTTCTTTGGGGTGGGACTATTTTATCGGCGCGGCTTTTCCGAGGTTTCACGACATTTACAAAGAAGCCGGCACAGGTCCATCGTATGGGTATATTGATAAGGAGGGTTCGTACGGCTCTTATGGAACTTCCACTTATGCCTATACTTTCAAACGAGCGCTGCAAAGCCAGGCGGCCATTGTGCAGATTGTGACGTGGAATGATTACGGCGAAGGGACTATCATTGAGCCCACTGAGGAAGACGGCTATTTGTATCTCGAAATGACGCAGGCCCTTCGGAAAGAATATATCGAACCCGATTTTCGCTACACAGCGGCTGATCTGAGACTGCCGGTAAGGTTGTACACCCTGCGAAAGGTTTATCAGGCCAATCCGGCGAAACTGGCCCGGCTGGATTCCGTTGAAACCTGTTTATTTGCCGACCAGTTGGCCCAGGCCGAACTTTTGATGGACCAGATTGAGTGCACCGCGGCCATCGCCGGGGATTTCAACGGCGACTGCCGGGTCAATCTTCTCGATTTCGAGCTGTGTTCCGCTTCGTGGCTCAGCAGCGCCGGCGATGCGAATTGGGCTGCGGATTATGATATCAGCAATCCCAAAGACGGCAGCATTGACATACTGGATTTGCTTGAATTTGCTGAACATTGGCTGACGGCAAGTTTTTAATCCGGTACTTAGCCAAGGCAAGGCCCTGAAAAACCGCCTTCGAAGGGTCGAACAAGGAGTGGACGGCCTCTAAAAACGCAATACAGGACAATATAGATGCCGAAAGACGATGACGGGCGAGGGATTCCTGAATAATTTTGATTTTTTCCCTCTAATTTCGGCAAGAGCGGGCTCTACTTATATGGAGCGGTATTTGCATTAAAAATCCTTTTGACCGGAGCAGGATGGGTTCAGACGTCTATGAGTTTTCAGGAACAAACACATTTCATCGAGCTTTATTCCCGAGAGCAGAAAAAGATTTTTTTGTATATCCTCAGCATGGTTCACCGCCGGTCTGATGCGGAGGATATTATGCAGCAGACAGCGGCGGAGATGTGGCGTCTGTTTGACCGCTTTGAAAAGGGGAGCAACTTTGCTGCGTGGGGAATCGGCATCGCCAGGTACAGGATCCTTAGTTATCGGAAAAAACAAGGCCGAAACCGCCTGTTCCTGAGCCAGGAGGTTTACGAGCAGATCAGCGAAGAGCTGCAGCGGGCGGAAACCCGCTCCAGCAAAAGAGTTCAGGCGCTGGAGGGGTGTTTAAAAAAACTCAAAGAATCCGACCGTCAGATGCTGTCGATGCACTATGAAAACAATTTAAGCTACAGCAAAATCGCGGAACGGCTGAACCTGTCGAAAATGGGGATTTATAAGGTTATGGCAAGGATTCACGCTTCTCTTCGCCGGTGCATTAACCAGACCCTTTTGCTTTGGGAAACCAATGGATAACCGCCGCGAGCCATTCGAGTTTACAGAGTTGGTGCTGCTGGCCCTGCAGGGAGACATTCTGCCCGAACAGATGGAACGGCTGGACGGCATATTGAAAGAACAGGCGGGCAAAATACGCGAGTATGTTGATTTGATGGAGTTATGCACGGAGCTGTCGCCGCTGGGAAGCGTAGCAATTCCTTCGACTCTGAACGATACGGCCGGCCGGCAGGATATGCTGCTGCATCTTCTGGCTGAAGAGGAAAAAACCGCCCCGGCCGTCGAAATGCCCCGCGAAGAGGTGCTGGATGAGCCGGCACAAAAGGAAGTTCTGCCTGAAAAGAAAAAATCGAAAACCAGCAAGTTCCCTCTTTTCTGGCTGGCCGCCAATGCGGCGGCGATTGTTCTGCTGATTCTATTTGCGAAGGTGCTCCCTCACCGCCCTGCCGCCGCTGATGTGGCGACACTGGTCGATCAGTTGAATGCCCAATGGAGCCGCCCTGCCCATCCGCCGGAAAACGGCAGCCGTTTATGGACGGATGAAGAGCCGCTGGCCCTGAAAGAGGGAATCGTCAAAATCCGATATGATACCGGCGTTGAGGTGGTAATTGAGGGGCCGGCCTGTTTTGCTGTCCATTCATCAGGGATGTTTGTTGAGTATGGGCGATTGTACAGCTGCGTCTCTAAAACGGGGCTGGGGTTCAAAGTCGAAACACCCTATTCGCAGTTTCTCGACCATGGGACTGAATTCGGTGTGCTGGCCCGCAAGGACGGCTTTTCGGAGCTGCATGTGCTGGAGGGCACCGTCGAATTATTTACCGGCTCCCGAGGTCAATTCAAAAGCCGTCAAATTGTACCTGAAAAAAAGGCGATTCAGTATCAGGCCGGCACCGGCCAGGTGGTCAGCATCGCCGTTCAAGACGAATCCTTTGTCCGGTCCATTCATTCTGAAAGCCGGATGGTCTGGCGCGGCAGGATGTCGCTGAGTCTGGCGGACATCGTCGGAGGCGGCAGCGGTTTTGAAGGCGGTCTGCTCAACGGCGGAATTGAAACAACCACCGGCAAACCGCAAAATCAGCTGCTGAACTGTTATCCTTTCGAGGGGTCCGCCGGCTATCAAAAGGTTGACCATCCGTTTATTGACGGAGTATTTATCCCGGGTGCCGGCGGGGGCAAGACCCCCATTACCTCGGAAGGACAGGCCGTCGTTTTCCCGCACGCAAGCGGACGATTGTGGGGCTATATCTTCAACGGCGCTTTTCATCAGGGCACTCCCAACGACCGCACGCCTTTGCAGTTGGGGGCTGTTGTGTACGGAACGGCTGAGCAGCCGGCAATCACAATTCATTCCAACCAGGGCATTACGTTCGACCTTTCAGAAATACGAAAGAGTCTGCCGGGTCTTTCGATTGCCGCCTTTCACTCGCTTGCGGGCATCTCCCAGACTGTCCAGGATGCCTTGAAGAACAGGCCGGCTCTGCCGGGTGCCGCCGGCGGATTTCAGGCAGACCGCTCCAAGGTCGAATTCTGGGTGTTTTTAGACGGAAAGCAAGCGTTCCATAAGGAATTGTCCAGCCGGGACGAACCGGTCGAGCTGACTATTCCCATAGCAGAGTCGGTTCGATTTCTTACGCTGGCGGTAACGGAATCGGATGATGATATTTCGTATGACTGGGCTTTATTCGGCCGGCCGGAGTTGATTTTAACAAGAGTTCGCCGGTAGGACAACCGGACAAACAGCATCGGTATGTTCCGACAAAAATAAACAGCGGTTGAGAAAGGGCAGAGAACAGAGCCGTCTGCCTTCAGCAACCGTCGAACCCAATGGTTGGGTTTGAGAACGGCATTCGTTCGGCTCAGAACAGGAGAAGAGGATGAAAACAAAAACTGTTAGAAAAGTTTCAGTCTGTACGGCCCTGATTGCTTTAGGGCTGGTTTTTGCCGTCCCGCTGCAGGCAACTACCATTTTGATTGATCTTGGAAATGCGATTTCGTGGCGCGGGGTGGATACGCCCAGCCCTGACCTTAACGGGCATTACTGGAATAGTGTGTGGAGCGGCGCCTACTATCCCGGCTTAATCGACATCGACGGCAATCGCACGAGCATTAACTTCGGTTTCTCATCGGCCGGGGGAACCGACAGCTACAACGGCCCGGCGGGTGTAACGTCCAATCCGCCTACTCCGGCGGAGATTGCCGCTACCGACATTGATGCAGCAGCACTGGGCAACCTCGGCATCAAAGAAGCGGCGATGGACTACTATGTCAATTCGACGTTTGAGATTCAGGGTCTGGACCCAGCGAAGACCTACAACCTCACGTTTTTCGGCTCGCACAAATACAGCCCGGATACGACGACCGTTTATTCCATTTACACAGACGGCACGTTTTCAACGCTGGTCGCTTCCGTCAGTCTGGATGTGCAGGATGCCCAGTCTCCGTGGCTGCATAATCGGGATAAGGTGGCCGTCCTCACCGGCCTGGCGCCGCAGACCTACAACATTCTGTACGTCAAGTTTGCCGGCGCCACGGGTTCAGAAGGGTATCTGAACGTGCTGCAGATCGATGAAGTGCCGGAACCGGCGTGTCTGGCTTTGCTTGCCGTCGGCGGGCTGCTGGCCTGGAAACGCCGATAAAGTTCAAAAGAAATGGAGAACGCTATGAAAACAAAGAACATCAGAAAAGGACTGTATTGGATGGCCTTGTTTGCCGTCGGGCTGGGGACGGCCGGTTCGGCCGCGGGGCAAACCATCCTTATTGATTTCGGCAATGCTTCCTCCTGGCGGGGCATCACCACGCCCAGCCCCGACTCGAAGGGCCATTACTGGACCAGCGTCTGGAGCGGCGCCTACTATCCCGATTTGCTCGACATTGACGGCAATCCCACCACCGTTGACTTCGGCTTTTCCATCCCAGGCGGAACCGACAGTTACAACGGCCCGGCGGGCGTGACGTCCAACCCTCCCACTCCAACGGAGATTGCCGCTACAGATATTGATGCGGCGGCGCTGGGCAACCTTGGGATTATTGAGGCGGTGATCGATTTTTACGACTCTTCGAGTTTTGAAATTCAGGGTCTGGACCCGACGAAGACCTACAATCTCATCTTTTTCGGCTCACACAAGTACAGCGATGACGATACGACGGTGTATGCGGTTTACACGGACGGGACCTATACCTCCATGGCGGATTCAGTAACTCTCAAGATTGCAGATGCGCCAAACAGTCCGCAGCACAATCGGGACAGGGTGGCGGTGATGGCTGACGTTGAGCCGCAGGCGGGCAATATCCTGTATGTCCGCTTTTTCGGCGCTAACGGCCATCTCGGCTATCTTAACTGCATGCAGATTGAAGAGGCCCCGCCGGTCAAGGCCCGCCATCCGATTCCGCCCGATGGGGCAAGGGGTGTTCCTGTAACCACTCATTTGACGTGGACGGCACCGCCCAGCTATACACCGGTCAAGTATGTGCTTCGTTTTCGTACGAGCGGTTCTTCGGATCCTAACTGGCTGGTTGTCGATCCGGCAGTTGACCTTGCGTTGGACAGCGACCCTGCCACGACGGAGGCGGCTGTGCCGATTGCCCTGGATTACAATACAACCTATGAATGGAAAGTCAGTTCCTTTAAGGCCGACGACCCCAACGAGTTTGAAGGGCCGATATGGTCGTTTACCACGGCTCCGGCACTTCAGGTAAACGCCGGACCGAATATTATCACCTGGCTGGAAGACGGGCAGGCGGCTGTCACGCTGAACGGCTCTATTACATACCATGCCGTCCCCAGTCACGTGTTGTGGTCCGTCGTGTCCGCACCTGCCGGCGCGGAGGTGGTCCTGGAGGAAGAGTCCTCGGAAATCACTGAGGCGTCGTTTAATGCACCCGGAACCTATGTCCTGAAATTGTGGGCGAAGGATGACAGTATCCCTCTTGAAAATGAAGATACCGTCGAAATCCGTGTGTTCGCCGACGCCTGCCTGGCGGCCCAAGCCAATCCGGCCGGCTATACGCCCCTGCCGCATGATACGAACAATGACTGCCGCGAAGACCTGCAGGACTTTGCTCAGTTTGCCGCTGACTGGCTCGAGGACCTTTCACTGACGGAAAGCATCGAGTATTAAGCCGATAATTAAGGAGAATGGGGATGCTGGATTGTTCATCCGGCATCCCTTTTGTTATTGGGGCAGCGTCAGACATTTTTTGCGCTTCAAAAAACCGCTGCCTTTGGCGACAGGTGTGCCGGTTTCTTTTCTTTTTCTCCCCAGAGGCCGCCTGTAAAGGCAGATGGGTTGTGCAACCGATGGGCATCAAGAGCGCGATAAGAGAGTATATGGGCCGTATGGAAAGATAAAACTTCATTTTTGTGATTGAAAATGAGGTTTTTGGAGTGGGCGGTACAGGACTTGAACCTGTGGCCTCCTGCTTGTAAGGCAGGCGCTCTCGCCAGCTGAGCTAACCGCCCGCAAACTCTGTATCTTATCCGGCGGCGAATGAATGTCAACCGCAAACCCAAAACAGTACTATTGAGACAAACGCTGTCTAAAAAAATTTACAGAATATAACCTCCAATACATCTTGTTTCTCCTTTTCCTATCTTCCCCTGTTTCGCCAGTCTGCATATTCGCTATATTCTGCATTTTATGTCGGATAAAATTAACTATTTTATTACCGAATCCCCTAAAAAAGGTTTGCATTTTATCTTTACTATAGTATATTGGAGAAACTGGTTTTGGCGGAGTGTGATGACTACAGCCAGACAGGCGGGAATCATTAAAAAATGGTTCCTGCTTTTTTATTATCCACAATCTCTTCCTGGAGGAGAGAAAATACCCAGCCGCAAGTTTTCCTGAACCTGCGGTTTTTTTTAAAGCCGTTAAAAACCTCCCCTATTCAAAAAAGGGTTGAATCGCTTTTCATTTCGGATTGTGGTGATTGGGCCGTGTCCTGGATAAATCCGTGTCTGCTCCGGCAGGGTCAGCAGTTTGGTGTGAATGCTCTTTATCAACTGTTCATAGCTGCCGTTTTCAAAATCCGTTCGACCGATACTGCCGGCAAACAGCGTGTCCCCGACAAATGCCAGCCCTTCCGATTCCGAATACAAACAAATTCCGCCGGGGGTATGACCGGGGGTATGGAGCAGATGAAAGGTCATCTGGACCAGTTCGAGCGGGCCTTCCTTGTCAAAGATTATCTCCGGCGGCCGTGCGGCCACCCTCGTGCCGGCCAGCATGGAGAGATTTCGGTGCGGGTCTGTGAGCATTTCTGCATCATCGCGGTGAATAGCGACACGCACCGAAGGCCATCGGCGCCGAAGCATCTCCACGCCGGCGACATGGTCCACATGGCCGTGAGTTAAAACAATCATCTCCGGCTCCAGGCCGGTTTCTTCAAGAAACTGAACCAGCGGGGCGGCATCCAGCCCCGGGTCAATAATCAGACATCGGTCCGAGTGTTCCTCCGGCCGGACACAATAGCAGTTGGTTTGAAAATCACCTAATACGAGTGTATCAATCTTCATCGCCTTCTCCCAAAAGAAGCGGTAGTTTTAAGGAATTGATTGTAAGAAGATGATGGTCAGCCGTCCACAAAAAACCGCTTCTGCAAGCCCACCTTCAGGAAGCGGACGACTTTTCTTCCAACGGCAGAACGACTGTAAAAATCGTTCCCTCCTGCGGATTGGAACGAACCGTAATACGGCCGCCGTGAAGAATTGCAATTTCCTGTGCGATCGCCAGACCCAGGCCGGTGCCCCCGGAGTGACGGTCGCGGGCCTTGCTTAGCCGATAGAACCGCTCAAAAAGAAACGGGCATTCCTCCGGCGGAATCCGGCCTCCTTCATCGTGCACCTGCACGTGCACAAAGGAATCATCCGTTTTCATCCAGATAGTAACATCGGTTCCCGGCGGGCCATACTGGAGAGCATTGTCAATCAGATTTCCAAACAACTGACGAATCTGCTGCGGATGAGCACGAATCCAAGCCGAACAACGCCGGCAAACCAGCCGAAATCCGCGTTCCTGGGCATAACTTGAATACTGCTCCGAAAGGTCCTCCAGCCAGGCGCCCAGCTCGAGAGGTTCTCTTGTTCCATCCAGTTCCGCCCTATCCAGCCGCGACAATTCCAGCATCTGCTCTACCAGCCGATTCATCCGGTCAAGGTCTTCCAGGGCGTGCTGTATCGACCGCTTATAAAAAGAGAGTTCTCGCGGCTGAGATTGGGCCAGCTGAAGGGTGCTTTTGACCAAAGCCAGCGGTGTTCGCAGTTCATGGGCTGCATCTGCGGTAAACCGCCTTTGCTGACTCATTGCCTCCGCCAGTTTTTGAAGCATTTCCTTCCACGAATGGACAAACGGCAGCAGCTCCGGCGGCATGGGGCCAAACTCAAAAGACACCTGCTCCAGATTCTTTTCGGAAATCCGGTTCATCCGCTCCGTCAGTTCACCGATCGGCCGAAATCCCCAGCGAAAAATGCTGTAAATCACCCCGATTGAAATCATCAGAAGAATACTGCCGGTAACGGCCAAAACCTGCACATATTCCTTCGTTTCATGATAGGAATACTCGCTGCTGGCGGCCAGCAGCAGGTGAATGATTCGGCCTTCTTTGCCGGACTCGGCTGGGGCCAAAAACCGCATCCAAAGCATCTGCCCCACCATCTTCCCATCTTTCACCACAAGAATGCGGGGCTCATCCAGTTTCGGCAGAGGTTGGGCCTGAAGCCGGAGATAATCCCTCACATTCAGCAGCTCTGTTTGTTCCAGCCAAATCGTTCCGTCCTCCTCCTTCCACAGAGCATAGCCCAGCCACACGGTTTCTCGAGGTCCTTTGAGGATTGCTTCGATCTCCCGTCGGGATTCCTCCGTCTCAAACCCATCAGTCAAAATGGTTTCTCGGATGGCCTCCGCCGTCATCCGCAGCCGGTGATCCACACTTCTGAGCATGGCCTCCTTAAATTCTATCGAAGCAACAATGGAAAGAACAACCAGCGCCGCCGCAATCACGGCCGCAATGCAAAATCCAATCCGGCTTTTCAGAGAAAGCGGCCTCATTTGGATGGCTCATCCAGCAGGTATCCCTGTCCCCGACAGGTTCGGATGTACTGTTGTTGGCGGGTCGGATCGATTTTTCGCCGCAAGGCGGAAATATAGACCTCAATTACGTTGGAAAACCGCTCCCAATTGAAATCGTAAAGATGCTCCAGCAGCTGCTCCTTGGAAACAATCTGTCCCTGACGCATGGCCAGATAAACCAGTGTCTGATACTCCATTCCCGTCAAATTCAAGACACGCCGACCTGCCTGGACGCGGCGGGCAGCCGTGTCAATGGATAACTCTCCAATGCGAATCAGCGGAGCAGCAACCCCATACGCACGGCGGATAAGGGATTTGCAGCGGGCAACCAGCTCCCCCAAATCAAAGGGCTTTGTTAAATAATCATCACTGCCGTAGTTGAGTCCCTGCACGATGTCATCGGTACTGTCGCGGGCACTTAATATCAAAACCGGCGTGGTTTTCCCGTTCTGCCGTATCCGCCGAAGAATCTCCAACCCGCCCATTCTCGGCAGCATCAGGTCCAGAATCACCAAATCATAAGGATTGCTCTGAAACATATGAAAACCATCCAGACCATCTTCGGAGATATCCACGGCGTATTTTTCCCGCTCTCTGAGAACCTGGGCAATATTGTCCGCCAGCCGACGCTCATCTTCTATGATAAGTACACGCATTTTTCCGCCTTTAGCCAATCTACGGTTACCTTGCTTCGATTTTATCAAACTTGTCCGCCCAGTAGAAAAATTTTTCATAAAAAAGGCGGCTCTTCAGGTTCTCTTCAGGAAACGTTTTTAAAGTAGTTATCAGAAAATGAGAAAATGGGTCTTTTTGTCGATACAGAATATCTCTAAACGAGGTAGGCCAAATGAACGATTGCATCAATTCCTTGTTAACTGCGACTGCTCAGCAAGTCAAAGAGCAATATAATAATCCGGCTTCTGCCGCCCGTTATGCAGGATTATATCGAACCTCCGCCGGCAGGCGGCGGCATCAGCGGGAAGAACATTGTATCGCCAAGGGACTGGCGGGCGTGCCGGAAAACAGCTGGGTGCTGGACCTTCCCTGCGGTGCCGGCCGGATGTATCCGCTCCTGAAAGGGCTTGGCTTTCGCGTGGTCGAGGCAGATGCTTCTCCCTATATGATTGATTATGCCCGGCAAAAAGCCCAGATGTTTTCACACAATACCGAAGATGAGTTTCGTATCGTCGATGTGTTCAGCACCCCTTTTGAAAAAGACCGTTTTGATGCTACTGTGTGCAATCGCCTGCTCCATCATTTCCCAAGCTCCGCTCTGCGTCAGCAAGCCCTTCGGGAACTGGCTCGGATCACGACCGGTCCAATTGTGGTATCGTTTTTTTCCGCCGCGGCAACCGATGCGCTGAAATATACTCTCAAATATGCCCTGAAAGAACGCTCATCACCTCCCCGAAAGCCCATCAGTCCTCTTCAATTCGCTCAGGATGTCCGGGAAAGCGGGCTGAAAATCAGCCGATGGATTGTCCCCCTGCCCGGATTTTCTATGCAGTGGTACGCCGTGCTTTGCCGACGCTGACACTTATCCTTTCACCCCCCCCGCTGAAGGTCTTGAGTTTTAAGAAAAGCTCTGTTTCCACAAGTCCTCAGCAGGTCTGAAAAACCTTTTTCTCTCTTCCAGGCAAGGGTATAATAAGTCCAGAGAGCAAAAGGAGCAAACATGAGGCGGTTTATCTGTTTTTGTCTGTTCTTGGCAATCGTACCGGCGGCTATCCTGGTCTATTCACTTCGAAGACCTCTCCGTCTTTACTGGGAGCAATGGTTCAGCTTGCAGCGGCATTTTGTTCTGAAAGAAAATACAATTAAACTTCGGAAACCTTTCTTAAGCAATTCCACGGCCAAAATTGATCCTGAAGCGGCTGATATGGCAGAGCTGATTTATCAGCACTATTCTTCCCCTCCGAACTTTGATGTCTATGAAGATGTTGAAGCGATAGCCGCATTATCGCGGAAATACCCGAATAATCCCTGTCTTCTTTACGCATTGGGCCGTCGGTTGGCCTTGCGGGCATATGTGGACCCTCAAGCCCTGCGTCTAATCGCCGATGAACTGTTCCGAATAGACCCCCAAAACAGCCGCTTCCATTTGTTATACGCCATCGCTGCTTTTTCCGACGGCGGCGAAGATTGGGCGGAACAGGCGGTTTTTCATCTCGAACAATGCTTTGCAGGAAGACAATACGACCCTTACGAGCCCTATCAAGGCCGCATCAGCCGGCTCATTGAAAAAGAAAAACCGGTTTTTCCGCTGCGCGACGATATCCTGTTCGGCCTGTCTGATAACCATGTGCTGCTGGAGAAACTTCTCGACAATCTGCTCTCCTATACCCAGGACCTCATTGTAAACGGACAAATCCAGCGAGCGATCCGGCTGCACGACCGACTCCAGAAAACAGCAGAAAACAGCATTCCTTTGATTCGATACTTTCCATGGCATACCTTCTATATTTCTTTGCGTCCCTCTTGTTTTTTGTTTGTTAGAAACAGCCCTCAGCAAATCGAACTTCGATGGCGTCCGGCCGACCCCCGCCATGCCCGTCAGAACCGGCTGGAAATGCTGGCCTGGCTGGTCCAATCGGAAGCATCTCCTGCGCCGCAAAAACCGCCGAAGGAGCCCGTCAGGACCGCAGCAAAGTGGTCTGTTTACTGGCTTCCTCTTGCAGGCCATACGTTTCAAATGACCTTAATTTGTACAGTCGGGGTAATTATCTTTTTCGTATCGGCACTGGCTGGAAAGCGGCGGCCCTCTTCTGTTTCCCCCTTTTCCCTCTTCTTCGCCGTGGTGTTTTTTGTCTTGTATTTGCTTGCCTGCCGGGGGCCGGAATATCTGGCGGAGATTACGAAACCCTGTTTCTGCTGCAGTTATTGCTTTGAACAAATTCCCTTTTCTTATTCCATTTTGTCGCTTCTGGCCCTGGTCAAACCCTTCGCTGTATGGGGGTTGGCCGGTTCTTTGCTGTCTGTTTCGGCGGCCGTTTTTCTTCTCAGGAAGAAAACAGCTCTATGGGGACATCTCCTCCTTCCTCCGGCGGTTTTTGCTGCTCTCCTTTCGCTTCTGCTCGTCGTCGAGCCGCTCCCTTTTGCCGCCTGTTTTTTTGATGGGATTGTGTTTCTGACAGCCGTTCCTGTGCTATGCCGGCCGGTTAAGAATCTGAAACAAAAGACCGCTTTTCTTTTCTTCGGCGGTTCAGAAGCTACTCGTGAATTTCGAAGCCGATGTCTGAAAATGGCGATGTTTGTTTGGGTGCTTCATTTTGCCGTATTTGCCCTCGCGGCGGCGGCACTGGCCTCCGAGACCACGGCCTATGCCGCTGATTGGGAATACAACTGTACCTGGCTGCCTGCACACCCGGCCCCTTATATTTGCGATCCCAATCTCTATCCTCCTTTTATAGAACGCTGTAAGAGCACCCCTATACATCATTATTCACACGCTGGTCTCTTCCTGTCTATGATTGAACCTAACGACCTGCCTGCCGTTCTGTCTTTCCTGCAGGAAAGAGGCGAGGAGAGGCCAACCGAGCCGACTCTATTCGGCCCCATGATGACGGAGTCGATGTGCGTCTCATTTCGCTCTCCCTTAGCGAATCTTGCTTCTGAGATCCACTATTGCGGCAAGGATGCCTGGCCGATGATTCTGCCTTTTATCAAAGACCCCAATCAATTGGAAAGACTCCGCCTGGAAGAACAAATCGGTTCGACGGCCGCCCGCCGCCGTTTGATGGAACTGAACAAACAAATGTTTACTGCCGAGCCGCCTGCCGGAGAACTGCTCGAAGGTTTTAACCGGCAGGAAAAAGGCGAATTGCTTGAGTATTGGTTAACGCAGGCGAAAAGCCCTCATTCAGTATACACTTTCTTCCCCATCCTTTCACTGAATGCAGAATTGACCGCCGAGAGCCGTCGGCGGCTGTGGAGAGAGTGGATTGCAGGAATTGTTCAGGAAGGGAGCAAGTTTGCCGATTTAACCCTCCTTGAGCGGCCGGCTGATTGTCATCTGAGCGAGGAAATTGTCGAAGAATGCCGAACCGCCGAGCACGAGCGTCTGCGGGCCTACGGATACCATCGGCGAAGACGAATAGGCAAACCGCTGGATGAAACGTTTTGGTCTCAGTATGCGGCAGACCCCCACGCGATGGTTCGTGCCGGGGCGGCCTGCTGGGAACCGGAGCGGCTTTCGCCTGCGGAGCCCAGTGCGCTGGTGCGGCGGATTGCGGAATTAAAGCGAATCAGTCAAAACTGAACCCGAATAAATCACCGGAACAGCAGCGCAATTTAAACCGTTTCCGGGCAGACGGTTTCAGCAGGATCCCATTGGACTGTTCGAAACCAACCATCAACCCGTCCCTTTCCTTGCCTTGGGATTTTACCGCCGAAAGCATCAAACGTTAAGCAGTTTTACAGCCCAAAAAAAAGGTGTGCCTCAACGGGCACACCTTTTTGTTTTCTGTCCGCTTTCGAAACAGATTTATTTCTTGTTTCGAACGGCGGCTTGAGCGGCAGCCAGCCGAGCAATCGGAACCCGGAAGGGTGAGCAACTGACATAATTCATTCCCACCTTGTGGCAGAACTCCACACTCCTGGGTTCGCCGCCGTGCTCGCCGCAGATGCCGATTTCAAGATCGGGCTTGGTCTTTCGGCCGCGCTCAATGCCGACACGAACCAGCTCTCCGACGCCGTCAACATCGATGCTTTCGAAAGGATCGCCCGGAAGAATCTGCTTGTCCAGATAATCCCGCATAAACGCCCCGATATCATCGCGGCTGAAACCGAACGTCATTTGCGTCAGGTCATTAGTTCCGAAGCTGAAGAACGAGGCCTGCTCGGCAATCCTATCCGCCAGCAGTGCCGCTCGCGGTATCTCAATCATCGTACCGGTAAGCGTCTTCAGTTTCTTCAGATTGTACTTGGCCAGCACTTCCTGATAAACCCGTGCTATAATCTCCATCTGGTTCTTTAATTCGTTCACATCACAGACAACCGGTATCATAATCTCCGGATAGGGCTTCTTGCCGGCCTTGACCAGTTCGGCGGCTGACTCATAAATCGCCCGTACCTGCATTTCGGTCACTTCCGGATAGGTCACCCCCAGCCGCACGCCGCGGTGGCCCATCATCGGATTGGTTTCGTGCAGGTTTTCCGCCCGATCGGCCAGTTCCTCTAAATTAATGTTCAAGGCCTTTGCCAGTTCTGCCTGCTTGGCCGGATCCTGCGGCACAAACTCATGCAGCGGCGGATCCAGCAGACGAATCACCACCGGCAGGCCATTCATCGCTTCGAGGGTGGCTTTGATATCCTTTTTGACAAACGGAAACAGTTCATCAAGAGCTTTCTTCCGCTCTTCCAGCGTGCTGGACATAATCATCTTTCGCAGGAAGAAGAGCGGCTGTTCACTGTTTTTGCCGTAGAACATATGTTCCGTGCGGAACAGACCGATACCTTCGGCTCCAAACTGACGGGCCCGAAGAGCATCCTCAGGCGTATCGGCGTTGGTACGAATACCCAGTTTCCGCACTTTATCGCACAGTGCCAGAAAACTCATCAGGACCTTGTTCTCCTCGCCGACATCCATCATCGGCAGTTTTCCGAGATACACAAGTCCCTTGGTTCCGTTGAGGGTAATCCAGTCTCCTTCCTGAATGACAGTCCCATCCACAAAAATCTTCTTTTTGGAGGGCTCAATCTTTAAGGCAGCGCAGCCGACAATGCAGCATTTGCCCCAGCCGCGGGCCACCAGAGCCGCATGGCTGGTCATCCCGCCGCGGGCTGTCAAAACGGCCTTGGCCGCACGCATGCCTTCCACATCTTCGGGGCTGGTTTCTTCGCGGACCAAAATCACGGATTTGCCCTCAGAGGCCCAGGCCACGGCATCCGCCGCGGTAAAGACAACCTGTCCCGTCGCCGCGCCCGGCCCGGCCGGAAGCCCCTTGGCCAGCACTTTCTGCTCCTTTTCCACCTTCGGATCGATAATCGGATGGAGCAGTTCATCCAGCTGAGCCGGTGTCACCCGCATCACCGCTTCTTCCGGTGTAATCAGTTTTTCCTTGACCATATCGACCGCCATCCGCACGGCCGCCGGCCCGTTCCGCTTGCCAACACGGCACTGGAGGATAAACAGCCGGCCCCGCTCAATGGTGAACTCGATGTCCTGCATATCCCGATAGTGCTTCTCCAGCAGGTTCTTAATGCGGACCAGCTCCTTGTACAGTTTGGGCATCGACTTCTCGAGCGTTACCAGATGTTTATTGTGTTCCGACTGCGAGTAGGAATTGATAGGGGCCGGTGTGCGAATACCTGCCACCACATCTTCCCCCTGAGCATTGATCAGATATTCACCGTAAAACTTGTTTTCACCATTGCCCGGATTGCGGGAAAAGGCCACGCCGGTAGCGGAGTCCTCCCCCATATTGCCGAAGACCATGGCCTGGACGTTGACCGCTGTGCCCCAGTCATCGGGAATGCCCTCAATCCGCCGATAGCTGACCGCCCGCTTGCCGTTCCAGGAGGCAAACACCGCACGAATTGCACCCCACAACTGGGCATAGGCTTCATCCGGAAACTCCTTGCCGAGTACCTCTTTCACTTTTTGTTTGAACTGCCCGCAAAGCTCTTTCAAGTCCTCTACAGTCAAATCCGTATCCAACTGATAGCCGCGTCTCTGCTTCAACTGGTCCATAATCTTTTCCAGCTGACGGCGAATCCCCTCATCGTCTTTCGGCTCAATGCCGGCGGCCTTTTCCATCACCACATCGGAGTACATCATAATCAGCCGACGATAGGCGTCATAAACGAATCGTTCGTTTCCGCTTTGGGCAATCATTCCCGGAATCGTTGCGGTCGTCAGACCTACATTGAGAACCGTTTCCATCATCCCCGGCATCGAGGAGCGGGCACCGGAGCGAACCGACACAAGCAGCGGATTTTTGGGGTCGCCGAACTTGCGGCCCATAATCTTCTCCACTTTGGCCAATGCCTTTTGGACTTGCTCCTCAAGCCCTTCGGGGAACTTGCCGTTGTGCTTGTAGTAATATGTGCATACTTCTGTTGTAATGGTAAAGCCCGGGGGTACCGGTATTCCCAACCTGGCCATTTCCGCCAGATTGGCTCCCTTGCCTCCCAGCAGCTCTTTCATCTTTGCGTTGCCGTCGGCTGTGCCGCCGCCGAAGAAATACACCATCTTGGCGGGACGCTCTGTTTTCGTTTTGCCGGAGGCCGCTTTAGTTTTTGCGGTACTCTTTTTTGCCGTTGTCTTTGTTTTTGCCATCGATTATCTCCCTAAATACAATTTCGATTTACCCCTTTTCAAAACGAGGGCCAGCGGCCCCCGATGAGTTGCCGGCTTTCTCAGAATAGGATATCTTCCCTCTTTCTACTTCAAATAGATAACAGAAAACTTTGCTGACTTACCGCCGCTAAGGCAGGGGTGCATGTTGTTCAAAAATCATCAACCGCCGCCTTCGCAGGGACAACCATCCGTCTCTTATGTTAGCAAAAAACAAGTAAGAAAGGGAATATACCCCCTCGAAAAGACTCTGTCAACCATCCAAATAAAGGTTTTATGGATTCCAGCGATGCTGGCGAACCTTCTGCAGAATCCGGTCGGCACATTCGAGTGCCGCCAGTCCCTCTTCCGCTGTTACTTCCGGACGCTGGCCAGGGTTTAAAACCGCTCGCAAAAAGGCCTCCTGCTCCACGCGAAGCGGTTCCGATTCGGTTATGTCCAAATGCTCTATCTGGAGCAATTCTGTCCATTTTACTTGAGAAAAGTCGAAGTCTCCCGCCTTTTGACGTTCTCGAATCCAGGAAATTACATCTATATTGGGGTCGGTTTTGATGATAATCCCTTCTTTTCGGAAATAATCCACGCTCAAATAGGCCTGTCTGCTGAAGACTCTCACCTTGCGCTCGGTTTTCAGGGCCAGCCGCGAGGCCGTAATATTGGCAATGCAGCCGTTCTCGAAAATCAGGCGGGCATTGCAGATATCCTCGTGGTCGGCAATGACATTCACGCCGACCGCCTCGACCTGGCAGACCGGACTGCGTGCCAGTGAAAGAATAATATCAATATCATGAATCATCACATCCAAAACCACCCCTACATCCGACGAACGAAACGGATAGGGGCTGACTCGATCGGCTTCAATAAAACGCGGCTCAATTTTCAGGCGTTTCATCGCCTGCACAACCGGATTGCATCGCTCCGAATGTCCTACGGCCACCACCGTCTGGGTCCGTCGGGCCAGTTCGACAATCTGCCGGCCTTCCTCCACCGTCGAGGCCAGCGGCTTTTCAATCAAAACCGGAATCCGGTTCTCCAAAAACAGTTTGGCCAGCGGATAATGCGCTGCGGTCGGCGTCGAAATCGTGACGGCATCCACCCGCCCGAGCAGGTCTTTCGGGTCTGTCAGTGCTTCACAGCCATACTGCTGGGCCAGTGAGTGCGCGCGGGCAGCATCCGTATCCACGACGGCTGTCAGCCGGCTGTCCGGCAATTGGCTGTACACCCGCGCATGCAGAGCACCCATCTTGCCTGCCCCTACGACCGCTGTTCGAAGAATTCCCATCGACAACAAGGTTCCTTTCCGTTCCGGTCGGCTGCTTAGTCGCGAAACAGTTCCCGATATCGTCCAAAGCGCTGCCGGCTGCTGTTTAAAAGGGATTCCACCAGCGCCTTTACCGGCTCCTCGAGCCCATCCTGCTCGGCCAGCAGGTGTACCTGGCTAAGCACCGGCTTGTCGCTTCGCCAGATAAACTTAAATGCTTCAAAGAGGGCCGCCTTCTGCTCCTCGGAAAGGCCGGCACGAGTCATCCCTCGCTTGTTCAGCGCCCGCACTTCATGCGGATAATGCCCGCTGATAATCACAAACGGCGGCACATCATGATTGATGCCGGTATAGCCGGCTGCATAACACCACTTGCCCACCGTGCAGAACTGATGGATTGCCACCAGCCCGCTCAGCCAGACTCCCGTCTCAATCTTGCAGTGGCCGCTCACCTGCGTATAATTGCTGATAACAATCTTGTCTTCGAGCAGGCAGTCATGCCCCAGATGCACCCCGATCATCAGCAGATTCTGGCTTCCGACGACAGTCTGCTCCTCCGGATGCATGCTCGGATGAATCGTCACAAACTCCCGAATCACATTATGATCACCGATAGTAAGCCCCCCAATCGGCGTCTGGTCGTTGGTCCCAAGAATCTGCGGCGGCTTTCCAATTACACAGTTCGGAAACAGACGGTTCCCGCATCCCAGGCGCGTCCGCTTTCCGATAATCACATGTGCATCCAGAACCGTGCCGTCTCCGATAACGACATCTTCTTCCACTACACAAAAAGGGCCAATCACCGCGCCATCCCCCAGCCGGGCACTCGGATGCACCACAGCCGTTGGATGAATCTGTGTACTCATACGCAGCTAATTCCTCCGCAATTCAATTTCCTTTGTATTCAATTCTATCGCACCTCGTCATCAACGAGCATAAATTTCAGTTGGGCCTCTGCTACAATCTCTTCTCCCACCCGTGCCGTACAATTGCATTTGGCCGCGCGGCTGCGAACCTTGTCCGCCTCCGCAGTCAGAATCAGCTGGTCGCCCGGCACAACCGATTTGCGAATCTTCACCTGATCCATCGTCAGAAGCACTGCTATCTTGCCGGTATGTTCGAGGGTCTGCGCAAACAGAAGCCCGCACACCTGCGCCATGGCTTCCACAATCAGCACACCCGGCATCACCGGCGCCCCTGGAAAATGCCCCTGAAAGAAATGTTCGTTGATCGTCACATTCTTAATCGCCGTAATCCGCCGATCCTCCTCAACCTCAATCACCTTATCGACCAGCAGAAACGGATACCGATGGGGCAGAATCTTCTGAATCCGCCGAATGTCCAGCACGGGCTTGCCGGCACTGTCCAGCCCGCGATGTTTTTTGTCCTGCTCGACAAGGGTCTTCACCAGCTGCTGATTCAGCGTATGTCCGCTTTTATAGGCCACAATCCGCCCGACAATCGGCATGCCCGCCAGCATCAGGTCGCCGATTAAATCAACAATCTTGTGCCGCACACACTCATCGGGAAAACGGTAGCTGTTGCGGATAGGCCCATCGGAACTGATCACCAGAATCTGGCGGGGGCTCAAATGCGTGCCGAAGCCCGCCGCCTGCATCTGCCGGGCCTCCGCTTCCAGAAGAAACGTCCGTGCCGGTGCCAGATGCTGGGCAAAATGAGATTCTGTCAGACTGCATGAATACGTCTGACGACCGATGCCGGTATGCTGGGTATAATCCATATCAAACGTCAAATGAAGCCCGCCCGCCGCATCCGGCAGGGCATAAATTGACCGGTCTCCATCCTGAAGGCAAACCGGCTCGCGGATAATCAGTTCCCGTCGGGGCTTATTCTGCTCGGCCGCCTCACACTTCTGAAGCGTTTTGAAATATTCCTCGCTGCTGCCGTCAAAGCCCGGCATTTCCGCGGCGTCAATCTCCACAATCAGATTGTCCAGCCCCAGAGCCGCCGCCGCTGCTAAGAAATGTTCCGAGGTCTCAACCACCACATCTCCGCAACCCAGCGCCGACCGGCGAGGACGGGACACAATTGATTCCGGACAAACTGGAATCCGAACCGGACGCTCTAGGTCTGTTCGAACAAACACAATCCCTGTATCCGGCGCCGCCGGCTGAAAGACCACATGCGCTTCCTGTCCGAAGAACAAACCCCTTCCGGACAGATGCCCTTCATGCCGGATTGTTTTTTGCATCTTCAATCTGTTTAACCTTTTTCTTCAGTTCCTTCAGTTGTTCGGCCAGTGCGGGCAGCCGACGATACCAAATCACCGAACGCTTCTCCGCCGACAACTCTTGAGCCGGGCTGCCCCACAGCCGGCAGCCAGCAGGTGCATCCTCCACCACCGCTGCCGCTGCTCCCACCACCGTACCCGACCCGATGCTCACATGGTCCACCACACCCACCTGGCCGGCCAAAACCACCCCATCGCCAAGCACCACACTGCCTGAGAGTCCCACCTCACCGGCCAGCAGACACGCCCGACCGATACGGACATTATGCGCCACCTGCACCAGATTATCAATCTTTGTGCCGGCCCCCACAACGGTATTGCCGAACTTTGCCCGATCTACACAGCTGTTGGCCCCAATTTCTACTTCATCCTCAAGAATCACGCCGCCGTTGTGGGGAATCAGCTGATGCCGCCCATCCACAAAGGCATATCCAAACCCCACCGCCCCAATCGTGCAATGGGACTGGAGGATGCAATAGTTACCGATTCGGCAGTCATGATAGACCGCAACATTGCTGTCCAGCCGGCAATGAGAGCCGATCTGCGTCCGTTCGCCGATGCTGCAATTGGGGCCGATAACCGTAAAAGCCCCAATGCGGACCTGGCGGCCAATGTACGTATGCGGCCCGATTCCCACCCCTTCCTCCAAAACCGCATCCGGTTCTACTACCGCCGTCGGATGGACTCCCTTCCATGCCCGCTGCGGCGGCGCAAAAAGCCGAAGGGTTTCAATCAGGGCTTTTTGAACATCGGGAACAACGATTTGAACCGCTCGGCAGTCGTCCAGTTCCGCCTGCACCAGCACTGCCCCCGCCTTCGAGACCGCCAGCAGCGGACGATGCTTGCTGTCCGTCAGAAAACAAATTTGTTCCGGCGAGGCATCCTGAATGGTATTGACCCCCGTAATGGGAATCTCGCCGGAGCCGACCAGCCGACCTCCCAGATGGGCGGCCAGCTCCGCCGTCGTCATTTTCCGAGCTGCACCTGCATTTTCATTCATTCTTTAGGCCCTGCTCAATTGCTCACCTTATCCAGCGCTGTCAGCACCTCCTCCGTAATATCCAGTTCCGGACGGTTGTAAAGAACTTTCTGGGTTTTCACACTCAGCATAAAATCCCGCAGCGTCGGCGCAGGAAGCTCAAGACTCTCTTTACCCAGCACCACATCCAGCCCCTTTTCCCTCGCCACCATCTCCGTCACCTTCACAAAATCCGTGTACAGCGCCTCCATCCACTGCTGCATCTCCTGCGTAAACTTGTTTTCATAAAAGGTGTTGCGTCCTTCCATAACAGCACGCTTTTCCTCGTATTCACGCATCAGGGCAAAATAATCCGCGCTGCCGGGCTTGCGCTGCTTAATATTGGCCTGAAGAGCTTCCAGGTCTTTGCGCATCTGCTGGAACTCTTCCTGTACACGGCTGCGGTCCGCCTCCGCCTTTTCCTGCCACTGCTTGTTCTTCTTGCAGTTCTCCAAAATCCTGGTCACATCCACAACCCCCACTCGTGCAGCAGGAATGCTTTCCTGACCCGCTGCTATGCCCTGCTGATAGACAATCCAAACCGCCGCTGCCAAAAGAAGGACTGCTCCAATCCATTCATGTCTTCCGTGTCTGTTCATGCTCTTTTGCCTTTCCGGATTTTTCTGAATTGCTTAGAATAAGGCCCCTACCGAGAAACTGAAGGCCTGCGTATCATCTTCATCATCTTTGGTAATAGGAGCACCCAGTTCAAACCGCATCGGCACCGGCCCGAAAATCTGCGGAATGAGGATTTGAATGCCCACACCCACCGAGGTGCGAATCGGGCCGGTCTCAAACACACCGGCATCGGTAAACACCAGCCATGAAAACATCTCGCTGCCCATTGGAATGGAAACTTCCAGACTCAGCTGACCCATCCAGTCGCTGCCGATGGGGTCATCGTTTTCCCCGCGCGGGCTGATGCCGCGATAATCAAATCCGCGAATCGAGCCGAGGCCGCCGCCGTAAAATCGGTCATAGGTCGGCGCGTCGCCTACCACCGAGCCGCCAGCCAGTTTGGTCTCCAGAATTGTCTTCTGCTCCGCCAGATCCTCATAAAGAGTCTTATACCACCGCTGCGTCGCCGTCAGCAGGCCGTAACTATAGTCTCCGAAAATCTGCTCATAGCCGGCATCAAAATTGTATCCTCGACTCGGACGGAACCGGCTGTCTGTTTTATCCAGCCCCACCCACAGCCGCGTCCCCAGCCGCAGATTATCCCCCTTGACCTTCACCACCTCCGACGGGGCATCATCTTCAAGTTCCTCAATACTCACATTTTCAAACCGGAAGGAAATGCCGCGTCTCCAATCATCCGGATAGCGCCGCGACAGCCCCAAACTCGGGCCGGTGCGCTTTTCATCATACGATTCGCGAATCCGCGTAAAACCTGAAAACGCTGCATCCAGCGCCAGGGGCTTGTCATACAGATACGGTTCGGTAAAACTCACCTGATAACTGGTCCACCGCCGGCCCGGACTGTACATGGCCCGAAACCGCTGCCCAGCCCCGCGAAATGCCTTCCCCGTTAACAATTCTGAAAAACTCGTCGGCCAGTCCGTAATATCAAAGTTCCGCTGCTCCAGCGAAATCTGGCCGATCACTCCGCTGTCGCTGGCTACACCGGCACCGAGCATAATAGTCCCCGTCTGGCCTTCGGCAATCTGAACCAGTGCATCGCGGCGCTGCGGCTCTGTCCCGCTGGGCACAATCGTAACCGACTCGGCCACTACCGCCTGCTGAACCGTCCGCTCTAATTCGCCTTTCCCGTCCCCTCTTGCCGCATTGCCGTCATACCAGTTGCCGGGACTGAATCCTTCTTCATCCAAAACCCGTCGAACTGACTGGTCCTTGACCGTTCGGTTGCCGGTAACGGTAATCAGTCCGATCCGAAAACGCGGCCCTTCCGTAATTCGATGCTCCACAGCCACTCGATGCCCCTCCAGTTCTTTCCGCTGGGTTTCCACCTGCACGTCCAGATATCCTTCGGAGCGATAGCGGGCCCGAATCTTATTCACATCATAGTCCAGCCGATCCGGACTGAAAGGCGTATCCGGCTTCAACTTCAGTTCCGACCACAACTGTTCCTTATCCGGCAGTGAATAGCCGGTTAATGTCACCGATTCCACCCGATACTGCGGCCCTTCCGATACCGTAAAAACCACCTCGACCGTCTTCCCATCCGAATGAAAGGAAACCGACGACTCGGCTTTGATGTCCAGATACCCCCGCTTGCGGTAAAAATCCTGCAGCGCTGTTCGGTCTTTGTCCAGCTGCTCCTGATCAAAATACACCAGAAAAACCAGAAATTTCTTCGGCCGCGTTTTGACGACCTTAATCAGCTGATCATCAGAAAAAGCCCGATTGCCCTCAAATCTCACTCGCTGAACCTTCGTGCGAGGTCCTTCCTCAATTGTAAAAATCACCTGCCCGACAAGCAGCCGGCTCTCATCCAGCGACACCCGGGCCTGCGAGTATCCCTTTTTGCGGTAAAATTCCTTCAACTTATCCACACCGGATTTAACCAGAAACTGGTCCAGATAATCTCCCTGTTTGATTCCAAGTTCGTTAAGCAGACGCGAATCGCTGATTTTTTTATTGCCCTGCAGAACAATCGAACGGATCAGATTTTTTTCCACAATCACATAAGTAAGAATCACTTTTCCGTCGACAACCTTTGTGTTGTAATAAGCCGTATCGACCCCCTCCATCGCCGCCAGCCGCTTGACATCTTCGGCGGCCTGCTGAGTTCGAAACACCTGTCCGGGCCTTGCCCGAACCACAGAAAGAACATGGGCCCGCGTCAGCGTCACCGTGCCGGCTGTCTCCACCGCCCCAATCACAAGTCCCTCCGGCTCATCCTGCGCCTGCGCCGGGCAAACCAGCAGCCAGCCCGCCGCCAGTACCCATCTGAAAACCCACGCGACTCTCATTCGGCAACCTCCTGTCCGTTCTTTTCCTGGTCAGTCCTTAAAACGGCGGCTCACTGATGTCCGCCGGCACGGCGCCCCGGTACTTCTCCCGAAACCGGGTGCAGCTGCCGTCAAACAGCAGTTCAACTTTTCCTGTCGGCCCGTTTCGCTGCTTGGCTACAATCACTTCAGCCGTATTATCCGACGGCTCCTCATCGCCGCCCCGCTGATAGTACGATTCCCGATGCAGCAGCAGAATCACATCGGCATCCTGCTCGATGCTGCCGCTTTCCCGCAGGTCGCTCATCCGCGGCCGATGGTCCTCCCGCCCCTCCGGTGCCCGGTTGAGCTGACTGAGTACCACCACCGGCACATTCAATTCCCGCGCCAGCGATTTCAGATACCGTGAAATAGTGCTGATTTCCTGCTGGCGAGATTCGACTTTGCCTCCCAGACTCATCAGCTGCAGATAATCAATAAAAACCGCCTGAATATGATACTGGCTTTTGAGCCGCCGGCACTTAGCTCGAATCATCAACGGCGTCAGTCCCGGCGTATCATCAATAAAAATCGGCTTTTCCGACAGCCGCGCCCCCTCTTCCACAAGCTGCTGATGCTGTTCGGTGCTGATCAGGCCCTTGCGCAGCATCTGAAGATTCAGTCCGGTCCGGCTGCACAAAAAACGCTCCGTCAGCTGCTGCTTGCTCATTTCCAAAGAAAAAATCACCACCGGCATGTCGGCATCAGCCCCGATATATTCGGCTATATTCAGTGCAAAACTCGTCTTGCCCATACTCGGACGGCCTGCCACAATAATCATATCACCGTATTGAAGTCCGCCGAGCAAATCATCAAGTTCCCGGAAACCGCTGGGTACTCCCGTAATGCCGGTTCCCCCTTTGCGGGCTTCAATGCTTTCAAAGGCATGATAAATCAAATTGCGGATGGGCTCCGCCGTCCCGCTGATTTTCCGTTCGGTCACCTGAAAAATCTTCTTTTCGGCCTCATCCAGTTTCAGGTCCTCTTCTCCCGCCGGATCGCAGACATCCTGGAGAATCTCCTGACAAACATAGGCCAAATCCCGCAGAACCGATTTCTGCAGAACAATCTGCATGTAATATTCGGCGTTGGCCGCGGTCGGCACCGACTCCGCCAGCCGCACCAGATACTCCACACCGCCCGCCGCCGCCAGATGGCCCTGCTTTTCGAGTTCATCCTGGAGCATCACCAGGTCAATCTCTCGCCGCTCCTCAAACAGCCGAATCAGGGCTTCAAATACCAGCTGGTGCTCCGGCAGCGAAAAGGACTCCGCCTTCAGATGCTCCACCATCCGCCCGATACACGGCGGATCCAGAATCATCGAACCGAGCACCGCTGCCTCGGCCTCCGGAGAGGCAGGAATCTTTCGTCCCGCCCACGCCTCCGCCGGCTCAGCCGAGCCGCCGGCTCGTTTATTGGCTGCTGGTTTCCTCGTCTGCGCCAACGGTCTGCTCCTCTGCGGCAACGATGACCAGCACCGCTGCCATCAAATCCGACGCGGCTTTGATGATGACAGTACGGCTGCCCACTTCCTTGATATGGGCCTCCATCTGGACCATATCCGCTGTCACAGCAAACCCCTTCTTCTGAAGGGCCTCGGCAATATCCGATTCCGTCACCGAACCAAAGAGATGTCCCAGTTCGTTGGCTCTGGCCGACAGTTGAATCTCGACACCTTCCAGCGAGACACTCAGCCGCTCTTTTTCCTCACGGGCCATCCGCCGGGCCTCGGCGCGTTTGGCCTTTTCTTCCGCCAAAGAACGAACGGCCGCTTCCGTCGGGATCACGGCCAGTCCCTGCGGCAGCAGATAATTGCGGGCATAGCCGTCTTTGACTTCAACAACATCGCCCAGCCATCCCAGTTTGGCTACATCTTGACATAATAACACTTTCATCGGTTGACTCCTGTGATTCTGAACGTCTGCACTCTTTCGAAAAACCGGTCATTGCCGGCAGGGCTCTACTACGAGGTAAACGGAAGCAGTGCCATAAAGCGTGCCCGCTTGATGGCCAGTTTGACCTTCCGCTGACAGCCGGCGCAGTTGCCGCTCCGCTTCCGGGAGAAAATCTTGCCCCGGTTGGTCAGCAGTTTCTGCAGCGACTCCACATCTTTGTAATCAATGTAGCGCTTGCCTTCGCGGCAGAAGCGGCACTGTGTCTGTTCCCGAAGAGTGGTCAGATATTTCTTCTTCTTTTTGTTTTGTCCTGTTACTTTTGCCATTGTGTCTGTTTCCTGCTACCCAAGTTTTAAAACGGTATATCATCGCCCGTCGGCGGTGCAAACACATCCGGGGGTTCCGGCAGATTTGTTTCTGCCTCGCTGACTCCGCCGCCTCCGCCGCCGCGGCCCAAAAATTCAAAATTCTCCACAAACACCCGCAGCCGGCTTCGACGGCTTCCATCCTGTGCCTGCCACTGGTCCAGTTTCAGCCGGCCTTCTACAAACAGCGGATCGCCCTTCTTCACATACTTATGAAGCGCCTCCGCCCGCTTGCCGAACATCTGACAGTCCACAAAGCAGGTCTCCTTCCCGTCCGTGCCGTCCTGCTTGCGAAACACCCGATTGATTGCCAGGCCGAACTCCACAACGGGCGTTTGGCTGGGCAGATACGACAGTTGCGGGTCCCTTGTCAGATTGCCCATCAGCAGCACTTTGTTCAAATTGGCCATTGGTTTGCCTCCTGTTCTTTCCGGCAGTCTATCCTGAAGAACCGCTCCCTATGCGGTGAACGTCTCTTACGGAGCCGCCTGCGTCTCATCTTCGCTCAAATCCTCCTGGCCGGGCAACGGCGCCGCTGCGTCCTCCTCTGCCGGGACTTCGGGCTCTTCCGCCGGCTCCACATCCTCAAGCGGAACACCTTCCGGATGAAGTTCCGCGGGAGTAGGTTTGTCAATATCCTCCCGGCCCAAATGGTCCGCCCGAAGGATCAGCGCCCGCAGCACCTTCTCCGACAAATTCACATCCCGCTCAATCCCGTGAACCCGCGACGGCTCGCAGTAGAAATACGCAAGGATATACGTGCCGCGGCTCTTGCCTTCCACTTCGTATGCAAGCCGGCGGTCATCCCATTTCTTAATACTCTCTATATCCGCTCCGGCCCTTTCCAGAAATTTGCGAATCGTTCCCAGCACTGTTTCCCACTCGGATGCCGCCCAGGCCGAGTCCACCAGAAACAACCCTTCATACAACCGCTTGACCGCTGTTTTCAAATTCAGACCTCCACATTAAGGATTTTTATTTTGTCCGTGTTTTCCGCTCTCGTTTTCCCCCGGTTCGGTCTTTTCCGACGAACCGGCTGTGTCTCGACTATTGTATCGATTCATCGCTTCCTGAAGTCCCTCGCGGACCCAGCACAGCGCCGCTTCCGCCGCTTTACGGATCGCCTCTTCGAGCAGCGCACGCTCCGGAGCCGGCGGACGGGACAACACATACTCCACCATCCGTTCCCCCGGACAGGAACCGATACCCACTCGAAGCCGGGCAAACTCTTCACTCTTCAGTTTTTCAATAATATCCGCCAGACCCTTATGGCCGCCAGCCGAACCTTTCGGTCGAATCCGGATTCGGCCCGGCTCCAGCGCTGCATCATCGGTAATCACCAGCAGCCGCTCCAGACCCAGCCGATAAAACCCCATCACGGTCGCAATCGGCTGGCCGCTGCGGTTCATAAAAGTCTCCGGCTTGACCAGCAAAACCTTGCGGCCATCTGTTTGGGCCTCAGCAATCCGAGCTCCAAACTTTTTCTTCTCAGCCGAAGCCCCCAGCATTTCCGCCAGGCGGTCAATCACTTCAAAACCCACATTGTGCCGCGTCTTTTCATAAGCCGGACCCGGATTGCCGAGCCCTGCAATCACATACCAGCCCGATGCAGATTCCTCAGACTTCTCAGACGCCGAGCCGTCCAGCCAATTCTGCAACGCCTTCCATACACTTTCTGCCACAAACTTCTCCGCCGCTGGAGATTATTCCGCTGAGGTTTCTTCTTCCGTCGGCTTGCGCTCGGTGATCACTTCCGGTTCCTGCGGCCCTTCCGCGGCAGCAGGAGCAGCTTCCTCGGCTTCTTTGACCTTCGGCAGATTGCACAGGCAAATCAGCGCCTCCGGATTGGTCTTCAAAACCACCCCGGCCGGCAGCGCAACATCTTGGGCATGAATCATATCGCCCAAACCCAGGTCTTTAATCGAAACCTCAATCACCTCCGGAATCTCGGTCACTGCACATTCCACTTCCAGATGATCCATCAACTGGTCCACAATGCCGCCGTCTTGAGCTCCCTTGGCTGTGCCGCGCAGTTCCAGCGGAACACTCACGGTCACCCGTTCACTGAGGTCTACCCGTATCAGGTCGGCATGAATGACCTGCTTTCCGAAATGGTCATACTGCAAATCCTTCACCAGCACCGTCTCTGTGCCCGAGGGAAGCCGAACCTCAAAAATCCGCTGACCATGATGAATCGCTTCCAGAAAAGCATGGGCATTCAGGGAGATACACGTCGGCTCCTGCCCATGACCATACACGACCGCCGGCAGCTTTCCCACCTTTGGGTGACGAAGCCGAGCCGCCGCCTTGCTCCCCTTTTGCTCCCGAATTTCCGCCTCTAATACCATCAATTCTGCCATAAAGTTCCTCTCTGTCTTTGCCGGCGGAGGGTCGCGTTTGGACACGCTGGCCTTCCGCCTTGCTCTTACTGAATTCCGTTAAATAAATTGCTGATGGACAGATTCAGGTGAATCCGCCGGACGGCCTCGCCCAGCAGGTCTGCCACACCCAAAATTGTCAGATTATTCAGAATTTTCTTTTTGTGCGCAACAGGAACACTGTCAGTGACAATCACCTCATCCAGCGGCGTCTTAGGCAGCCGCTCCAGTGCCAGCCCCGTCAGGACGCCGTGGGTTGCCCCTGCGATAATCCGACCGGCGCCCCGCTGCTTGAGCAGTTCCGCGGCCCCGCAGATTGTTCCGCCCGTCGTAATCATATCATCGCACATCACAATATTCCGGCCTTTCACATCACCGATAATCTCCCCGCAGGCCACCTCAGAACCGTTCAGACGCCGCTTGTGGATAATCGCCAAATCCGCCCCAAGTTTCTGGGCATACCGTGCTGCTTTCTTCATATTTCCCACATCCGGCGCTACCACCGTCAGATTCTCCATCTGTTTGCTTTTTAAATAGCGGGCTATGACCAGCTCCGCCGTCAAATGATCCACGGGGATATCAAAAAAGCCCTGCAATTGAGCCGCATGCAAATCGAGTGTGAGCACCCGATTGGCGCCGGCCGTCGCAATCAGATTGGCTGCCAGTTTAGCCGTAATCGGCACACGCCCTTCATCTTTGCGGTCCTGGCGGGCATAACCGAAATACGGAATCACCGCGGTGATGCGCGAAGCACTGGCCCGCCGAAGACAATCCAGAAATATCAGCAGCTCCACCAGATTTTCATCCACCGGCTCGCAGGTCGCCTGGACCACAAAGCAGTCGGTCCCGCGCACGTCGCTTTCCAGTTTGATAATCTTCTCTCCGTCCGGAAACCGCCAAATCCGCGCCTTGCCCGGCTCCAGATTCAGATACCGGCAAATCGCTGCGGTTAATTCCGGATGACTGCTGCCGCCGAACACTACCAACGGGTGACGAATCATAGAAGGTCCTCCGGCTGGCTGTTTCCATTCACCCGGCCCAGCGTGGTAAACGCACCCACCCGTTGGCCGTCTCCGATGTCTGCTCCCTCTCCCAAATAAGCAAACGGCCCAATCCGGCAATTCCGCCCGATTCGCACCACACCCCGAATGCACGTAAACGGCTCAACAACAGTATCCTGCCCAATGCAGGCCCGATCATCAATCCACGTATTCGGCGGGTCAACAATCGTTACCCCCGAAGACATCAAACGATTCTGAATTCGCTGCTGCATAATCTTGCCTACCTGCGCCAGCTGCGAGCGGCTGTTGACCCCCATCGCATCCTCCGGAGCCACCGCCGTCACCGCCGACGCCTTATACCCTTCCGCCAACAGCACATGCAGAGCGTCCGTCAGATAATATTCCCCTTTGACATTGTCCGGACGAATCTGCGCCAATGCCTTCAGCAGAAGCGGTGTCTGAAAACAGAAATATCCCGTATTAACCTCTCGAATCTTCCGCTGCTGTTCATCACAGTCATTATGCTCAACAATGCCCTGAATATTCCCATAGGAATCCCGAACAATCCGCCCATAACCGGTGGGGTCATCCAGCACCGCTGTCGCTACAGTCACCGCCGAACGTTCCGAACCATGCTTCTCCAGCAAAATCTCCAGCATTTCCTTGCGAATCAGCGGTGTATCCCCGCACAAAACCAGTGTAGGCCCTTCAAAACCTTCCAGATGCTCTCGGCAGCACATCACCGCGTGTCCGGTGCCCCGCTGTTCGGGCTGCTCGACAAAAACCAAATCCGGCTGTCCCTGATACCGCTGGATAATCTGCTCCTTCCCATAGCCCACCACAACATACATCCGCTGCACCCCCGCCCCGCGGCAGGCGTCCAGTACATAATCCAGCATCGGACGGCCGCAAACCTCATGCAAGACTTTCGGCAGACGGGTATTCATTCGGGTACTCTGCCCCGCCGCCAAAATCACTGCTGCACATCCTGTCGATTTGCTCACGCTTTGCCTTTTTTACTTCTTCTCTTTCTTTGCTGCTCTTTCTTTTATTCCCAACTTCAGTTGAATCTACCCGGCCTGGACTCGAACCAGGAATACGAGGACCAAAACCTCGTGTGTTACCGATTACACCACCGGGTATTCATCCGTCCGCTTCCAGCACAGCCGCCACAAAAAAATCAGCGGACACAGAGCATTCCATAATACCCGAAAAACAACACCCGCGCTGTTTTCCAAATCGTTACCGTTTCGGTTTTCAAGACAAGTCGCAGTATCCGCATTTGAAGCAGACCGACCGGACCCTGCCAAGGGCTTGAGCTGACCATGCTGCGAACCTGTCAGCCCCACATCATTCCCGAAAACTTTACCGCACTTTTGGAAACGCTTTTACAGCTACCCAATCAGGCAGGGCAACAAAAAAGGAATAATATACAATCCCACCTCAATTTTTCAAGGGTATTTTTACAAAAATCATTTGAGCATTTCTACTATATCAGATAGACTGGATAGATTAACTCGGAAGAAAAGGAATTCAAAAAATATGCAATAAACTGCTCAGCGCCAAACATCTACTTAGGTGTTCTTTTGGAAAAAACAAAAAAATTAGAAAATTTTTCTTGAAAGGAGTACAGAAATGTCCACAAAGAAGATGCTCACAGGTCTGACACTACTGACAATTTTAGCAATTTTTGCTGCCCAGTCTTATTCACAGCAGGGCGGCGGGGAAGGACGCGGACGACGCGGCGAACAGCAAGCCGGTCAAGCCGGCGGCCCCGCAGGCCAGCAGATGGGACAGAGGGACCCCGAACAAATGAGGCAAATGATGCTCGAACGTCAGATTCAGCGGGTCAAACAAGCCCTCAATCCAACCGATGAACAATGGGCCAAGATTGAACCGGCTCTCAAGAAAGTTATTACGCTCACCCAGCAAACCAACAGGGCCGCCTTTCCCGGACAGGCCTTCGGAAGACAGCAAGGCCAAACTGAAGAGGCAAATGAAGAACAAACCGAACTCGCTAAGGCCGCACGTGAATTACGCACTGCTGTAAATAGCAGCAATGCCGATGCCATCAAGACCAAACTGGAGGCCTTTCGGAGGGCACGCGAAGAAGCCCTCAAGCAATTGACAGAGGCCAAAAAAGAACTGAAGGCAACCTTAACCGGTGTTCAGCAGGAAGCGGAATTGGTACTGATGGGTTACCTTGACTAAAACTATCCAGTAATGGAATCCTTCACACAAAATGGCGGGCGGGAACCAATCCCCCCGCCATTTTTTTAAAAAAGCCAGCACATTTTCCTTCTCTCCAGCGTAGTGCTTTCTAAACTCAAATTTTGGAACAAAAAACCAAAAATGAAAGGGGACCACGATGAAAGATTTGCTGAAGAAGGTTGCGGTCATTTGTCTTGTTTTGGTGTTGACCACGGCCAGCTGGGCCGGCTGCTGCAAGAGCAAGTCGGACGATTCGGCCTGCGGAGACAACAAGAAGGCCTGCGAACCGAAAGACAAGCAGAGTTGCGAAAAAAAGGCCGACTGTGACAAAAAGGCCGATTCGCAATCTTCTGAAAAGGCCTCCTAACCCAAACTGTCACACTCCAATCAACTCAACGGTCAATCCTGATTTTGGCGATACACCGCAAACCTCGCCGGCTCAGGATTGACTGTTTGTTTTTCTGTCTGCCGAAACCTTTCTGTCCTCCCTAATCCTGCCGGAATCGGCTTCGCAGATATCTGCCGGCCGTCAGCATCTAAACCGGCGGGGAATAAAACTGCTCAAGCACTTCATAAACCTGTTCGGCCGTTCGGGTCTTCATCAGGGCCAGCATTGTCTGCTTCCGCTGCGGATGCCGCCGGCAATATCCGGCTGCAAACTTGCGAAAATAGGGTATGGCCTTCCTCGTCGGCCAAAAATCCAGAATCATCTCCAAATGCTCGAGCATCACGGCCTTCTGCTCCGCCAAGGTGGGCTCCGGCGGCAGCGGCCGGTTTTCCCAAAGAGCCCGAACTTCCCGAAATATCCAGGGATTGCCGACAGCACCCCGCGCAAGAATCACCCCATCCACACCGCTGGTTCTCAACTTCTCGACGGCCGTCGACGCTGAGGAAATATCCCCGCTGCCGAAAATACACAAATTGGGAAATCTTCGCTTTACCTGGGCAATCGTTTCCCAATCAGCTGACCCTTTATACTGTTGTTCGACGGTCCGACCGTGAATGGCAAGCAGCGAAACTCCATCGCGGGCCGCATTTTCGCAAATCGTCCAGAAATCCTCCTTTGCGGCTTCAGAGGAATCAAAGCCAATGCGGATTTTCATAAAGACCGGACAGGAAACCTTTTCACGCGTGCGAAGATACGCCTCCCGAATCACAGCCGGCTTCTGCATCAGATAGCCGCCTCGCCGGCGACGGAGCACCTTAGGAACCGGACAGGCAAAATTCAAATCAATCGCATCATAGCCGGCCCGTTCAAAAGCCGCCGCCGAGAGAGCCAGCGTTTTCGGCTCATTGCCCATAATCTGAGCCGCAACCGGATGTTCCTGAGCAAAGGGTTGAAACTTTTTTTCCCGGCTGGCCTTCGGGTGCAGCGAGATTGTATCAAGCATGACTCCCGTAAACACCAGCGGACAGCCGAATCGACGCGCCAGCAGCCGCATCGGATAATCGGTATAACCCGACAGGGCCGCCTGAATAAACGGCATATCAAGAAGGATAGTCCCAAACTGAAGCATCGCTCTGCCGGATTTGTCCTTAACTGTTGTCGCCAAAAGAAGTTAAGTGTATATGTCCTCTCCAGCCCGCCTCGGCTGTTTTCCAATCTCCCCCCTTTCCTCCCCGCCGGAGCACAAAAAAACATCTCCCTGTTGACTTGAGCCCATTTTGCCGATATTATACCCTACCTTGTATTGGCCCGTAGTGTAATGGTAGCACAAATGACTCTGGATCATTTAGTCGGGGTTCGAGTCCCTGCGGGCCAGATAAACCCTTTATTCCAGATAGACAGTATCTCCAGGGTGGAGGGGAGGAATCTGTCCGACCTTTGCTTTTACATCTTCCGCCGTCAAAGCAAACGAAGGCGCGATTTCCAAAATGCAGTCCACCTTCCCGTCTTTTGTTCGAGGCACCTTTACGCCCGCCTTTTCCAGCCAGGCCGCAGCCCGTTCAATCATCATCCGCACGGTCACCTCGGGGCTGTCCTCTCCTGAGGCATTCTTGACCGGCGCAAACTCTTCGCTTCGAATTGTCTGAAGGATGACCGACTTTTCCGCAAGCGGCAGGGCATCAAAGATAAATGTCTCCAGTTTAATCCCGCAGGGCTTGTTCGGCTCGATCTTTTTGCCTGATAAGTCGATATGCGGTATCTTTTTAACGGCTCGATGCAGCGGCAGTGCAAAATTGCCGTCCTTATTCAGCCGCTCCACAAATTCCCGGCTGATAATATGAATGGCAATTGAGCCGAGTTCAAACACAAGCGAGCCGTCCGGCCGCCGCCGATGGGCGGCCTCATCCGGCAAATCGCTGTACTCAATTACCGTCACCCGCCCGTTCACCAAACAGAAATTGCCTACTTTCTCGGTCGGATGGGCCTTAATCAGGGCCTTAGAAGACATCTGGGCGCCGTCCAGAACATGAAGTCCGATGAAAAGCGGGTCAAACAAATGAACCAGCGGATTATCCACCTGCCAGTAACTTAAATATTCTATCCCCCGCCTTTTCAATTCGTCGAGCACCCCTGAAACATACAGGGCCTTTAAGCTGCCGCCGTGTCCATCAGGACTTACAGCAATGGTGTCTTTATCCGCCAGGAAAATCCGGCCTTCAAAGTCGAAATTCGGCATCGTCCCCTGCTGAAAGATAAAGACCGTATCCGCCCCCAATCCAAAATAATCGTTGGCCTCAAAGGTTTCGACCGTGGCTTGATGATTCAGAGGGCTGGTCATAATCAGCCACGGCAGAACCGAACCATATTTCTTGCGGGCGGCCAGAACTGATTCGCCAAAAACCTGGAATAATGTCTTTTTCTTGATAGGCGATATAGGAAAATTGCCTTTCGGCCCGTCAAATCCGAGCCGGGTCCCCTGACCGCCTGCCACGACAAACCCGGCCACTTTCCCCTCAGCAAGCAATTTTTCACCCATCCGGCGGGCGCGGGCGTACTTCTCGGCCTGCTCCGGCGTCTGGGGGGTCGGCGGATAGGACGGAGCCGGCTCAAAGACCGTCGGAATAGCCAGCGGGGTCTGGTTTTTTACCGTATCACGCACCCAGTGGGGGATTTTCCGGATATCTAACTGCCGGATTTGCTCAAGCAAATGCTCACGCTGCTGCTCATTAAGTTCTTCCCAAAACGCCAGCAAATGCTCCTGCCCGATGCTCTGTAATACTTTCCTGGCTGCCTGATAATCCTTAATTTGCATCCGTTTCTGTCCTTTTCAAAGGGTTCGTAATGAATGAGGAGAATTATAAGAATCAGGCCGGCTTTTTCAAGTGAAGATTTTACGGATATATCTGGGCGGGCATTGTCTTTAATAAAAAATAAAAAAATAAAAAATTTTTTTGACAAACTTAATGGGTTTTCGGTATTATACCTTATAGATGGGATATCAGGAAGAAAGGTATAATAATAAAACAGCCATCATTTTTTTATAAGTCATAATTTTTTTCACGCCTTTCTGCCTGCCCACCTGACAAGTTTGCTATGCGTGGACATCTGCTGTATTGCACCTTAGGGAAGGTCCAGACCCTCTGAAACGGAGCGCAATCCGGTTTAGAACCGGTAAGATTTGCTCACAGAAAAGTAAACGAAGAAACCCTGCGTAGGGGAAAAGTGCACTCATAGTAAGTGTTTGCCGGATGCGCTCTGTAGGGCAAATCTTAAGAATGTTTTAAGGAGAAATGCAATGAAGAAAAGAGGATTTACATTAATTGAGCTGTTGGTGGTCATCGCCATCATTGCGATGCTGCTGGCCATCCTGATGCCCGCCCTTAACAAGGTGAAGAAGATTGCCCAGCGGGTGGTCTGCGGCACCAACCTCAAGGGTCTGGGCAACGCCATGACCGTCTATGCCAACGACTTTCGAGGCCAGTATCCCTGCCATGGGCAAGGAGGACCTCATACTTGGGATGACCGTACGGATGGATGGCAGAATCCCGTCGCCGACTGGACCTCAGCCAGAAGAATAACCGTGGGCTCCAGTCTTTATTTGCTGGTTCGGCTGGCTGATGTCGGCACAAAATCATTTGTTTGTCCCGCCAGCGACCAGAAGGAATTTTCAGGAAGGAACCAAAGCAATTTGGATTTCGTCGAACTCTGGGATTTCGGAACTGTTGAAGCTGGAGGCAGCGGCAACCAAACATGGGATGCGGAAGGGCCTGCCCGCTGCGTCAGCTACTCCTATCATCAACCCTATGCCGTTACTTCAGGCACCAGCACCGGCAGCCCGGGACGGTTTCGCGCCGATGATACCCGTTCAGCCGCCTTTGCACTCATGGCTGACAAAAATCCCTGGTATGATCCCAAACTTCCAAACGCAGGAGGACCCGGAACCTATACGCCGACTATGATTAACGAATGGGTTAATCCGATTTTTGATTATTGGAATACATCTTCAAAACCCACTCAAGGAAGCATTCGCCAAGCTATTATGGTAGCGAATGCCCAGCCGCATGAACGGGAAGGCCAAAATGTAATGTATGTTGATGGGCACAACAACTTCGAAAAAACCACCGATGTTGGTGTCAAAAATGACAATATTTATACTGTCATCGATCCACAAAACACAGATCCGCTTGGATGGCGAAGAGGAAGGAGAACGGAGAAACCAAACCGTAAGCAGGAAACCGAATCACCAAAAACCCAGGATGATTCCTTCCTCGTTAACGACTTCATCGGAACATCGGTTCGATAGTAGGGCGTAGTCGAAAAAACCTAACGATAACCAAGAGGCCCTTTCTTCAGAAAGGGCCTCTTTTTTGCGCTTCTGTCGATAACCGATGCTGTGTTGCGAGAACAAACAGATGATTTGGCGGCTGCAGGAGTGAAATACTCATACATCCGCCCCTCCTTCATTTTTCTCCTTTCTACCCGCTAAGTCCAAAAAAAATCTTTCTAACCGTTCGTTCAAGACCTCAATATCATAATGGGCTTCTGCATGCTGCCGTGCATTTTGGCTAAGCCGAGGCCAATGCTGAGGGCCTGCAAGAACCCGCAAGAGACAGTCCCGAAGTGCCTGAGTATCTTTTTCCGGCACAAGACATCCGGTTTGTCCATCAATCACCGTCTCCGGAAAAGCTCCGTGCTGTGTTGCAACCACAACCAAGCCATAAGCCATTGCTTCTACCAATACTACTCCCTGGCCCTCCTGATTGCCGTCTGAATCCGTTACACTCGGATGAAGAAAAATATGGGATGACCGATACAATTGATCCAGTTCTTCGTCGGAAACCCACCCGAGAATTCGAATCCGGTCTTGATACCCGCTCTTGTCAATCTGTTCCTGCAGAGCCGCCCGCAAGGGTCCATCTCCCACAATCAAATATTCGAGGTTCGGATATTGCTGAGCTGCTTCTGCAACGGCTGCAATCGCATAACAGCGGCCTTTCATTTCCACCAGCCGGCCGACACTCAAAATCCTCACTGGGCCAGCCGAAGGCATTCGACGTTCCTCAAAGGGAATTCGGCGGACCTCTACCCCCATCGGCAGTTTTACCAATTTCTCCGGATTTGCCCCCAATTCGAGTAAATGCTTTCTGGTATTTTCACTGTTATACGTAAACAAATCCCCCTCCTCAAGCAATTGCCGATAGACGTCTGTCCCCTGCTTTTTCACATATGCTGTCACATCGAACCCGTGAAACGTAGTTACAGCATGCTTGCATAAACCGGCCTTTCGAAGCAGCAAGGCAGCTTCGCCCATCGGCCCGAAATGGCCGTGAGCAATATCATACCGCCGCCCCAGACAGCAAAGACCATAATAAAAGCAGACATAGTCAAACCCCCGCCGACGTTTAAGATTGACCTTCAGAACTCGCCGCAAGTCCAAAGGATGCCTCCACAGATTCAGTAAAATCAGACCGGCTGTTTTCAGGCGGCGTATCCATTTCGGTCCCGGGACAGCCGGCAGATACCGCGTTCGGCCTAACAGGCCAAAACGCTCCACCTCCTCGTGGAGCAGGCCGCCTTCCTCCGCCCACTGAGCCAAAATCTCAACTTCGTGCCCCCGTTCGAGCAAGCCCGCAATCTGGCGAAGCACAAACCGCTCCGACATGGAAGGAAAAAGCCGAACTAAGAATACAATCTTCATTTTTTATCCAGGATTCTTTCGGACAAATTTGTTTGGTTCCGGACTTACCTGATCTGTTTCCGACAAGGCCGGAAACACATGGGTCATTACGGCAATCTTCACTTGGCCGGCTTCCTTGCAAAAAAGTTCCGCAGGGCGTTCTTAATCCGAAAGTACAGTGCGATTGCAGGCAGGACCGCCCGCGGCAGTCTTTTCCGAAGGCGAATCTCCCTTCGAAGCCGGGCCGGCAGCAGAGATTCCAGATGCTCCGGAATCTCGCGAAAATCCTGGCAGGGATTCACAGCCAGGGCCCTCCCGATGCATATTTTCAGCATCTGCCGTGCACAGGGTTCAAACGCCCCCTGCCGATGGTACTGTGCCGCCAGCGAAAGATGACGCTCAATCAGCTCGCACCGCGGTTTGACCTCTCCCCGATGCTGCTCGGTAAGACTGGTTGGCAGCCCTGAATAATATCGCAGTAGCGGCTGGGAAAGATACCCAACGACCGGCCGCTGATAAGCAATCCGAAAGAATAAATCCGTATCCTCTGCCCAGGTCTGGCCCTCCGGGAAAAGACCTGCCTCCAGCAAAACAGCCCGCTGAATCATCACCGAAGAGGTAAGAATATGCCCCATCTGGGCATAGGCCCCCAAATAATCATCAAAAAAGTCTCTCCCTTTTAACAAAGCGGCAAAACGCTCCTCCGGGAAAGCGGGTTCTTCATACCCCTTATCCCACCAAAAAATCAAGTAATTGGTGAATGTCCAAACAAGTTCAGGATGACGGCAAAGATGCTCAACCTGTTTCTGCAGCTTCTCCCGAAACCACTGATCATCCGAATCCAAAAAAGCAATCCAGTCGCCGCCGGCAGCTCTGATTCCCCGATTGCGAGCAGTACCCGGGCCTGCCTTGGCCTCAAAAAGATACTGCACTTTGGGTTCATACTGTCTGATTTTTTCCGCGGTCCGATCGGTGGAGCCGTTGTCCACGACAAGAATTTCATCCGGTGCATACGTCTGGGCCAGCACGCTTTCGATAGCCCGTTCTATATAGGCCTCCGCATTATATGCCGGAATCACCACGCTAATGGAGATAGAAGGCCGCTTGTCGGTCATCCTGCCTGCTCCTCCATGCCTGAAGATGCTGGACGGACCGGCTGGTTCTTCTTGACTGTTTGACTTATCTCCAAAAAGAGTTGTTCCAGTCTGTCGTTCAGCCGGTCAATATCGAAATGTTCTTCAACATACTTCCGCCCGGCCAAACCCATCTTCTCCCGCTTCTCCGGATGGCGGAGACATTCCGCCAGCGCCTCGGCCGCTGCACGAGGATTCGACGGCGGAACCAGAATCGCTGACTCCCCCGCCGAAACGGCCTCCGGAATGCCCCCTACATTCGTCGCCACAATCGGAAGGCCGATCGCCTGCGCCTCCAGCAGCACTACCCCAAGCCATTCATACACGCTCGTCAGCAGAAACACATCCGCCTGACGCATCTGCTCAACCACCCCGCTCTGCTCCATCGGACCGGCAAAAACCACATACTCCTTCAGTCCCAGTTCTTCCGTCAGCTTCTCCAGCATCTCCCTGTCCGGCCCATCGCCGACAATGCGGTACTCTATCGGCACGGAGGGAATCATGTTGATCAGCTCTCTAACAGCACGAAGCGAAGTGTCCAGTCCCTTCTGGCCGCACAGCCGGCATACCGTCAGAATCCGAAAAACCCCATCCTGCCGATCAGGCGGACCGCCGCGATATGGAAATTTTTCTGTCTCCACCCCCACATAATGAATCCGAAGCCGCGAGGGGTCGGCCCCCTGCTCCAGCAGACGCTGGCGGGTAAACTCCGAGTTGGCCAGAACCAAATCGGCCTGGGCAAACAGACGGCGATAATACGCCGGCCCCCCCTCCTGCCCCAACAGGAGATCGTGGCCATGAAACATCGTCATAAAGGCCGCTTTCGGTTCGATTTCCTTGAGCGGAATAAACAGATTGCCGTTGTGACCATAATGCACAAAAATCACATCCGGGTGAAAACTTAAAATGGGCAGAGAATGAAAAAACAGAAGATACGAAAATGGTTCCGGCCCGCCAAGCAGATACCTAAGTACTCGAATGGTCACCACCGGATGGCAGACCAAAAACCTCAGCAGCCAGGCAAACGCCTTCAGCCGGCAGCACCACTTGGAGGAGGGGACGCTCGGCAGATAAACTGTCTGTTTCAGAAGATTGTACTCTTCTACCTCGGGGTGAAAGAATGTCTCCGCAGGGGAAAAACGGGAGAAAATGCGCACCTGATGCCCTCGCCTGCAAAGCCCGGTAATCTGATTGAGAATAAAGGTCTCCGAAAGTTTGGGAAACATACTGGCAATCACAGCAATTTTCATTCAATTCTACTTTCTATTCCTGAAAGCCCTGGAATAAAAAATCCATCGCTTCAATAAACCTTTTCTTAAACTGCGAGATTTATAAAATGACGACCCTGTCCTTATATGTCTGTAAATAATGCTATAATCAAGATTTATATACATAAAAACCGTCTTATTACTATCGGTGAAATTCAGGGAAGAGTCAACTCTTTTTTCCAACCCCTTCCGCCAAAGAACAGGGAGCTTGCAGATATACGAAATTGCGGTGTAATCTGCAAAAATAGGGTCTTATTTTTCCAAAAATATGTTATTCTTTCCTCTACTTTCGTTTACCAACACCCAAAAACACGGTAAAAAAGATGGAACTAAAAAAGAACGCCCAAGAAAGAATAAGTAGGTTAATTCATCAAACAGCAGCCAAAACCCCTGTTTTCATCCGGAATATCGGAGCACGGCTAAATCCGGAAGCTATCTTCATTTGCGGCAATTACAAAACCGGCTCCTCTGCTATTGCTTCCTTGCTGGCCATCGCCACCCGACAAAAAAAAATCATCGACCTGTTCTGGAGAACCCCAGGAACAACCAAAAGAAAATTGTTAGCAAAGGAACTGTCTTTAAACTGGTACATTCAGCGATACCGTTATCTCTTTTCCAAAAAAATCATCAAAGAGCCAGATCTAATCTTCTATATGGATGAACTGGTATCCCTTTTCCCTCATGGCCAGTTCGTGTTCCTGCTGCGAGATCCCCGAGACAATATTCGCAGCATCTTGAGTTTTCTGAAATTACCGGGAAATTTAAAAGACCTGACTTGTCAACAAATTCAAAATACTCCAGGAAGCATTTGGAAAATCGCACTGGAGGGCACCTTGTTCGGTACTCGCGGCGACAATTACATCGCCACCCAGGCGATGCGATGGAACCGAATCCTTGACATTTATGAACAATACAGAGACAAAATGATTCTTTTAAAATACGAAACCTTCCGGCAGGACAAAATCGGCACCATTCATTGGCTTGCAGAACAGCTCGGCCTGCCGATTCGAGGTGATATCACTCCCTTTTTGAACCGGCAGTACCAGCCAAAGGGAGAATATCCGACTAGCTGGCTGGATTTCTATGGTCCTGAAAATCTGGCCCAAATCGAATCCACCTGCAAAAACAAAATGGAGACTTACGACTATCCTCTCGTGTTAAAAAGTCCCTAATTCTGAACCCTCGTTGGCAGTAGAATACTTTCCTGTCTTGCGAATACAGAAAACAAGAAAGGTTCCTCAAAAAATCTCTTCAAAATTGATTTGCCCGTATATACTCTGATACTGTGCGAAAAAAATGGCTAAAATATGAATACGGGTCCGTATTTTCTACCTGTACAACCGTATTTCTCGGTGCTTTTCTGCTTTTTCAGGTTCAGCCGCTGTTTGGGCGGTTTTTGACGCCGTGGTTTGGCGGCACTCCGGAAGTGTGGACCGCCTGCATGCTCTTTTTTCAGCTGTTCCTGCTGGGCGGCTATGCCTATGCTCACTTTCTGAGCCGCCTTTCAGGCCGTCAGCAGGCGCTTCTTCATCTGCTCCTGCTGTCGGCGGCCGCCTTTCTCGCCTTTCGGATTATCCCGCCGGCAACCCTGAAACCGTCCACCGGCGAAAATCCCGTCATCAGCATATTATGGATATGCACTCTCTGTATCGGGCTTCCCTATTTTATCCTTTCTTCCACCGGCCCCCTCCTGCAGTCCTGGATTTGCCGGCTCAATCGCGGTTTCGTCCCGTATCGTCTCTATGCCCTGAGCAATACCGGCTCCCTTTTGGCCCTGCTGTCCTATCCTTTTCTGTTTGAAGCTTACCTCAGCCGGCATCAGCAAGCCGCATTCTGGTCCTTCTCTTTCCTTATTTATGCTGTCTTTTTTGCGCTCTGTGCCGTCAAACTCTACTCAACCCACCCAGTTTTACAGGGAGGTGAGGAAAAACAGCCGGAAATCGGCTCTTGTATGCCTCCTTCTTTCTCGATTCGCTTCTTTTGGCTGGCCCTGCCTGCCGCCGCCTCCACTGTTTTGTTGGCCGTAACAGAAAAAATTACCCAGGATATCGCTGTCGTTCCGTTTCTGTGGGTGCTGCCTTTAAGTTTATATCTGGTGTCTTTTATAATCTGTTTTGACAACTCTAAATGGTATAAACGCTCTCTTTTTTTGACTCTATTCATCCTCAGCATCCTCGGCATCATTCTTGCCCGATTTGTAGAGGAGAAATATCCAAATATAACTCTTGTTATCGGGCTTTATGCTTTTCTGCTCTTCTGCTGCTGTATGGTCTGCCACGGTGAACTTTATGCCCTGCGGCCGCATCCCCGTTTTCTGACTTCTTACTATCTTCTGATTGCGGCCGGCGGGGCACTGGGCGGGGTTTTTGTCTCCGTCCTCGCCCCCCTTCTTTTCAAAACGTACATCGAACTGCATCTGGGGCTTTTGACGGCTGTCATTTTGATTGTCCTGACCGACCAGAAATACATCCGCGGCTTCCGCCGCAAAATTGTCTATGTGGCAGCACTGTCGGCTGTGGGGCTGGCAGGCGTCTTTCTCACCGGCAAACGCACCACTCAAAACCAGCGGGCTATCGAGCATGCCCGCAATTTCTTCGGCGTCCTGACCGTCTGGGAAGAGGACTGGAACAACCCTCTTCAGCACAAACGGCTCCTCCAGCACGGCACCACCTTTCACGGCCTTCAGTTTCAGCACCCTGACAAACGCTCGCTGCCCACCGCCTACTACGGCTTCAACAGCGGCATTGGTCTGCTGATTCGTTCGGACCCCCAGCATCCCAACCGCCGGATTGGAGGGGTTGGTTTGGGGGTCGGCACCATTGCCTGCTACGGCAAAGCCGGCGATACTATCCGCTTTTATGAAATCAATCCCAACGTGGAGCGGCTGGCCCGAAAATATTTTACCTATCTGTCCGACAGCAAGGCCTCCATTGAAATCGTCCTCGGCGACGGACGGCTGTCCCTCGAGAAGGAACCGCCCCAGCAATTTGACATTCTGGTTCTGGATGCCTTCAGCAGCGATGCTGTGCCGGTGCACCTGCTGACGTGCGAGGCCATGGAAATCTACCTCAAACATCTCAAGCCCGATGGGGTTCTGGCCTTTCACATCTCTTCCGTCCATTTAGACCTTGTCAAACTTGTTCGCAGACTTGCTGAGCATTTCCATCTTCACCCCTTGTGGATTGAAACCTTCGAAGACCCCCTATTCGGCACCCTTGATTCGGACTGGCTTCTACTTTCCGCCAGCGAACAGCCCCTGTCCAAGCCCCTCCTGCAATCTGCCGCCACCCCTTTTCGAGAGCCGGCAGATTCGATTGATTTATGGACGGATGACCATATTCATCTCCTCCAAATCCTGAAAAAAGCCCCTAAAAAAGATAGCACCCTTTTCTCTCTTTGGCCTGTCGGCTACAATCTTCCAAAAAGAAAAAGAAGCGGGAGATTGATATGGAAAAACCAACCATAGGCATCATCGGCGGCACGGGGCTGGGCGATGCTCTGGCTGCCCATCTAACCGAAATCACCTCTGAAACCCCGGATACCCCCTTCGGCAAACCAAGCGGGCCTATTCAAATCGGCACCTTTGCAGGCCGACGCATCGCCTTTCTGAATCGTCATGGAGCCGGGCATTTTCTCAACCCGTCGCGGGTTCCCTACGCCGCCAATATTTTTGCTCTAAAAGCCCTGGGCGTGCGGACTCTCATCGCCAGCGGCGCTGTGGGCTCTCTTCGGGAAGATTTTGCCCCCGGCGAGCTGGTTCTTGCGGAGCAATTCATCGACAAAACCTGCCGGCGTCAATCGAGTTTTTTTGATAATCTCGGGGCTGTTCATGTTGACTTCTCCAGGCCCTGCTGCCGGCGTCTGCGGGAACAGATGCTCTCAATCAGCAGGGGGCTTTCGTTGAAAATTCATCCTGCCGGCACCTATCTTTGCATGGAAGGGCCGCAATTTTCCACCCAGGCCGAATCGCTTCTCCACCGCCAATGGGGAGCCGACCTGATCGGAATGACCGCCCTGCCGGAGGCCAAACTCGCCCGCGAAGCGCAGATGTGCTATGCGCTGGTTGCCCTGGTGACCGATTATGACTGCTGGCGTCCTCATCCTGCCGGACAGCCCCAGCCGTCCCTTCTGGAAGAAATTATCGGCAATCTCCAAACCGCCACCGAACGGTCTATTGCCTTCATTCAGCACCTGCTCAAAACCGAAAGCCGGCTGGTCGATGCGGACTGCTCCTGTCGACATGCCCTTGATTTGGCAGTGTGGACAAGCCCACAGGCCGTCAATCCGCAAGAGCGGAAACGGCTGGCCGTGCTGTTTGAATAAGGATTCTCCCGATCTTCGTCTGCTCCGGCGGGGCAGATTTTTTCTTATTGCCCCTGTCCCTGCCTTGCCGATACAATTCCTTGGTTGGGTTAAGTGCCGGACGAAGGTCAAAATCCTTTTTTGTCAGCCGGCGGTCAAAGACAGTCAAGGGCGGAGAATGAACCGATGGAAGAAAAAAGAAAAAGTGAACGGTTTAAGGCCCGTGAAGACATCCGTGCTGCGATCAGTGCCGATGATTCTGACCTTTGCACGGAAGGGTTTGTTTTGAACATCAGCAAAAGCGGGGCCTATGTCTTCGCCGACTCCATCCCCTTTCAAACCGGCATTCTTACGTTCCGCCTGCCCAACGGCAGGTCGATTCAGCGGCGCTGCCGGCGAATCGATCCGCATCGGCCTCGGACCCGCGGGCAGGCCGTTGCCTTTGTGGATGAACTGACCGACGAAGAGTTGGACGTCATCAAAATCCCCACGACGGAATAAGGCCGCTGCCTACATCGAAAGCCCGCCCTCCGCCAGGGCCACGGCGGAAGCGATGGCAAAGCGGTCGGTGTGTGTAATGCTCAGGGTGATTTGCTCGATACCCCGCTGACAAGCCAGTTCCTTCAGACGGCCTGACAAGTTGACGACAGGTCTGCCGAGAGCATCGTTGACCACTTCTATATCCGTCCAGGCCACACCCTCCCGCCAGCCGATACCGATCAGTTTCATCACCGCTTCTTTGGCGGCAAACCGGCCCGCCAAACGCTCCAGACGATTCCGCAGTCCCTGGGCATCCGCCTGCTCGCGCTGGGTAAACACCCGTTCGAGTACTCGCTGCTGATGACGTTCCAGAAGCCGCTCCAGCCGTCCAAACTCCACCAAATCAATCCCGTGCGCCAGCATCTTCATCGAGGGGGTCATCCCTGTGTTCAGGCCGGCTGCTGACCGGCTTCCTCTTCCAGTTCCCTGAGTCGTTTTCGGGCTCGAAGTTGAGCGGCCATACTCAGCCGGTCTTTAATCATAATGCCTTCCAGATGATCGTACTCGTGCTGAAAAGCCCGCGCCAAAAGTCCTTCGCCTTCTTCCGTAAAGCGGCGGCCTTCCAAATCCGTGGCCGTCACGGTGCATTTTTTATACCGCCGGATTTTCCCCCAGATGCCCGGCAGAGACAGACACCCTTCCTCGTGCTCTTCCAGCGGGCCGCCCACCTGAATTTCCGGATTGATATAGACTTTGGCTGTTTCTTTGGTACCGTCGGCTGACACAACAAAAATCCGCAGGTCCACCCCTGCCTGCGGCCCGGCCAGCCCAACGCCTTTGTGCTCGACCATCAGTTCTTTCATCTGCTCCGCCAGCGCCCGAATGGAATCGTCGATTTTTTCTACCGGCCGCGCCTTCCTGCCCAGCACCGCCGCCGGATACTGCGTCATCCTGCACTCAAAAGCCGCCATACCTGCGCTGTCTCCTATCCCATCCAGGTTCGGGCGGGACGGTCAAAGTCGTCCATTCGGAATGACTGTCCCAGATAGCTCCGCCGCACCAGGTCATTGCGGACAATCTCCTGCGGCGTTCCTTCAGCGATCACCTTGCCGTGGTCGATGATATAGGCCTTATCCACCACTTCGAGGGTCCGCTCCACATTGTGGTCGGTAATCAGAACGCTCACGCCGCCGGCCGCCAGCCGACGAATCTCCCCCTGCAATTCTTCGACTGTAATCGGGTCCACGCCGCTAAACGGCTCATCCAGCAGCAGCAGAATCGGCTGCAGCGCCATCGCCCGTGCAATCTCGAGCCGCCGGCGTTCCCCGCCCGACAAAAGCCGTGCCTGCGTATTCCGTACTTCCGTCAGGGAGTACCGCTTAATCAAATCATCAACCAGCTGCCGCCGTGAACTTTTTTTCGGCATCGTCATTTCCAGAATGGCTGTCAAATTTTCCTCTGCGGTCAGCCGACCGAAGACGGAAGGTTCCTGCGACAGATAGCCCATCCCCCTTCTGGCCCTGCGATACATCGGTATCCGGGAAATATCCATTCCTTCCAGCAGCACCCGGCCCCCATCCGGTTCTGTCATCCCAATAATCATCCGGAAGGTTGTCGTCTTGCCCGCTCCGTTGCGGCCTAAAAGCCCCACAATCGAGCGCTGAGGCACAATGATCTTCACCCCATCCACAACCGAACGGCCGGAATATTTTTTGACCAGCCCTTCCGTCTCAAGCAGCGGCATCTGAACCAACGGTACTATCTCCTAAACAAAACCTGAATACGACTGTCCAAAAAAGAATTATATCATTTTATCTCGTGTCTGCCAAACCCCTTTTTCTGCCGGTTGATCCGGCAGATTTCCCATTTTTAACGGCTTTTTCCATTTGCAACCCTGCCTTTTTCTGATAAAGTGGTGTTTTTAAGCCGGAAAAATAAGAGAAACTGATAGAAATAAAAAAGGTACCTGCACGGAACAATGGCCAAAGTAAGTCCGTTTCAGCAAGCCCACAACCGCCTGGGCGCTGTTTTTGGTGAATTTGACGGTTGGACCCTCCCGAGCGACTTCGGCGACTCGCAATCCGAACAGGATGCTATTTTGAATCATTGTGCGGCCGTTGACCTGAGCAGTTTCGGCCGAATCTGCCTCAAAGGCAGCCACACAGAAACCTTGCTGCTGCAGGCCGACATTCAGCTGCCCAGCCCTCTGTCTGACGGCCGCTGGTGCTGGGCCGTCAAAAATGGAGACGGCCGCCCGGGGCGCCTGCGGATTGGAAAAATCGGCAGCGAAATGATAATCCTGACCCTTCCCGGTCGCGACAAGACCCTTCTGGCTGAATTGAAGCAAATCAGCGAGAAAATGAAACTTCAAAACACTATCTTGGACGTGTCCGAGAATACCGGCATGCTCGGGCTCTACGGCCCCAATGCCTTCCGTTTAGTCAGACAACTTTTGCCTTTTGACCTTGAAGACCTTCAATCAGAAGGCGTTACCCGAATCTCCCTGTTTATGCTCAATTTTGTCGTATTTCGAGGAAGCTGGCTGGACATCGACGGTCTGGAACTGGTCTGCCCCGCTTCGGCAGGCCCGCTGGCCGCCGGCTCCATCGCCAAAGCCCGCGAAAAATACAATATTACGCCTGCCGGCATGGCCGCATTTAGAGAAATCCTCAAGCAAAAAAATCTGCTTTAATTCCACCTTAATAAAGACCCCTTTTCTCTTGTATAGGCATTTCAAAATAACCAGCAGGGTTTTTCTGGAAAACCTATTTCCATTATGCTATAAACACGTACTCGGCATTTGGATTCGTTTTAGATAATCTGTTCTATTAAAGGTAGGTCTTATCAAGAGACGTCGATATGTTTGCTATTATTAGTGATATTCATTCAAATTTAGAAGCCCTTACGGTTGTGCTCAAGGATATCCAAGAGCGAGGTATCAAGACGATTTACTGTTTGGGCGATGTCATCGGCTACGGCGCCAACCCCAAAGAATGTCTCGACTTGGTCATCGAAAACACGGAAAACAGCGTAATGGGCAATCACGATTTTGCCGTCCTTTTCGAGCCGACCAATTTCAACACCGGTGCAGAATCCGCCACTTTCTGGACTCGGCGTGTCCTCGAAGAGGAGCCCGACCCCGAAAAGCGTGCCCTGCGCTGGCAGTATCTCGGACGGCAGCGGATGCGATGGACGATGAAGGCGAACCTGAATGGCATAGAAACTCAGCTGGACTTTGTCCACGCTTCCCCTCGGCGACCAATCAATGAATATATTTTCCCCGATGATGTTTATACCACTTCGTCCAAAATCACAGCGCTTTTTGACCGCACGTCGCATATCTGCTTTGTCGGCCATACCCACCTGCCCGGCGTTTTTCTCGATGATCCCGACTTTTACAGCCCTGATGAACTCGGCGGCAAATACCCGATTATTCCCAACGAAAAAGCCATCATCAATGTCGGCTCGGTCGGACAGCCGCGCGACCGCGACAATCGTGCGGCCTATGTCTATATTGAAAATAATGAAGTGCATTTTGTACGCCTGGAATACGACTACAAAACCGCTGCAGAAAAGATTTATGCCATCCCCGAACTGGACAAGTTCGAGGGAGACCGTCTCTCGGACGGACGATAGAATAACTGTCGGCTTCAATCAGAAAGGAAATTGACTGCCGTGTTTTTCAAAAACAGGAAAATCGGGTGGAGTTCACTTATCTGGATGCTGACGGCTCTTTTTGTCGGCTTCTGCGGAATCCAAGCATACAAAGCCAGGTTTTGTTCCTCCGGCTCTTGCACGGCAAGCAGCCGGCTGATTCCGCTGGCAGCAGCCCTCCCAATCGAGGGCACTACCGCCCAACCTGAGCCGGTGGAAGACTCCTCCGATTCCGAACCAGCCCCGAAGATGCCTGAAGAGGCCGAAGAGCCCGCTGTCTCTTTTGAAAATCTCTCTGCCATCAGCGGGCCGGAGCAAACCGTCATTCTCGGCGCCTTGTGTGAAACCTGCCGAAGAACCGATGACCCTTCTGTTTACAAGTTTCAAATTGAACTGACCAGCCGGGGAGCCGCCGTTAAAACCGTTACTCTTTCGGAGTTTGACGACCGGAACCCGGACAATCCGCAGCCCTTTGTCCTGCTCAAGCCCATCCTTTCGCAGGAAGGGGCTGTCTGCACGTTGGCCAACGGCACTTTGTTGGTAGGCAGCGGAAAAAACACCGCTCCGGATATACTTGCTTTCCCGCTGGGACGTTTGAACTGGACGGTGGCTGAACAGACTTCCAGCAGCGCTGTCTTTGAAGCTCTGTTGGGGCAAGTGGAAAGCCGCAACGGCCGGCAGGTTCTCACCGTTCCCCAGATTCGGCTTCGCAAAACCTACCGCATTCAGCCGGGCAGTTATGACCTTTCCTGTGAACTGACAGTCGAAAACCTCACCGAGGGAACAGTGCAGAGCCGGCTGGACCTGCAAGGCACCACCGCCGTCATCGCCGAAGATGCCCGAACCGATGAGCGCAGCATCATTGCTGCCTATCGCATGGAAGGGGGGGCTATTGAGACCCGCCTGCTCGGCTATCCGCAAATCCGCAATTATGTAAAAGAATTGGTTTGTCCTCAAAAGCAGGGAGGGGTTTCCATGCTCTTCGGCCCCCTTGCCGACGGGATAAAAAAACTATTCGGCTCCCACTCTCCTCAGGCCGCTCTGCAACTCAAACCGGACAAATCGGCGTCTTTTTTGTGGGCGGCTTCCTCCAATAAATATTTTGCCGCCATCATCCGCCCCGAGGAAACAGCAGAAATAAGTTTCACCGGTGCGCAGTTTTATGACCCGCAGCTCTGCCAGAAAAAGGGTTCTCCAGACGGCGGCGCCAGCTACCGTCTCCAGACAGCAGAGTTGTCCTTGACTCCTGCCGGACAAGAAAACAGCTCACGGACGTTTGCCTTTGAAGCATTTCTCGGCCCCAAGGACAAACGGCTCTTCGACAAAAATCCGACCTACAGGGCGTATGCCTATTTTCAGACATTTTCAATGCGAAGCTGCTGCTGCTGTCCGGCCTTTCTGATTCAGCCGCTGGCCTTTGCAATTATGTGGCTGATGAACGCCCTGTACAACCTGATGGGCCCCTGGGGCAACTACGGCATTGTGATTATGGTGCTTGTGTTTCTGATGCGGCTTGTGCTGTATCCCATCACGAAAAAAAGCCAGGTCACCATGATGAAAGTCCAAAAACTGGGCCCTCAGCTTCAGGAAGTTCAGCAGAAATACAAAGGCAATCCGCAGGAAATGCAGCGCCGGCTGGCAGAGGTCTATCAGCAGGCCGGAATGACGCAATTTACACCGATGATTGGAATGATGCCGATGTTTCTCCAGATGCCCATCTGGATCGCTCTCTGGACGGCGGTTTATACGAGCATCGACCTGCGGGGGGCACACTTTCTGCCGTTCTGGATTACAGACCTGTCGGCGCCGGATGCGCTGATTCGCTTTGGACGGTACAGCTTCACCATCCCCCTGTTCGGCCTGCATATCGACTCGCTGAACATTCTGCCGATTTTGATGGGGGTGGTAATGTATCTCCAGCAGAAACTCACTGGTGCTCCGAAGCCCTCCGAGACCGCCCGGCCGGAGGTCGTCCAGCAGCAGAAAATCATGATGATTCTTTTCCCCCTCCTTTTCCCGCTGATGCTCTACAACGGCCCGTCAGGCGTGAATCTCTATATTATGTCCAGCATCGGGATCGGCGTGGTTGAACAGTACGTCATTCGAAAACATCTCCGCCAGCAGGAAGAAGAGAAAGAAAAACGCCTTGTGCCGGTGACCGCCAAGACCGGCGGCAAAGTCAAAAAGAAAAAGCCCAAACCATTCTTCCGCGAATACCGATAGCGGCCGCGTCCTATGATTCTTGAGGACACCATTGCAGCGATGAGCAGTCCGGCACCGGCTGCCGGTCAGATAAGTGTATCGATTCTTCGGCTGAGCGGCCCGCAGACCTTTCCGGTGCTTGAAGAACTCACGGGCCGAAGTCCCCTGCCGCGTCGGCGAGGACTTTTTCACGCCACATTCCTCGTCGAGGACCTTCCCGTCTCCGCCGCGGTGTACACCTTTGCCGCCCCGTATTCCTATACAGGCCAGGATATGGCCGAACTGCACGTGCTGGCAGCGGCTCCTCTTGCGGAACGCCTTTTGGCCCGCTTAACCAGCCGACTTCGTCCGACCCGACCGGGGGAGTTTACACTGCGGGCTTATCTGAATGGACGGATGGACCTGACGCAGGCCGAGGCCGTCGCCCAAATCGTCAGCGGCTCCAATGCCGCTCAGGTCGCTGCCGCGGAAAAACTGCTGGCCGGCCATTTGTCTAAAACCATCGCCGAGATTCGAAACGCCATGCTTGATTGGCTGTGCCGAATCGAAGCCGGTCTCGATTTCGCCGAAGAGCAGATCCAAATTCTCCCGCCCGAGCAGGCCGTTCAGATTCTCCAGACCCTCCGGAACCAAATCGAACAGATGCTGTCAGGTCCAATTCAGTACGAGCGGATGATTGACCTGCCGTCGGTCGGCATTGCCGGGGCGGTGAATGCCGGCAAGAGCAGTCTGCTCAACGCCCTTTTGGGACGTCCGCGCAGCATCGTCTCCGATGTGCAGGCCTCCACCCGCGATGTAGTCCGCGACATTCTCTCGCTGGGAGACCTCGACTGTGTTCTCTTCGATTGCGCCGGTCTCAGTGCCCGTCCGCCGCAGGAGCCCCTCGATGCCCTTGCCCGCCAGGCCGCTCTGGCCGCCCTCCAGAAAGCAGACCTGGTTCTTTTCTGCGTTGATATCAGCAAGTCCGCCCGGCAGGAAGATGCAGCGATTTTCACTTCGCTTCGGTCCAGACCGCTGCTGGCCTTGGCAACCCAATGCGACCGCATACCTGAACAAGAACTGCCGGCTTGCCTGAGCCGGCTGCAGGAGGAGTTCGACTGTTCGTTTCTGGCGGTCAGCTCGCAGACGGGCTTGGGCTTGTCCGCACTCCGAGAGCAGATGCGGCAAAAACTGCTGTCCCTGCGCGGCGGCACAGAAGAAAACCAAACCTCCGCCGCTCTCAGCCAGCGGCATCGGAGGATTTTGTCTGAGGTCTCCGATTCCCTTGCGGAAGCATCGCGGCAAATCGAGCTCGGTCGGGAGGAAATCGCCGCCATGCTCATCCGAACCGCCTGGGAGCAGTTGGGCGGCTTCGAGCGGGAAAACATCGAAGAACATATCCTCGAACAAATCTTCAGCCGCTTCTGCATCGGCAAGTAAAACCGCATCTTTTTCGGCTCTTCCCTCAGCAAAGACAATCCCAACGGATGAACCCATCCTCTTGCCGACGGCTGCCGCTTCTGCCGACTCTCCGGCAAAGACCGGAGGAAAAGAAAGGAAATACTTTTCGATCGGCGGCAGAACGTATAGAATACCCTCTATGGCAAAATTGATGATACTCACCGGACCGCTGCGCAAGCAGACTTTTGAACTGAATCCGAAGGATGGGCCGAAAATCATCGGCCGAAGCGAACAGAAGGCCCACTTTATTCTCCCCGACCCGTCCGTCTCCAGGGAACATGCGGAACTGTCTTTTCGCGATGGTCAATGGATTCTTCGCGACCTGAACTCCTCCAACGGCACCTATCTGAACGAACAGCGGCTCGGCCATCCTGTTCCGCTTCACGATCAGGACCAAATCCGCTGCGGCAGCACAGTTCTGCTGTATGAGACCAACGAACCGTCAAGCCCTTCTCAAGACAGCCGCCTGGCTGACGACCAGCGAATCGAACTGGTGTTTGACCCCAGCGAAACCATGGTGGCGGTGGCTTTCGGCTCGCTCCAAAGCAAACAGACCGCCGCCCGCCGACAGCGTCTGCTCGAGGCCGCCCAGACCGCGATGAACCTTTCGCACGGCATCAAAAACATCCTCCAGACCCTCCGCACCGGCATCGATGTGATGGACCAAAGTTTCCGCCAGGACAATTTCGAGCAGGCAAGAAAGGGCTGGGGCCTTTTGCGGCGGAATCTGGGTATCCTCGAAAAACTTGTTCTCGATATGCTCAAATTCACCCGCGACGAGAAGCCGCATTTTCAGATGTGCCAGGTTAATCGCCTGATAGAAACCGTCGTGGAGATGGTGCACCCGCAGGCCGAGCAGCGCAGCGTCGCTTTAGCCGTTCAACTCGATGAAAATCTCGGCCAGGTGCCGCTGGACCCGGAACGGATGCAGGATGTGGTGATGAATCTGCTTTTGAATGCGATTGAAGCCGCTCCCCCGCAGAACGGCCAGGTCACAATCACAACGGAACAAGACGCCGACGGCCGGCAATTGCTCATCCGCGTGCAGGATAATGGACCGGGCATTGAAAACACACAGATGCTTTTTCGCCCGTTCTATTCCACCAAAGGACGGATGGGAACCGGCCTGGGACTGGCCATCGCCAAAAAAATCGTCTCCGACCACAGTGGAACCATCGATGTCCAAACCCTTCTCGGCGAAGGGACTATCTTTACCGTCCGCCTGCCTTTGTCCCAGCCGTCTACCGTTTCCCCAAAGCCGGACTCCTGAACGTTCGGCCGGAACAAGGCCTTGTTCTCGTTTTAGAGGCAGCATCATTTTCAGGAGCCGGCTCTACACTAAAAGATTGCTTCCTGTCAAAAACAAGCAGGATTAGAAATCGGCCCTACCTATATTCGCAAGATGCCTATGCCCTCTCCCAGCGAACCGTCAAGCCAGCCAACCAAAATACCAATTACGCTTTGTCGTTGACAAATCTCCACAATCCCGATAGGGTACAGAGAATCGAACAGAACAACTCAACTATCGTTGCGGAGCAGCAAAAATGATTATTGTTACAGGCGGAGCGGGCTTTATCGGCTCAGCGATTACAGCCGCTCTGAACAGCCGAGGTGTGGAAGATATCCTTATCGTCGACGAACTTGGAGAAGACGAAAAGTGGAAAAATCTCCGGAATCTCCGCTTCGCCGATTATCTCGAAGTGGACGACTTCAATCAGACTGTAGCCGAGTCGGACGGCGACTGGGATATAGAGGCCATTTTTCACATGGGGGCCTGCTCAGACACAACCGAAACCGATGCCACTTATCTTGTGAAGAACAACTATGAATTTTCCAAACTGCTGTGCAACTGGGCCTTGTCCCTCGGCACGCGGTTTATTTATGCCTCCAGCGCTGCTACCTATGGCGACGGCTCGGAGGGCTTTTCCGATGATGAGGACAAACTCGAACGGCTCCGGCCGCTGAATATGTACGGCTACAGCAAGCAGTTGTTTGACCTGTGGCTCAAGCGTCGGGGGCTTCTCGACCAGGTCGTCGGGCTTAAATACTTCAACGTTTTCGGGCCCAATGAATACCACAAAGGCGAAATGCGCAGCTTTGTTCATAAGGCCTTTGAGCAGATTCGCGACAGCGGCAAGGTGCGCCTGTTTCAATCGCATCGTCCGGACTGCGGCCACGGCCAGCAGCGGCGCGATTTTATCTACATCAAGGATGCTGTCGAGATGACGCTGTTTTTTGCTGAACATCCGGAGGCCAACGGGATTTACAACATCGGTACCGGTCAGTCCCGCACCTGGAACGATTTAGCCGAAGCTGTTTTTCGGGCCATGGGAAAAGAAACCTGCATCGAATATATTCCCATGCCTGAGTCGCTGCAGCCCAATTATCAGTATTTCACCCAGGCCGACATCACCAAACTCCGCAATGCCGGCTGCAAAATCACTCCTCGTCCCCTCGAAGAGGCCGTTCGGGAATATGTTCAGGATTATCTGATGAAGGGCCGTTATCTCGGGGCCTGATTCCGAACGCTGATGCCCTATACGCCCTACCATTTCGGTTTGAACGGTTTTGTCGGACTTCTCTTTCGCCGCCGGCTGGATATTCCAATGATGCTGCTGGCCAATGTGCTCATTGACCTGGAAGTTCTGGCCGCCAGCCGTTTCAGCACTGATTGGCGGCCGCATCAGTTTGTTCATCTGCATACGCTGCTGGTCGGCGGAGCTGCAGGGGCCCTGATGGGGGCTTTCTTTTACTGGCTCAAGCCGCTGCGGCGGCTGTGCGAAGCAGGGATGGCGATTCTTGGGCTGCCCTATCGGGCCAAACTGGGGTCGATGACAGCCGGCGGGCTTCTCGGCGCCTGGCTGCACGTGCTTGTGGATGGCGTCTATCATTATGATGTTCAGCCCTTCTGGCCGTATCCGCACAATCCCTTTCTGCGCTGGATAGGCAGACCGTTCTGGCTTTACCGCTCTGAACTTCAGCAGTACGTGCGGGCTTTCTGTCTTTTCTTCTGGGGCCTGCTGATTGTCCTTTATGCCTTTCTGCTCCTCCGAAAACTCGTCAAGGCCTGGCGCCAACCCGCTTGAAATATCTTCCTGCTTTCCCTTAGCAAAGGCCGTGCACAAAACCCTTCAGAATGCTTGTCCGTCTCTTGCAGCCCGCGGGGCTGTTTGCTATAATCCGGATTTCCAAAGCCGTTTTTAATCAAACAAAACACAAGGGAACAGGGACTTTCATGGATATTGCTGAGCAGCTCGCAATTCTCAAACGCGGAACAGCGGAGGTCTTCCGGGAAGAAGAACTGGCCGAGCGTCTGGCCCAAGCACGCAAGACAGGCCGACCCCTCCGGGCCAAACTCGGAATGGACCCCACCGCCCCTGACATTCATCTCGGACACACGGTTGTTCTTCGCAAGCTTCGCCAGTTTCAGGATTTAGGACACAAGGCCGTTCTGATTATCGGCGACTATACCGCTCGCGTCGGCGACCCGACCGGCCAGAACACCACCCGCCCGATGCTCAGCCCCGAACAAATCAAACAGAATGCCCAGACTTATTTCGAACAGGCCGGCAAAATCCTTGATATGGCACCGGAAAAACTTGAGATACGATTCAATAGCGAATGGCTGGCGGATTTGCGGCTGGCCGACATCATCAAACTGGCTGCCTCGATGACCGTCGCCCGAATGCTCGAGCGGGACACCTTCGAACTCCGCTACAAAAAAGGAGACCCCATCGGTATCCACGAGTTTCTCTATCCCCTGATGCAGGGTTATGACTCCGTCGCCATCCAAAGCGATGTCGAACTGGGCGGCACAGACCAGACCTTCAACAATCTCGTCGGCCGCGACCTTCAGCGTATCGCCGGACAGCCGCCGCAAATTGTCATCACGATGCCGATTCTGGTCGGGCTGGACGGCAAGGAAAAAATGAGCAAATCCAAGGGCAACTACATCGGCGTCACAGACCCGCCTTCGGAGATGTTCGGCAAGACCATGAGCATTCCCGATTCGCTGATGGAAAATTATTTTACCCTGCTGACGGATATGCCGGCAGAGCGGATTCGGGAGTTGACAAATCCAGCCAAGACGCATCCAAAAGAGGCCAAAGTACTCCTGGGCAAACTGATTGTTGAGCAGTTTTACGGCCGTTCAGCGGCAGAACAAGCCGCCGAAGAGTTTGAGAAGGTCTTTGCCCAAAGCCAGCTGCCCGACCAGTTGTCCGAAGCAGCGGTTTCTGCCGCCCCAATCGCAGCAGCCAAACTGCTGGTGGAGTGCGGGCTGGCTGAAACCGGCGGCCAGGCCAAGCGGGCCGTTCTCCAGGGAGGAGTGCGCATCAACAACGAAAAAATCACCGACCCCAACCAGCAAATCATTCCGCAAAATGGAATGGTGGTGCAGGTCGGCAAACGAAAATTTGTCCGGCTGAAGGTGTGAAATCCTTCAAAAGGGAGACGCTTGTGAAAATCGGACTGCAAATCCTGCTTCTGATAAATGGGCTTTGGCTGGACGCATCCGCCCAGGCCGCTGCGCCGGTGTATCTGTTTTCTTCGTTCCGGGGTAACGGCGAAAACGGCCTGCATCTGGCCTTCAGCCGCGACGGCTTCGAATGGCAGGCACTGAACGGCGACCGCTCTTTTCTGCGCCCGGAGGTGGGCTCCAAACTGATGCGCGACCCCTGCATCTGCCGCGGGCCGGACGGCACCTTTCACATGGTCTGGACGACCGGGTGGTGGGACAAAGGCATCGGGCTGGCTCATTCAAAGGATTTGCTTCACTGGTCGCCGCAGCAGCGGCTGGGCGTAATGGACCACGAACCCAACGCGCTGAACTGCTGGGCGCCGGAGATAGTCTATGACCCCCAGTCGGAGCAATATATGATTTACTGGGCCACCACTATCCCCGGCCGATTTCCAGAAACAGAGAATACCGGCGATGTTTCGCGCGAAGGGTATGTGCAGAATCATCGCATTTACTATACCCTCACCAAAGACTTCCAGACCTTTTCTAAAACAGCGCTGCTCTACGACGGCGGCTTTAATGCGATTGATGCCGTGGTTGTCCGCGACGGCAGCCGATGGCTGATGTTTGTCAAGGATGAAACCCGACGACCCCAGCCGAAGAAAGATATCCGGCTGGCCATCGGGGAAAAGATGACCGGCCCCTATGGTCCTGCCGGAGAACCCTTCACCCCTGATTGGGTCGAAGGGCCGACAGTGCTGAAAATCGACGATTGGTGGATTGTGTATTACGACGAATATACACGCCGCCGCTATGGGGCTGTCCGCTCCAAAGACCTTCAGAAATGGGAAATCATCACCGAGCAGCTGCGCTTTCCTCCCGGAACCCGACACGGAACCGCTTTTGAAGCAGATGCAGAGATATTGGCCAATCTCAGCAAAGAGTATCCGCCCCAGACCAAATAAAGAACTTTTCGGACAAAAGGGGCAACCGGACAGCCCGTTCAGACATCAGGTTTTACGGAGCGACAGCAGCCGTTTGACTTTCATCGGCGGGTGCCATAGATACACCAGCACAGAAAACACGGCCATCAGAACTGTAGGGATGCCGATAACCAGCCCAGGAACATCCGGATAGACCAGCCGCTCCACCCACGCTGCAATGAAGGAGCCGGGATAGGCAAGGGTCGGGTCATAGCGGAGACGCAGCCGATATTCCCACATCGTCAGCGGACAGTATCGCCCCAGCACGGTCAGCAGACCCACAAAAAGAATGCCGGCCAGATGCAGAGTCCGAAACAGCCAGCGCTCCATAAAACGACTGCAAAAGGGCACAGGAATCCGCCGGACAGCCGGCCACACAATGCTGTACACAGTCAGCCCAAAGCCCCACAGCATAAACAGAATCCACCCGAAATGAAGAATCACAAGCAAATCAGCAAGGATTTTGTATTTCATCGGGGTTCTGCCTCCCGCGACCATTATCAATGGCCGCCCTTTTCATTTTACAATCAGCCGGCCTGTCCGGCAAGGCGAACCTTCATAAGCAAAGAATCGTATGAACCCCAAGTGCTTCGAAAGGGGCCCTCGACAGAAATATTGACAAGAAGCTCCAATCGCGTACAATGACAGCCAAGAAACCAGAAAGAAAAGGAAATAGCCATGATGCGAACAGCCAACCCGGCATTAAATGAGCAGGTATTTGAGGCCATTCCTTATTATGACGCATCCGCGCGGGCAATGACCCTTCAGGGCGCCGTCAACCGAACGGCAATCCTGCTGGCTCTGGTGGTGGGGGCGGCTTCGTGGACATGGCATGTTGCCTCTACAGGCGGCAACTTTGCCCCTTACCTGCTGGGCGGCCTTATCGGCGGCCTGATTTTAGGATTCATTACGATTTTCAAAAAGACAGCCGCACCGATTACCGCACCCTTGTATGCCATCGCTGAAGGGCTGCTTCTGGGCGGCATCTCTGCGGCCTTCGAGCAGCAGTTTCCGGGCATTGTGTTTCAGGCGATCTTTCTGACCTTCGGCGTTCTGGCGGCCATGCTGATTGCTTATACGTCGCGGCTGATCCGGCCCACAGAAAATTTCAAGCTCGGTGTCGTTGCCGCCACCGGCGGCATCTGTCTGTTTTATCTGGTTGCGCTGATTTTGACCTTCTTCGGTGTTTCCATTCCTTTGCTTCACCAGAGCGGCCCGTGGGGGATTGCTTTGAGCGTTTTTATTGTGATTATTGCCGCCCTCAATCTCGTACTCGACTTTGACTTCATCGAACAAGGCGTTGCCGTCGGCGCTCCGAAATATATGGAATGGTATGCCGCCTTCGGACTGCTGGTTACGCTTGTCTGGCTGTATCTGGAAATCCTGCGTCTGCTGGCTAAGCTCCAAAGCCGCCGAGGATAAACAACAGTTGCGGAAGTTCGGGAGTTCTTCAGCGTTTTACTTCGGCCACAGCCGCCACAAATAGAACGCGTAGATACAGAGAAATATCCCCCCCTCCAGCCGGCTCAGCGTAAAGCGGGTCCGCAGGAATATCAGAGAAAGAATGGCGGTAGCCAGCATCATTCCCAAATCAAACCTCGTCAAACCCGGCGCGGCATACGGGACTGCCAGGGAGGAAAGTCCGAGAATCGCCAGGATATTAAAGATATTGGAGCCGGCAATATTCCCCAAAGCAATATCGGGCTGACGCCGAATCGCCGCCAGCACCGAGGTAGCCAGCTCCGGCAGACTGGTCCCGCCGCTGACAATTGTAAGCCCGATAATAACTTCGGAAACTCCGAAATAACGGGCCATCCGCACAGAGCCGACAATCAGTGATTTAGAGCCCGCCACCAGGAACAGCAGCCCTCCAACACAGCCGATTATCGCCAGCCAAATCCCTTTTTTCCCGCTCGTCGGCAAAACAGAACTTGTCGGAATCGCCATCGGTCGGGGCCGCCGTTTGGCCTGATAAAAAATCCAGGCCGTGTAAACCAAGAGACCAGCAAACAAGAAGAAGCCCTCCAGCCGTGACAGGCGGCGATCCCACAAAAACAAAACACACAGAAGCGAGACCGCAATCATCACCGGCACATCCTGCCGAACCAGCTGGACCCCAACGGAAATGGGACAAATCAGCGACGCAACCCCCAGAATCAGGGCGATATTAAATGTATTGGACCCTACTACATTGGCAGCCGCCAAATCCCCCAGATGCTCCAGAGCCGCCTGAATACTCACCGTCAGCTCCGGTGCACTGGTGCCGTAGGCCACAACCGTCAGGCCGATGACCAGCGGACTGACCCCCAGACACACTGCCGTTCGGACCGCTCCTCTTACCAGCAGCTCCGCCCCAAGGTACAGCAGCACAAGACCGCCGCAAATAAGCAGAATAGTCATGAGCGTTTTTCCTGCTTTGGTTAGATTACAGCGCACCCGGCGGATATTTCAAAGCAACCGGTTTGCGGGGATACAATCGTATCCCGCACAGAATCCGCCCAAACAACCCCAGGCCTTTTTTCCATTCCGCAAAGGTTTCTTTCATTGCCGCAATATACGGATGCGCCTTAGGATCCAGAGAGGAAAGAATCTCCAGTGCCTCCTGGTTGTATCCTTTCAGCAGCAGAGCGGTGGCATAATTGGCCTTGTACAGCGGCGGCGTAGAAGAAGGGATGCAAATCTGCCCTGCAAAAGCCAGCTCCCGCAGCACTTGCAAAGCCGCATCGGTTTCCCCAAGCCGCATCAGACACACTCCCTTTGCATTTCGTATAAAATCATTTTCGTGGCCCAGCTGATTAAGATAGGCAAGCGCTTTGTCGTATTCCCCATTTTCCAGCAGCGGCTGAAGGTGAGCATGAAAATTTGGTTTCGATGATTTTTCCTGAACCATAACCACTCCTCATTTGTTCTGGACACTTTCTGTCTTTATATCGACCGATAGAGAGGCCCAACAAGGCCTCATCCGAAAAGCAAAAAATGAGGAGCGGCGGATTAAACCGTAAGAAGGCAGCCCTGATTGAACAGGGTCGGCAGAAATGTTCTCATAGATTCTTTACTGAAAAGAATCCGGATTAAACAGACCCCCGGACGCAAATTCCACGCCCAGAGATGCTGCGGAAAACAGGACAAAGAGAAAAAACGAAATATCTTGCTCAAAAATGGGAACGTCCTTTCCGGCGAAAGAACTGCCACCAGAGGATTTCCATCCGGCGCCCCCAGATAACAAACACCTGTCCCTCTCTTCCCCTCCGGCTGATAATCTACCTGGGACAGAGGAAACAGACCCGAAAGGAGTATCAGGAGAACAAATATCGTGTATTTAGACGGATGCATCGTGCTTTTATTATACTGCAAACACAACGGAAAAACAATTTACTCAGAAATCTCTCTATAAAGAAAATTCAGGACAGTCGGGATTTGAAATCCTCGTAGGTAAAACGACGCTGAAGAGTATAGCGATCGGTCTTGGGGTCATAGAGAACAATATCCGGCAGATTGATACCGTTAAACATCGTGTTTTTGACCATCGTATAGTGGGCCATATCGTGAAATACCAAGCGGTCGCCGACCTTCAGCGGCTCATCGAAGGAATAATCCCCGATTACATCCCCTGCCAGGCAGGTTGACCCCGCCAGCCGATAGGTATATTTTTTTTCACCGGGCAGGGCCGCTCCGGTTATCTGCGGCCGATACGGCATCTCGAGCACATCGGGCATATGAGCCGAAGCCGACGTATCAAGAATCGCAATATCCACTTGATTATGAACAATATCGAGCACCGACGCGACCAAAAAGCCGGCATTGAGGGCAATGGCCTCGCCGGGTTCCAGATAAATGGCTTCCAGATTCGGATATCGCCGCCAAAAATCCCCAATCAGTTCACAAAGCAGATTCACATCATAATCCGGCCGGGTAATATGATGGCCGCCGCCGAAATTCATCCATTTCATCTGACGGATAAAAGGAGCAAATTGCCTTTCGACTGCCTCGAGCGTCCGTGCCAGCGAGTCGGCATTCAGTTCGCAAAGCGTGTGAAAATGAAGCCCGCTGATCCCCTCCAGCAGGTCCGGGCGAAACTCACTGAAAGGAATCCCCAGCCGAGAGCCGGGGGCACACGGGTCATACAGCCGGGTCTTGACCTCCGAATGCATCGGATTGATGCGCAGACCCGCCTCGATGCGGCGGGGGGCATTCTGCACCTGTTTTTGAAAACGCTGCTGCTGCCGGTGGGAATTAAACACGACATGGTCCACTCGTTCCAGATAGCCAGCCATCTCATCGGGACGATACGCCGGAGCACAAACATGAATCTCCTTTTGAAAATATTCTGCAGATAGTTTCACCTCGTGCAGCGAGCTGGCCGCCGTACCCCACAGATACCGCCGGCATAGGTCAAATGTGCTCCACGCAGCAAATCCCTTCAGAGCCAGGAGAATCCGGCAGCCGCTTCGCTGCTGAACCGACTGCAGCACGCGCAGATTCTGCTCCAGCAGGCCCAGGTCAATCACATAACACGGTGTATCGACGCGGTTGGGCTCCATAAGCAGCTCCTCTCCGAAAAAAACAAGCCGCAGAAAGACGCTCCGGTCGTCTCTGCGGCGGTTAGAAACAATAACAGAAAAACCTACTTGGCTTCCGTGCTGGCATTCGCCTCGGTCGGCTGCGGAGCCGCAGCAGGCATCGGCGGACAAAGCCGTTCCTTCTTCGGCTTATTGGCGGGACGTCGGGCCTTCCCGTAAGTCCCCCGATAAATCTTGCCGCGTTTGGTCCTTTTATCGCCTTTTCCCATAGACTTGCGTCCTTCCCAATCAATAATCTTTAATCTTTTCAGTGTTTCCTGCTGTCAGCAGGCGGTTTATCATATCGACCTCAAACCTGCAACGCAATAGGTTATCCGGCTTTTCGGCCCCCATCATTTCAAACCCAGCACATCCTGCATCGAATAAAGTCCCGGCGCTCTTCCGAGAAGCCATTGAGCCGCCGTCAAAGCCCCTCTGGCAAACGTATCCCGGCTGTGAGCAGAATGCGAAAGCGTCACCGTCTCCCCCTGGGTACCATAAAGGACTGTGTGCTGGCCGACAATATCACCTGCCCGAATCGCATGCATCCCGATCGTCCCTTTCTGCCGAAGGGCTTCTTTGCCTTCTCGGCCGTGAACCAGCACATCCGGATACTTCCGCCCCGTTTGTTCGCAAATGGACTGAGCCAGCGACAGGGCCGAGCCGCTGGGGGCATCTTTCTTATGCCGATGATGCGCCTCGATAATTTCAATATCATAGTCCACACCCAGACTTCGCGCAACCCGACCGGCCAAACTGAAAAGCAGATTCATCCCCAAACTCATATTCGTGGACTGCACAATCGGAATGCCGGCCGCGGCCTTGCGAAGAATCTCAAGATGGGCCTCCGAAAGCCCGGTTGTACCCATCACAAGAGCTATTTTATTCTTTTCACAAAAGGTGATCGTCTCTTCTGCCGCCGAGGGAAGCGAGAAATCAATCAGTACATCGGCCTTTTTGTCCAGTTGTCCGCTCAGCACTGCCCCAGCAGGGCCGCAACCGGCCAGCAAACCTATATCTTTGCCGATGTCAGGATGGTCGGGATGGTCCACGGCAGCTATCAATTTCCACACGCGAGACTCCAAAGCCAGCGCTGCAAGCCGTTTGCCCATTCGCCCGGCTGCTCCGTGAATAATCAGTGTCTGTCCCATGGAAAAACCCTTTTTTAAAGTTAGAATACTCGAAACGCTGATATCATAGCCGAAATTGCACTCAAAACAAGAAAAGAACAAAATTGTCATTTCGAAACTATAGCAAAGAGAAGAAAAAGATAATTTCGGGAGAAAAAGATGGGAAAAACATTCTTTTCGATCGGGTTTATTCTGATGATTTCCGCTGTGCTTTGGTGCGGAGCCGGCTGTGCCAGTGACGCTCAGACCGACGCCCTTATCGGCGGGGCCGTCGGAGCCGGTGTAGGACAAGCCATCGGACGGGATACAAAAGGAACCCTCATCGGGGCGGCTGTCGGAGCCGGAGCCGGTTATGCCATCGGAGCTCAATCCGACAAAAAGAAAAACGAAAAGCCCGATCGGCAGGAAACAACTGTCCAGCCCGCTTCGGCAAGTTCCTCAGAAACCATCTGGATTACCAACAGCAACGGCTCGAAAACCTCCGTTGTTATCCGAAAAGAAGGCAATTTCTGGTACGGCCCTAAAGGGGAACGGTACGATACCAAACCCACCGAAGAGCAGTTGCGGGCGGTGTATGGTTTTTAAGCCGGCACTTCACCGAAATACCCAGCCGACCCGGCAGGCCGCCGGCAATTGAAAATGGCTTAGGGTATTTGGAAAACCGCTGCATACACCTGAAACCATGAAGGAATTATCCAGCAAGACCTTTCTTTTTCGGGAAATCTTTCAGGAAAAGATTTAGCGAGCCGTTTTATTGCCCCCAGAGATTAATTTTTCGATAATTTTCTGATTCGCAGCCGGAAAAGCATACTGTTTCAGCTGCTTCGGCCAGACCCATTTGACTGCATCGCACTCGATTGCCATAGGCCGTCCTCCACGGTACTCACACAAAAACGCGTGCAGAACAATCTTAAAATGAGAATAGGCATGCCGAACCGACACCAGCAAAGACCCGACAGAAACCTCAATGCCCGTCTCTTCCCGAATCTCCCGTGCCGCGGTCTGCACAAGTGTTTCCCCCTTCTCCCGTTTGCCGCCGGGAAACTCCCATAAACCGCCCAGAAGACCCTCCGGTTTTCTTTTCGTGATAAGAATCCTGCCGTTTCGGAAGACCAGCCCTGCGGCAATTTCATACTCCGGCAGTTTGGGTGCTTTCGGCATTTGCGGAAGAACTGTCTCAAGCCCGTTTTTGCGGGCTAGACAAAACCGCTTCAAAGGACAGTCGCCGCAGTTCGGCTGGACAACCTTGCAGACCGTCGCCCCCAGCTCCATCATCGACTGATTGAAATCCCCCGGCCGTTTCGTGCTGACCAGCATCCGGGCCAGCTGCCAAAGCTTGTTCCGCACGGCGGTCTTCGTCGGCTCTTCACGAATGCAGAAAAGACGGCATAAAACACGAATTACATTGCCGTCCACAACGGGGGCCGGCTCATGAAAAGCAATGCTGGCAACAGCGCCGGCGGTGTACCGGCCCACGCCCGGCAGCTTCCCAAGTTCTTCAGCCGTATTCGGAAAGCATCCCCCATACTGATGAACCACCATGCGGGCGGCCTTGTGAAGATTGCGGGCACGAGTATAGTAGCCCAACCCCTCCCACAACTTCAGAACCTCATCCGTTTTGGCTTCGGCCAGCGACTCAACAGTCGCAAACCGTTTCAAAAAACGCTCATAATACGGAATAACCGTCTCAATCCGCGTCTGCTGAAGCATTACCTCCGCCAGCCAGATCGCATACGGCTCCTGGGTCCGGCGCCACGGCAAATCCCGCCGCCCCTCATCCCACCACTTCAGAAGAGCTCGGCGAATCCTGCCTGCTCTTTCCTTTTCATCAGCAGCCGACATAAGCACCAGCCGGCAACTGGTCCCAAGTCCTGTCCTGCAGGAGACGACCGGCTTTTTTCTTATTAACACCGCCCCACTGTTTAAAGAAAAACGGCACGCCCTCCTTTTGACATTTGGATTGAATAGACAATACCCATTCTTCTTTCATCGGACGCGCCTGCGGGCCGGATTCGCCGCCGACAATCACCCAATCAAGCCCATCCAGAACCAAATCATCCAACGGCCCAAGAAGCGGCTCAAGCGACAGAAAGCATACCCGTGCAGGAACTCGCTGCAGACATTCTATGCGATGCAGATAATCGCTGTTTTCAACCGTAACCCCCATCCAGATATTCTCTCCCCACTCCAGCAGCGGAGCCAGTTCCGCCATACGCTGAGATCTCTTTGTTAAAATCTGAAAAATATGCTGCGGACAGCGGTTCATTACGTCAAAAACTTTCTGGATAAATTCAAGCGGGATTTCCTCATGAAACAAGTCGCCCATCGAGTTGACAAATACCAGACGTGATTTTTTCCAGCCAAGCGGCTCCTCCAGTGCCTCCGGATGCAGCGTCACAGCAAACCCATTCCGATAACGCGCCTGCCCCATTGCCTCCAGCCGCCGGGCCATCCGCTCCGCATAACAATGCGCACAGCCCGCGCTGATTTTCGTGCAGCCGCTGGCCGGATTCCAGGTACAGTCCGTCCACTCAATTGCCGTTTGTGACGCCATCCATCTCCTCTCAGGACCTGTACTTATTCATAATATCTTTTACTATTTTATCAGCCGTTTTGTTTGGAGTTGCAAAGAAAAGATAATAAAGAAGCGCCCCATGGGTATTTTTCATGGGTAACGGGTCCGACACATAAACAAACCCGGCAACTTCCTTCAGTCTTTTCTGAAAGGCAAGAGCTACTTTTTCGATGTGTGTTTTTTCTTCTATGGTGCCGAAAAGCCCTTCCTGCTTTTGATAGGCGGCATTCTTCCAGCTTTCGTCACCCCAAAAAGCCGTCAGACGCTCGGCTTCCTTTGGGGAAACTTTTTCAGAGTTTTTCCATAAAACATTCCTGTTCATATCCATAACAGGAAAATTGAGAAATATCTCAATAGCTCTGGACCGACCAGCTGTCAGAATTACCTCCCACCTGAGATGAAGACCGTAAGGATCCAGCAAACACAGGGCGCGCTGATAGCGTTCATGCCGGACCAGCGGGAAAACCTGTTCAAGCAAAATCTTGTTGCAGTCTCCTTCATACACGCGAGCGTTTGAATAATCAGAAGACAACTGTCTCAAAAAATCAACCTTTTTGCTATCAAGATCTACAAAATGATAGGCCGTAAACTTCGGTTTTACCTGGAGGGCAATCAAAGGACTCCCTTTAATAAGCTCATCCCGCGTTTTTGATTTATGAATACCATAACCGGCAAACCCATCAATGTAATGATATCCTTTTATAGAAGATTGTCTTGACAAAATCGTTGTATAAGCAGGGGCATACTTTCTCAAAATTTCCAGTTTAATCTCCGACCAGCATCCTATTTCATCGAACTCTAAACTTTCGTCTGTCGCCATTCGTGCTCCTTCTTGTCAATCAGTACTGTTTATGTCTGTTGGTTTTTGAGTTCTTCGACATTAGGCAGGTCTTTGATGGTATTAAGGCCGAAGGATTCAAGAAATTTTTGGGTGGTGCCGTACTGCATCGGCCGGCCCAGAATCTCAGCCCGCCCGACAATCTTAACCAGTCCCTTGTACATCAGATTGCGGATCATCTCTCCGCAGGCCACACCGCGGATGGCCTCGATATCCGCCCGGATAACCGGCTGCTTATAAGCAATAATCGCCAGCGTCTCCAGAGCCGCCGGCGACAATTTGTTATCCTCCCGCACCTTGACCAGTTTGGAAAGCCACGGATTGAACATCGGCAGCGTCATCATCTGATAGCCGCCCGCAATCTTCTCAATCCGAAAAGAAAACCCGCCCTGCCGATATTTCCGGTTCAAATCCTCAATACACTCATGGATTCGTTTGAGGGTGCCGGCCTCAGCAATCTCGGCCAGTTTGGCGGGCTTGAGGGGCTCATCGCTGGCAAAAAGCACCGCCTCCAGCACTGTTTCCAGCGTCGGCGTCAGCTCGGTCTCAGCAAAGGCGGCCTCTTCAACATCTTCATCCAAGCCCTCTTCGGCTGTCGGCTGGGCCGGCTGTTCAGGAGCATCCGGCTTTTCTCCGGCGGCATTTGTTTCAGACGGCACAGCGGTTTCCGACGGTTGGCGTTCATCCTCTTGGGTCATATTTGCTTCCACACAAATGGGTCCGTATCTTTTTTACTGATATGTATTTTGACATTCTCCAGCCGTTTTTTCAATTTCCGAGCAAAGATTTTCAAAACAAACCGTTCCGAATTGGAATGAGACAGGCACAGACAGCTCAGCCCTGCCTCGCTGGCCGCCAGCGCCTGATGGTGTTTGAGTTCACCGGTCAGATACAAATCACACCCTTCGGCAATTACGGTATTGAGAATCTTGCCGCAGCTGCCCGCGCAGACGGCCGCCGTCTCAATCAGCCGCTTGTTAGGCCCGACGATTCCGACGGCTTTTGCACCCGTTGCCCGGCGCAGACGGCTGATTACCTGCCCCAGCGACAGGGGCTTGCGCAGTTTGCCGTAACGACCCAGCCCGAACCGATTCTCGACATCATAATGCTTAAAAACATCAAAAGCGGGTGTTTCATACGGATGGGCCTTCCGAAGAGCAGCCGCAACGGCCTGCACCTTATCCGCCGAAACAACCGTTTCCAGACGGATTTCCTGCACTTTCTCGAGTTTTCCCTTCCTGCCGATGGTCGGCTTTGCCCCTTCCAGCGGCTTAAACGTTCCTATGCCGGCCGTCTGAAAGCTGCAATGGGAATAATGGCCGATAGCGCCCGCACCCGCCTGAAAGAGCGCGTCTGCCACCGCGTTGACAGAGTCCGTCGGAACAAAAGTGATGATTTTGTATTGCGGCCCCTTCGGGTCAGCAACAAAATCCCCAAGCGGCCGAGGGTCTTCTATGCCGATTATCTCCGCCAGTGCATCATTGACCCCGCCGACCACGGCGTCCAAAGCCGTATGAATCGAAAAGACCCCAATGCCGGCACCAATCAGCTGATACACCGCCGCCGTCGGGCCGTCCGCCGTAATTTTCTTCAGCCCATCCCAAATCACCGGATGATAACTGAGGATTAAATCCGCCCCTGCCGAGCGGGCCTCCGCCGCAACAGCCAATGTGGTATCAATCGTCAGCAAAATCGTTCGAATCGGACGTGCCGGATCGCCGACCAGAAAACCCACATTGTCCCACGCCTGCGCCAGAGACAGCGGCGCAATGCCCTCGACGGCTTCAATTACCTGCGATAGTTTCATCGGTCTTCCGCCCTTTCAGCTGTTCTTCATATTTTTCCATAAGCCGTTTGGTAATCGGCCCGGGTTTGCCCTCAGCGACGGTGTGTCCTTCCACAGCAATCACCGGCAGAATCGTCATAATCACATTGGTCAGAAATACCTCCTCGGCAGAGAGCAAATCATTAATATCCAGCGGACGCTCTTCGAATGGAATCTTTTCCTGCCGGGCCAGTTCGAGCACGGTTTTTCGGGCAATGCCCCCCAGCACAGGAGTACTCAAGGGCGGCGTCAGCAGACGACCGCCGCAAACAAGAAAGACATTGCTGAGGCATCCTTCAGCCAGGCGGTTTTCCGTTGTAAACCACAGGGCTTCGGCGGCCAGTTTTTCATGGGCAGCCCGCAAAGCCGCCAGCCGAGGTCCGAAGCAGGTCGTCTTGTGCCCCACAAAAGGATCCTTCGGATTCTGCCGATAATCTGTAATCACCACTCGCACCCCTTTTTCAAAATAATCCTTCGAATACGGCACAAATTCCGTTGCCGTAATCAGCAGGGTGCTGCGGGGCTCCTCCTCGGTCCGCAGCGGGCCGCTGGTCAGCGTCAGCCGTATCCGCGCATCGCTCAGACCATTGGCCTGAAGAACTTGCTCTACCCCATGGCGAATCATCGCCGTCGAGTAAGAACAAACAATAGCCAGCGTCTGGGCCGACATCATCAGGCGCTGCAAATGGTCATCCAGCCGAAACACCCGTCCCCCCGCCGCCCGCATCGTCTCAAACAGCCCGATGCCGTATAGAAAGGAACTGTCATCAATATCAATCTTCGCCTCTGAGGCAGGCATCAAAGACCCATTTAAGAATACCTTCTCCATATCGTCCTCCTGAATTGTTTCTTCGGCCTGTTCGTTATCCAGGCCGCATCGCCTCTTTTCCTTGCCGGATATTCTTTCTTGTTATCGACCGCACCCGCCCGCCAACTCTGCCTGCCTCCGTTACACCGGGCTGGGCGATCAGCGCTTTTGCAGACGGCACCTTGCCGCACTCACATCTTTTGCCCTGCCGCTGAGGCAAAACCCTCGAGAATCTGTACAGAAGCGGAGCTGCCCAGCCGGCTGGCACCGGCTTCAATCATCGCCAGCGCCTGCTCGGCTGTTCGAATGCCGCCGGCGGCCTTGATTTTGCACCGCGGCGCCGCCTGAGCCATCAGCCGAACATGGCCAGCGGCTGCTCCTCCGGCTTTATGCATGCCGGTACTCGTTTTCAAATAATCTGCACCGGCCTGCTGGCCGACGCGGCAGGCAAAAACAATCTGCTCCTCACTTAATGCCGCCGATTCAATAATCACCTTCAGCACCACCGGCGGACTTACCCTCCGGCAGACCCTTCGGACAGATTCAATGTCTTTCAAGAGCGTCTCCTCCTCGCCCTGAAGAATGGCTGCCAAATCAGCCACCATATCCACTTCGTCAGCCCCGTTCATAATCACTTCTTCGGCCTCGATGGCCTTCAGGCGGGGACTGACCGCCCCCAGCGGAAAGCCGACCACTGTGTCCGTGCGAACCCCCGTGCCGCGCAGAAGCTTAGCCGCCAGCGGCACCCACCGCGGCGCAATGCTCACCGCCGCAAACCGATGTTCTATCGCCTCCTGACAAAGCCGCCGAATATCCGACTCCACCGCTGTCGAACTCAGCAGCGAATGGTCAATCAAAGCCGCCAGCTCCTGCACTGTCTGAATAGTCACAGCCGCCCTCCATATTCTTTATGGAAATATTCCAGCGCTTCTTGTATCGACGGAAACACCCGTGTCGCCGTCTGCGTAACAAACACCGACGGCGGCCGTTTCGCTGTCCAAATCACATACACCTGCTTGGCTGCCTCGTGAGCATGCTGAAGCTCCCGCTCTACCCCGCTGGACAGAACCGGCATCCCGTCCGGAAGCTCCGGCACAAAACTGATAATCATCTCCGACTGATCAATCAAAGCAAAATCGCGGGCGTAAATCTGACTGCTGATATCCGCCTCAATCTGAAGAACCTCCTCCACATCCAGTTGTACCTTCTGCCCAAGAACCGTCACCTCAAAGGTCTTTTGCCCTTGCCGGCGGGCCTTTTTGGCATAATAAGGCAAATAGGCCTCCTCCAGATCGCCCGGGTCAAAGCAGGTAAACAGCTCCTTCATCTTCCCCCGAAATCGCTCAATCTCGGCAATTACATCAGGCAAACCAGCCACATGGGTCATCGGAAAACTCAGATAGGCCCTGGGCCGGTTCGGCTCGAAGGCCAGACGATAGAAGGTTTCCACCGTGTTTTTGGCAAGTCCGCGGGCCAGACAGTAAAACGGCGCCTCCGGACAGGTGCCCTCCTGCATCATCTGCGTCCCCAAAATCTCCTCCTCACGCCAGACAAGCACATCCTTGAGCGTATGCCGGCTTTGATGGTCCTTTTTCAGACGCGCCCCAAGCCGTTCAGCACTGTCAATAAGGCACACAAACATATCGGGCTTCAGCGCCCGAATCTGGTAAAAGTCAAATGCCGGAAAAAGTCCATGCCGCCACCGAAAGGTAGCATGGGTATTAACAATCAGATGCTCATGGCGGGAGGTCTGAGCGAGGATATCCTTAAACACACTGCGGCGAAGCGAATGCAGACGCTGGCGGGAAATGTCGAGAATCCGGCCCGGCGGCACATCCGGGGCTTCTGCATACATCCGATCCCCCACATTGCAAAGCAGAATCTCCTTGCCGTGCTGGCGGGCATAGGCGCATACCTCCTCGAGGTAATCCTTTTTGTCCAGCCCGACCATCCCGGACACAACTATTTTCATCGCAATCTCCCGCGTCTGAGGTTTCAGCAAATCCATCAAAATTCGGATGCAGACAGAAGATTTTATTGTAGTCAACAGAGAAAAAATTGCAAGAAATCGCTCCCGATATGCCAAGAAAAGATAGCAGGGACACTCGGCAGATGATATAATGATAACTCTATGGAAAACTATAAGTTACAAATCTTAAATACACTTACACGTCGGGATTACGAGCCGATGACGGCCTCCCAGTTAGCCGGCTATCTCGGAGTCGGACGTCAGGATACAGCCGCCTTCAGGGCCGCCCTCGACCAGCTCCGGAAAAGCGGGCAAATCGTCACCGATGCCCGAAAACACATTACCCTTCCCCCCATGGCCGACCGCGTCATCGGCACCTTCCGCGCCAATCCCCGCGGATTCGGTTTTCTGATGCCCTTGACCCCAAACGCCCACGGCGACCTCTATATCGCCGCCGAGGACATTAACGGCGCTATGAGCGGCGACATCGTTCAGGCCCAGGTCGTCCGCCGAGGCAAGCGGGACGGCCAGTGGCGATACGGCGGACGAATCATTCAAATTATTGAACGGGGCAGCGACCGTTTTGTCGGAACACTTCAGCGCCGACAAAACACCTGGTTCATCCAGCCCGAGGGCAAAGGATTTTTCGGCTCCATTCTGATTGACGATGCCCCCTCCAGCGGTGCCAAAGAAAACGACAAAGTCGTGGTCGAAATTACCCGCTATCCGCAAAATGACCAGCCGGCCCGCGGTGCCATCGTCCGCGTCCTCGGCAAGGCGGGACAATACGAAACCGAAATCCGTTCCATTATGGAGCGGTTTGCTTTGCCCGAAGATTTTGACGAGGCCTGCCGCCGGCAGGCCCATCAGGCCGTCGAACAGTTCGACCCGGACAAGGCCGCCGATCGTGCTGACCTCTCAGACGAAATCATCATCACCATCGACCCCGCCGACGCCAAGGATTTTGACGACGCCATCAGTCTCAGAAAAGACCGCGACGGCAACTGGCGGCTGGGCGTGCATATTGCCGATGTGAGCGCTTTTATCCCCATGCACTCCCCCCTCGATGAAGAGGCCCGTCGGCGAGGCAACAGTGTCTATCTGCCCGGCAAAGTCATCCCGATGCTGCCGGAGGTACTCAGCAACGGCATCTGTTCCCTTCAGCCCGGCCAGAAACGCTTTACCAAAAGCGTCTATATCACCTACAACGCCGAAGGCAAGGTGCTGCAAACTGAATTTGACAATACTATCATCCGCTCAACCGCGCGCCTTACCTATGAAGAGGCCGACCGCATTCTCCGCGGCAGGGCCAAGGGCTTCCCGGGCGAAGTGGTAGCCCTTCTGAAAGACATGGAAACGCTCGCCAAGGCCATCGAGGCCCGACGGCGGAAAGCCGGTATGATTCATCTGGACCTGCCCGAAACCGAACTGATTTATGACGCTTCCGGACAGGTCATTGACGCTCGTCCGGCCGACGACAGTTATCCGCATACCATCATCGAAATGTTCATGGTGGAGGCCAATGAAGCGGTAGCCGGTCTTCTGGACCGTTTCCGCGTTCCATTCCTGCGGCGCATTCACCCGGCGCCCGATGCGCAAAGTGCCAAAAATCTGGGCCGCTTTATCAAACTGTTCCGGATGAAAGTACCGCGGGTGCTGGACCGTCAGGCAATTCAGGACCTGCTCGAATCCGTCAAAGGCACGCCTCTTTCCTATGCCATCAACACCTATGTCCTGCGCAGTCTGCCGAAGGCCGAATACTCGCCTTTAAACATCGGCCATTACGCCCTGGCCTCCACGCATTACTGCCATTTCACCAGTCCCATCCGCCGCTATGCCGACCTGCTGGTGCACCGTCTGCTCGACTGCTACATCCGCGGCACCCTCAATAAAATCGGTCTGGAAGAAGTCCTGCCCGAACTGGAACTGCGGGAAATCGGACGCCATCTCACCTGGACCGAAGAGCAGGCTGAAAATGCAGAAAATGAACTGAAAACCATCCTCATCCTTCAAATGCTCACCAAGCACATCGGCGAGGAAATGGAAGCCGTCGTCTCCGGCCTGACCAACTTCGGAATCTTTGTCCAGTGCCTCAAATTCGGCATCGAAGGGCTCATCGAGCCAGGCGATTTGGGCCTGGACGAGTGGAAATACGATCCGCGTGCTCAGGCCGTTATCGGCAAATGGTCCGGTCAGAGCATCCGCCTCGGCCAGCCGCTGAAAGTCCGTATCGTCTCGGTCAACCTGCCGGCCCGCCAGCTCTTTGTTGCCCCGGCTGAACCACTGATCAGCCGCCGCGGCAGCTCCCGCCGTGCCAAAAATGCCGGAAAAAAACGCTGACACCTTCGTCTGCACGGAAAGAAAATCATTGTTTGCTTCCCCAGAAAAAGGTATAATAGATGCTTTATTAGGGAATGTAAAATCGTGTTATCATAGAGGGTTTTCTGAATGGACCATGTGGAAATTCTTCCGGCCGGTCAACTCGGCAAAAACTTTATTCCCTCTCCATATCTGCCTGCTGGACAAGATGAGTTTTATCTTCGCAACAGCCAAATCCCCCAGCCGCATCCGGCCTGGCGGCATCTGCGGGCCGATGAGCTCGAACAGCTGGTCAAAAACGGCAACAAGGCAGACGACTGGGATATGGTGCTGGTCACCGATGAGTTTGAACCTTCCCAAATCAAAAACTCCTCTTTCTTCGGCCTGGTGCGGATTGGCCGAATGCATAACCAAATTCTCGAACACCACGATATGCAGGTGTCCGTAGGCATCACCGACAGCCGCATTGTTTCCTGCGACATCGGCGATGATACCGCCGTTCACAATGTCAGTTACCTTGCTCATTATATTATCGGACGCCGCTGCATCCTGGCCAATATTGACGAAATGCACACCACCAACTACGCCAAATTCGGCAACGGCATCATCAAAGACGGCGAACCCGAAAAAGTCCGCATCTGGCTGGACGTAATGAATGAAGCCGGCGGCAGACGAATCATCCCCTTTGACGGTATGATTACCGCCGATGCCTACCTCTGGGCCAAATATCGCGAGGACAGACCCCTTCTCGAACGGCTCAAAAACATCACCGAAAAAGAGTTTGACAGCCGACGCGGATATTATGGGACTATCGGCGATCAATGCGTTATCAAAAACTCCCGCATTCTCAAGGATGTCAAAATCGGCCCCCACTGCTATATCAAAGGTGCTAACAAACTCAAAAATCTAACCATTCATTCCTCACCGGAAGAACCCAGTCAGATTGGCGAAGGAGTCGAACTGGTCAACGGCATCATCGGATACGGCTGTCATATTTTCTACGGCTGCAAGGCCGTCCGCTTTATTCTCGGCAACAACTCCAACCTCAAATACGGCGCCCGGCTCATTCATTCCTTCCTCGGAGACAACTCCACCATCTCCTGCTGTGAAGTGCTCAACAATCTGATTTTCCCCGCCCATGAACAGCACCACAACAACTCGTTTCTGATTGCCTCCGTTGTGCTCGGACAAAGCAATATGGCCGCCGGTGCCACTATCGGCTCCAATCACAACAGCCGCGCCAACGACAATGAAGTCCAGGCCGGACGCGGATTCTGGCCGGGACTGTGCACAAGCATCAAGCATTCCTGCCGGTTTGCCTCTTTTGTTCTCCTGTCCAAGGGCGACTATCCGGCCGAGCTCGATATCCCGCTGCCTTTTTCCCTGCTGAACAACAATGTCTCCGCAGACCGGCTCGAAATCATGCCGGCCTTCTGGTGGCTCTTCAATATGTATGCCCTGGCACGCAACAACTGGAAATTTCAAAGCCGCGACAATCGGATTCATAAGATTCAGAATATTGAATTTGACTGCATGGCTCCGGATACTGCCGAGGAAATTTTCCAGGCCATGGAGCTGCTGGAACTGTGGACAGGCAAAGCCCACCTTCGCCGGCAGGGCCGCACACCGGAAACAGAACCTCTCGAAAAAATCATCGCCCTCGGACGCTCCCTCCTGACCGGCGACGGCAAAAACCTCGCCGACCTCGAAGTCCTCGGCGAAAGAATAGAAAAATCCCACCGCAAGGCGGTGATTCTCAAACCCTATGAAGGATACCATGCCTATCGGCAGATGCTTCATCATTACGCCATAAAAAATCTGCTTGCCTGGATGGAGGCCAACCCCTCCGCCGACTGGACCCTCCTGCAAAACCGCCTGCACGGGCCGCGCTGCCGCCACTGGGTCAACCTCGGCGGTCAATTGATGCTCGCCGAAGACGTGGACCAACTTCGAGCCGACATTCGTGATGGAAAACTCCAGACCTGGCAGCAAATCCACAACCGCTACGATGAACTTTGGCAGCGCTATCCCCTGGATAAGCAGAAACACGCCTTCGCCACGCTCTGTGCACTCTGCGGTTCAGAAACCTTTACCCCCCAGCAGTGGAAAGAGCTATTCCGGCAAGCCGTTCAAATCCAGCAGCTCATCTGTGACCGAGTCTATGCCTCCCGCAAAAAAGACTACGAAAACCCATTCCGCCAGGCCACCTACCGCAACCAGGAGGAAATGCTGGCGGTCCTTGGCCCCCTCGAGGAAAACGATTTTGTCAAACGCGTCCGTCAGCAGACCGAACAATTCAAAGCCGCTGTGGAGGCCGTCCTGCATCGCGACTGATGGGAAACAACTTTTTCAAGGAGAACAGAAGTGAATTTAAAAGATCAACGCTATGCTCAATACGCCCTCGTTAGGGAAATGATGGAGACGGTGGACGTCGTCCGCAATTTCAACCTGGCTCAAACCAAAGACGTCGCCCAAACCGTTCGCTCTCTCGGTCGGCTGCTGCTCACCGGGGAGGGCTCCAGCCGAATTTTCCCCGCCAAAAACGCTATCCGAAAGGCCCTGCGATGGCAGCTGGATTTGTCCGTCTTTACGGAGGGCTCTCGTCAGGCCGCCGAGTATGATTTATCCCGATTTGCCGTCTTCTGCGCGTCCAACTCCGGACGAACCAAGGAAGTGGTGCTGCTGGCCAAAAAACTCAAAGAGAACGGCAACCCTAACCGCTTCGGCCTCTCAGCCAACACCGGCACTCTTCTCGAAGAGGCCTGTACAAAAACCTTTATCCTCACCTGCGGCTGGGAGCAGGCCGTCGCTGCAACCAAAAGCGTAATGGAACAGGCCCTCTTTTACGAATCACTGCTCAGACACATCGCCGGTACGATCAGCCAGGTCAACCTCTCCAAACTGGCCGACCAGATCGAAACAGCGCTGACTATGCCCATCGACCCCTCTATTATCAAAACCGCCATCGAGGCCCCTACCATTTATTTTGCCGGCTACAATGACGGCGTAGCCGAGGAATTGACCCTGAAAACCAATGAAATCACCCGCAATAAATCCGACTACCTCGAAGGTACCTATGCCGTCCACGGAATCGAAGAAGTCATGGACCCCAAAGATATCGTCTTTGTGGTGGACCCCATCGACCCCGAAATCGAAAAATTTCAGGATGTTCTGGTCAAAGGTGTTGGGCTGAAGGTCGTAGCCATCGCCAACCGCCCGACTCCCTTGCCGACTATTCGGGTCCCCGATGCCGGCGAACTGACACCTTATCTCTATCTGGCCGCCGGCTGGAACCTGCTGGTCGAAATCGGCCTCGCACTCGGCATCAATCTGGATAAACCCACCCGCGCCCGCAAAGTCGGCAACGAATTGGTTGTCTAAGCCGCAAGGTTCTTTCTGACAAGGTGGAAAAAAGCGGAATCACCGCAGCGGAGAAAACTTGATTTTTTCACGCTTTCCCGCTACGTTGGAGGGCATGCGAATCCCGATAACCAAATACGGTCTGCCCCAGGCAGCTGCCTATCCGGCCCTGCTGGCAACCCTGATGCTTGTGTATGCACTGGTCTTTTGGCGGGTATTTCCCCAATCAATGCATAGCGGTGCGGCCCTGTGGCTGACAGGTGTCCTGCCCGAAGTCCTTCTTCTGGCGGGATTAGTGTGGGTACTGCTGTTCTTTCGCGACCCTATCCGCACCATTCCTGACGACCCGACGCTGCTGCTGTCTCCTGCCGACGGTACCGTCAGCGACATCGAGCCGGTATTTGAGACGGCGGTGGGCGACGGCCGCGCCATTCGCATCGGCATCTTCCTGAGCATCTTCAACGTCCACATCCAGCGGATGCCCTCTGCCGTGCGGGTGGTGTCCATCACCTACAAGCCGGGCCGATTTCTCAACGCGCTCCGCGGCGAACAGGCCGGCAAACTCAACGAATCCAACAGTCTGCTTCTCGAGCGGCTCCAGCCGCCTGCCGACCGGCTGCTGGTGCGGCAGATTGCCGGCGCCATCGCCCGCCGCATCGTCTGTCAGGCCGCCGAAAATCAAACCTTTACCGCAGGCCAGCCCTTTGGTATGATTAAGTTCGGTTCCAGAGCAGAATTGTACGTGCCGGCAAGACCGAACCTGAAAATACTCGTAAAAGTCGGCGACAAAGTAAAGGCAGGCACAACACCCCTGGCCCGATACGAGATATGACTCATAAACACAAAAAACGACGTTTTTTCATCCCGCCTCACCCGCGGCGGCTTCAGACCGTTACTATTCTGCCGTCTCTCGTAACCCTGCTCAACGGCGTATGCGGCTTTGCAGCCATCGGACTGGCGGCACACGGGCCGGACAAATTTGCCCATGCCGGTTATATGATTTTTGTGGCGATGATAGCCGATATGCTCGACGGGCGAATCGCTCGAATGAGCCGGACCACATCCAGCTTCGGCGGTCAGCTCGACAGTCTCTGCGATATGATCAGTTTCGGCGCCGCACCCGCCATTCTAACCCTGCGGGTTCTTATGCAGAATTTCACCGATCTGTTCGGCCCTGAAACCTTCTTTCTGTCCGATTTCTTCCGCCGATTTCTATGGCTGGCCGGGGCCTCCTATCTCAGCTGTGCGGCCGTACGTTTGGCCCGATTTAACGTCGAGAATGTCGAAGATGAAACCGCCCATCGGGTCTTCTTCGGCCTGCCGACTCCGGCCGCCGCCGGCATTCTGGCCGGTTTGGTTGTCCTGATTGAACACATGAGAACCGACCCAACCGCCCATGTTCACCCCATGATGTTCACTTTCTTCCTGAAATCCATCCTGTACTGTCTGCCGTGGATTACCCTCGGCGCCGGCGCCCTGATGGTCAGCCGCATCGAGTACCCCCACCTGGTCAATCAGTACCTTCGAGGCAAAAAACCCATCATTCATCTGTTTTGGGTCGCCGCTATCATCGCCCTTATCTGGCAGACCGGTCTGCAGGTAGCCCTGACCATCTGCTTCGGCGGCTATGCCCTCACAGGGCTTTGGCGAAGAATCCGGCAGTATTTCCGCCAGCCGACCCCTGTGGTTTCTACTGAACCGGCCCCGCCGTCGGCCGCCCCTCATGTCTGAAGACAGCGGCCGGCAGACAATTTCCCCTGCGCCGGACGGGGCGTTATCCATCTATGTGCATATCCCTTTTTGTGCCCGCAAATGCCGCTACTGTGCCTTCTATTCCGTGCCCTATGACCGGCGTCAGGCCCTTGACCTGACCGAGGCCGTTCTCAGAGAACTCGACCTGTATGCAATTCGCCGGCCCGTCCAAACCCTCTACGTCGGCGGCGGCTCCCCTTCCGTTTTGCCCACGGAACTTCTGCTCCCCTTCCTTCAGCGTCTCACCGAGCGGACAGGCCCTGTTCAGGAATGGTCTGTCGAGGTCAATCCAGCCCAGACGGATGCCGAACTCTTCGCAGCCCTGCGCCACCTTGGCGTCAATCGACTCTCCATCGGCGCTCAGTCTTTTCATCAGGACGAACTGGCCTTTCTCGGCCGGCTTCACCAGCCCGAAGATATCGCACGTTGCATCCGCCAGGCAAGGCAGGCCGGTCTGGACAACATCGGATTAGACCTGATTTACGCCATCCCGGGTTCTTCCCCGAAATCGTGGAAGCAGTCTCTTCAAAAGGCCGTCGATCTGGAGATTGTCCACCTGTCCGCCTACGCCCTCACCTATGAAAAAGGCACACCGCTTTTCACCGACCTCCAAGCAGGCAGGACGGCCGCCATGGACGAAGACACCGACCGGGCCATGTATGAAACCGCTATCGATGTCCTCACAGCCGCCGGCTTTGAACAGTATGAAATCTCCAACTTTGCCCGTCCGGGCTTTGCCTGCCGGCACAATCTGTGCTATTGGGACAACCGGCCTTGGCTGGGCTTAGGCCCTTCTGCCGCTTCATACTTTCAGGGACACCGCACACACAATTATTCAGACCTCGCCGCATACACCGCCGCCATTACCGAAGGCCGCTTTGCCTTTGAGCAGGTCCAGACCCCCTCGCCGCTCGAAATCGCCAGCGAAACCGCCGTCCTGAACCTCCGCAAAACCGCCGGCATCCGCCCCGACCTCTTTCAAAAACAAACCGGCTTTGACCCCTTCGCACTCTTTGCCGAACCAATCCGAAAATACGTTTCCCTCGGTCTGATAGAAGCCGGCCCTGCTTCGATTCGGCTCACTCGCCCCGCTCTGGCCATTGCCGACTCCATTCTTTGCGACTTTACAGGCCCCTAATGTCCGCTATTTGCCTCTTGCTTTTTTTGCCGTCCGGCTTATCCTAAAGAAAACTCGAATATTGGTTTCTCATTTTGGTTTCTCAATGACTATTTTACCAAATGATGATATAGATTTGGCTGACATCTCTTCCTGGCCTTATTTGACCGCCAACCTGCCGGGCATCGGCGGCTGCATCAAATTATGTCCGGAAGACTTCTTTGTCGACGAAATCCCTCTTTATCCGCCCTCCGGTGAGGGCACGCATACCTTTTTCCGGATTGAAAAGACCGGCCTGGCTAGTTCCGATGCCGCCGAGAGAATCGCCGACGCCCTTGGCGTTCGCCATCTCGATATCGGAATGGCCGGACGCAAAGACACCAAAGCCGTCACTCGCCAGTGGATGTCCGTCGAACACGTCGAACCGGAACGGCTCCTGGCCCTCCAACTGCCGAACATCCGTATTCTCGAAGTCGCCCGGCACGGCAACAAACTCAAAACCGGCCACCTCGCCGGCAATCGTTTCCGCATCCGTATCCGCCAGCTCCAGCTGCCCATTCCGCAAGCCAGGGAAATCGCCGACGAATGTCTGAAGGTCCTTTCCCAGCGGGGAGTGCCCAACTACTTCGGCCCCCAGCGGTTCGGCTCCCGTTTTGAATCCCATCTGCTCGGCTGGACGCTGGTAACCGACCGCCTCGAGGATTTTATCGACCTGCTTCTGGGAAAACCGGAACTGGACAAACAAAAAGATTTTATCCGGGCACGCCGTTTTTACGAGGAAGGCCAATACGCTCAGGCCTTCCGCAACTGGCCGTTTCGCTTTCGCGACCAGCGGCGGGCACTTCAGTCTCTTGTCGAGCATCCCGAGGACAAACGCAGGGCCGCTCAGGCCGTCAGCAAACCGTTCCGAAGTCTTCTCATCGCCGCCTGGCAGTCGCATCTGTTCAATCAGGTTCTGGCTGCTCGAATGCCGAACATAGACCGGCTTCTGGAGGGAGATTTGGCAATCAAGCACGAAAACGGCGCCTGTTTCGTCGTTGAAAACGCCGCCGTCGAACAGCCCCGCTGCGACCGTTTCGAAATCAGCCCGACCGGCCCGCTGCTGGGTCTGCGCACCACCCGCCTGAGCCAAGCCGCCGGCGAGATTGAAAATGCTGTCCTCGACCGCGTCCCTCTCCAGGAAGACGACCTGCGTCGGCTGAAACTGGCCGGTGCCAAAGGCGGACGACGACCCCTTCGTTTCCAGCCCCGCCATATCGAAATCGACCACGGCAGCGACGACAAGGGCGAATATCTCCAATTGTCCTTTGAACTGGACTCCGGCTGCTATGCCACCATTCTCCTCCGCGAGCTGATGAAAAAAGATGTTGCCTGATTCAAAAGAACCTTTCCTCATGCCCCCCGGTACCTTTCATCGCTGGCGACTGTCAATCTGGATTCAGGTGTTTCGTCCGTTTACTTATACCGCCTCTGTGATTCCCGTTTGCTGCGGGGCCGCCTTAGCCGCCTCCGAGCCGAAGGCCGAATGGATACTGCTGCCGCTGGTTTTGGCCGCCTCTCTGAGTGTTCACGCAGCCGCCAATCTGATAAACGAATATTTCGATTTCAAAAAAGGCGTGGATCGGCCCGGCACCTGCGGAGGCAGTCGCGTTCTGCCAGAAGGACTGCTCAACCCCCGCGCTGTTCTAATCGCCGGGTATGTGTGTTTTGCTCTCACCGCCCTCATCGGGCTGGTGTTCGTCCACCTGCGCGGCTGGCCGATTCTCGCCCTGGGCCTGCTCGGCATTGCCGGCGGCTTCTTCTATACCGCCACTCCTATTGCCTGCAAATATCGCGGACTGGGAGACCCCATGGTCTTTTGCCTGATGGGCCCCCTGATGGTCATTGGGGCCTTTTATGTCCTCACCGGCACGGTCCGCTGGGCCGCTCTATTGATCTCCCTGCCCATCGGCTCCCTGGTAGCCGCCATTCTCAGCGCCAATAACCTTCGGGATATCGCCGACGACAGGCAAGCCGGCATTCAAACCACCGCTTCCCTTTTGGGCCGCCGCTGGGCGCAGCGTGAGTATGCCGCACTGGTCCTGTCTGCTTATCTAATTCTGATAGGGCTGGTTCTGCTCCGAATACTTCCGCTCTGGTCCCTGCTGGTTTTGCTGACAGTGCCCTTCGCCGTAAAAAACATCCGCAGCGCCCTGACCGCTCCGCCCGATCAGCCCCAGCAGATTGCAACGCTCGATCAGCAAACCGCCGCCCTTCATCTGACCTTCGGCGCCCTGTTGACTGTCTCTCTCCTGCTTGGAAAATAAAGGTGGTCAACATGAGCAGCCCTTTTTCGCAAACCCATGATTTTGATTTTGAAAACCTCGCCCAACGATACGACCTCTGCAATCACCTCTTCAGTGCAGGACTGGACCGCCGATGGCGAAGAAACACAGTAAAAATTCTCAATCCTCAGCCGGGAGAACAGGTGCTCGACTTGTGCTGCGGCTCCGGGGATTTGGCGTTTGCCCTTGCCGAGCATTCGGCGGCCTCCACGATTATCGGCCTTGACCGCAGCAGTGCTATGATAACGCAAGCCGTAAAAAAGTATCAGCACCGCCTCAAAAAACAGCCGGCTCTTGCCCGCCGGCTCCGCTGGGAAACCGCCGATGCCCTTCAAACCGCTCTGCCCTCTGCGGCATTCGACATCATCACCTGTGCCTTTGGATTGCGGAATATCCCCGACCGCCTCGCCGCCCTCCGCGAAATGAAACGGCTGCTCAAAGTAAACGGACGAATCGGCATCCTCGAATTCTCCCTGCCTCCCAGCAGCATCCTGCGAAAATGGTACTGGATGTATCTGCGCTATGGAATGCCGGCAGCCGGCCTGCTCCTCTTCCGAAACCGCCGCCCTCTCCTTTATCTGGCCGAGTCCATCCGCCTCTGGGAAGGGTTTCCTCTCCCCACAACCTGTCGGCAGGCGGGTCTGCTCTATGACGCCGCCTGTCCGATGTCCGGCGGAATCGTCACTCTTCACCTTATCAAAAATAATTCGGAAGAACCGCCCGCGAACGCCTCAATCTCCCTCCATAAAAATACAGACCCTCTCCCCTGAATCGTCTAAAAACCGCTGCTCAGTCGCTGGTGTCCAGAATCGACATAAACGCATCCTGCGGGATAGTCACCTGTCCGATAGACTTCATCCGCTTTTTCCCTTCCTTTTGCCGCTTGAGCAGCTTCATTTTTCGTGTAACATCCCCGCCGTAAAGCTTCGCCGTTACATCCTTGCGAAACGCCTTAATCGTCTCCCGCGCGATAATCTTGCCGCCGATAGCCGCCTGCAGCGGAATCTCAAACTGATGCCGCGGTATCGCCTTTTTCAGTTTGGTCAGCAGCTTGCGCCCGCGCTTTTCCGCACTGCTGCGGTGCACAATCAGACTCAGCGCCTCCACCGGCGTCTTATTCACAAGGATATCAATCTTCACCAAATCCGATGCCTCAAATCCAAGAAACTCATAGTCCATCGTCGCATAGCCGTGGCTGATGCCCTTCAGTTGATCATAAAAGTCATAGACAATTTCCGCCAGCGGCGCTTTATATTGGAGCATCACCCGCGTCGGACCGATATATTCCGTCTTCATCAGCTTGCAGCGGCGCTCCTCCGCCAGCCCGATTACCCCGCCCAGCGACTCATGACTGGTAATGATTTCCAGCCGCACCATCGGTTCGCGCAGCTCCTGAATCCGCGAACGGTCCGGCAGTTCCGCCGGACTGTCAATCCGCTGAACCTCGCCGTCGGTCGTCAGCACCTCATAACTGACCGTCGGAGCTGTCTGCACGACATCCACATCGCTTTCCCGTTCCAGACGCTCCTGAATAATCTCCATATGCAGAAGCCCCAGAAACCCGCACCGAAAACCGAAACCCAACGCCGGCGAATTCTGCGGAACAAACGTGAAACTGGCATCATTCAGCGCCAGTTTTTCAAAGGCCTCCCGCAACTTCGGATACTCCGTTTCCCCAGACGGATAAAAATCCGAAAACACCATCTGCACCGGCCTTTTATAGCCCGGCAGCGGTTTTTCCACCGGCCGCTGAAAATCTGTAATCGTATCCCCAATCGTCACATCGTGCAGATTCTTAATGTTGGCAATCACATAGCCGACTTCACCGGTCCCCAGCGTCTCAACAGGAGTCATCCGCGGCGTAAATTTGCCCAGCTCTGTAATCTGATACGTCCGCCCGGAACCCATCAGCTGAATCTTCTGCCTCTTGGACAATTGCCCCTGAAACACCCGAACATAACAAATCACACCCCGGTACTCATCCGCATGGCTGTCAAAAATCAGGGCGGCCGTGGGCAGATGGCTTTTGTCTGCCGGCGGCGGCAGCCGTTTAATAATCGCCTCCAGCAGCTCAGGCACACCCTGCCCCGTCTTGGCGCTGACCTTCACACAATCCTCCGCCGCAATCCCAAACGCATGTTCTACCTCCTCGGCTGTCTCTTCCGGGCGGGCACTGCTCAGGTCAATCTTGTTAATAACCCCCAGAATTTCACAGCCGCTGTCCACCGCCAGATACGCATTGGCTACCGTCTGCGCCTCCACGCCCTGCGAGGCATCCACCACCAGCAGTGCCCCCTCGCACGCCGTCAGCGCTCGTGAGACCTCATAGTGAAAATCCACATGGCCCGGCGTATCAATCAGATTCAGCATATAAGTACGCCCCTCATACGAATAGGTCATCGTCACTGCCGAGGCCTTAATCGTAATCCCCCGTTCCCGTTCCAGCTCCATATCATCGAGAATCTGCTCTGCCTTCTCACGCTCGCTCACCGCGCCGGTCAGTTCCAGCAAACGGTCTGCCAGCGTACTCTTGCCATGGTCAATATGAGCCACAATGGAAAAATTGCGTATATGTTCCGTTCCCATAGGAATCCTGTTTTCTTTCCGGTTTTATCAATCGAACAAAAAATCTATTATAACATCCTGCTCTATCGCCGGCAATCACCCCCAAAGTGTTTCTGGACAAATCCCGATGTTAGAGGTATCCTATTGGTTGTTCCTAAATAAAAAAGAATCCATAAAAGACCTTTTGCCTCTCCTTTTGGGGCTGCTTGATTCATACAATTCATACAAGATGAAAGACAACCTGAATTGCCATTCTTTCAGACTCGGCGGAATAAGGGAAATGCTCACCATCGCTGTACCGATGTTCATTTCCAACGCCTGCGATACAATTATGATTTTCACCGATCGGCTGTTTCTGTCGCGACTGGGACCCCACCAGATGAATGCAGCATTAAGCGGCGGCCTGACCTGTTTTATGCTCACCACCTTCTTTGTCGGCTTGATCGATTATTGCACCGCCCTGACCGCCCAATGTCTGGGAGCCGGACGAAAAACAGACTGTCCCGTCGTTATTACCCAGGGCCTGATGATTTCCGTGCTCGCCTGGCCGCTTATTCTGGCCATTCGCCCTATGGCCCTATGGCTTTTTAAAACGACAGGTGTTCCGCCGGAACAGCTCGGCCCGCAAACTATCTATTTTAACATCCTGCTGTACGGCGTCATCTTCAGTCTCTTGCGCAATTGTCTGAGCAGTTTCTTCTCCGGCATCGGCAAAACACGAACCGTCATGGCCTCCGCTATCCTGTCCACAGTGACCAATGTCTTTCTTAACTATCTGCTCATCTTCGGCAAATGCGGCCTGCCGGCAATGGGCATCAGCGGAGCGGCTTGGGGCTCCATTATCGGCAGCGCCGCCGGCGTTCTTTTGCTGGCGGCGGTATATCTGTTTTCCCCCTCGCTGCGGCCCTTCAGAATCCTCCATTCCTTCCGCTATGACGCCAACCTGATGAGAAAACTGTGGCGATTTGGAACTCCCGCAGGAATCGAACTTTTCCTCAACACGCTTGCATTTAATCTGCTCGTCCTCAATTTCCATGCCTGCGGTCTTCAAACCGGAACAGCCATCACGATTGCTTTCAACTGGGACCTGGTTTCTTTTACGCCTCTCCTCGGTATCCACGTCGCCGTCACCAGTCTGGTAGGACGCTGCATGGGCGCCTCCAGACCGGACCTTGCTCACCGCGTCGTTTCTTCCGGTCTCAAACTCGCATGGACATATTCCTTCTTCACCATGCTTACATTCGCCCTGCTGCCTCAGCCGCTGGTGGATATGTTCCGCCCCTCTCACTCACAGGCCGTCTTCGACGCCGCCCGTCCCGAAGCAATCTTTATGCTCCGCATGGCCGCCATCTACGTCATGGCCGACGCCACCACGCTTGTCTTCAGCGGAGCCCTCCGCGGTGCAGGCGATACCTTCTGGGCCATGTTCATCTCCGTTACTGTCCATTGGGTCCTCGTACTTGGACAGGCCTTCCTCCTTCATATTGCACACCTGCCGCCTCGATGGGCTTGGTGCTTTCTCTGCCTGACTCTGCTGGCCTTCAGCGGCATCTTTTATCTGCGATATCGCCTGGGCAAGTGGCGCCATCTCCGTGTAATCGACTAAGATGCGAAACTCACCGACCCCCAGAAAGCATCTGCTGAATCCGCTCCTCCGCCTCCTGCTGGCTTGCCGACCCCGCCTGATGAAGCGACCCGTACCACCACCACCGAACACGCCCCTGTTTATCCACCAGATACACACTCGGCAGCGTCGGATTGGCCCACGCCCGCTCGACCGTACGCCCGCTGTCAACAGCAATTGGAAAACTCAGTCCTTCCTGCTGGACAAACAGCCGCAGCCCCGCCAAATCCTTCTCCCGCTCCGATTGCGGAACATAAATCCCAACAATCACCGCTTCTTTCGGGTTATATTGTCGTGCCCATAGTTTATAAATCGGCAAGTCCCCCAGACAGTCCGGATGACTCGTCCAGAAAATCACGACGGCCACGCGCCCTCGCAGCTGCTGCATTTTCAGCGGCTTGCTGTTCAGCCAGCCGGACACCCCTTCCAGCTCCGGCGCACGAAACGACAGCGGAGAAGTCTTAGAAAAATCAAAGGGCTTCCCAAGCATCTCCTGCCAAAGAACCCGCTGCGGCTCTGTAAGCACCTGCAAAAACTGATTGATAAATCGAATCCGCAGCTGTCTGGATTGCTCACCCATCTGAGACTGCTCCCCGCTTTTCTCCAGACGCTCCCGCAGCAGCTCCTGCTGCTGAAGAAACTGCTTATAAATCATCTGCATCCGCGCTTTCTGTTCCTCGCTCAGCCCCAGATACGCCGCCGGCCCTGCACGAAACAGCGTATAAACTCCCTCAAACTGAAAGCCCAGCTGCTGAAGACGGTGATGCTGCTCCGGCCGCAGAATTTCATCCAAACCCTTCATCGCCTCCACCACCGCCCGCACATGCTCAATCATCTCCGGGTCCTTCGGAGCAGGCGGCTGGTCACGCAGCGCAAACAAATGCGCATCCATCCGCTCACAAAGCTTTTCTATCCGGCTCAGCTGGTCCGCACTCAGGTGAAGTTCCTCTCGCACTGCAGGATCACCAATCAGATACGGCAGCGGAGTCAGAGCCGGCGGAATATAATCTTTACCCTGCTCCGGCATCCAGGCCCCCCATCCCCAAGCCGCAGCCAGCCAAATCCAAATTACCAACAATTGTACTCGCATTCTTCTCTCTGTTTCAGACGAACCGCCTGGAAAAAACTCGCACTTCAGCTGCCCAGCAGATGTTCCAGACACAGTTGCGACCACGTTTCCATCTCCTCACGAAGCGTCCGCAGCATATCCGTCTCCAGAAACTCCATCCGTGTGATCATCTGTTCGCGTCGGCTGACCGCCGGCTTCTCCAGTTCCCACAGATGCACAATCCCCAGATGGACGCTGCCCACCTCGTTGGAATCATCATTCAGCAAGCCGATAATCTGTTCCCGATACGCCGACTCCACATTTACCTCCTCCGCAACCTCCCGATTCACCGCATTCAGATAGGTCTCATACGGATCAAACAAGGCCATATCATCAGCCGGATTGATATGCCCGCCGATGCCGATGGAACGCTTCTCCACCAGACGCGACTCGCCGGCCCGCTTGCCGCGAACATAACTCAGATATTGCCCCTCCCACCGCATAATCACATACGGGATTATCTGTTTGAAGGAAGGGTCTTTCTCCGCCTGACTGCGAACCAGATAGCGCCCCGCACCCGGCGCAAAAAGCACCTTCAGATACCGCTCCGCAGCTGGCATCACCCCCTGAAACATGCCGGCCTTCTCAACCACACTCCGCGGCACTGCCAACACCTGCTCTTCCTGTGCCATCATTTACTCCCGATTTGAAGGGCGTGCTTATCAATCTATGCAGAAAAGAACCAGTGTAGCGAGAATCCTTTGCGATGTCAATTGTCCACTTCTCCCCCGCAAAACCCTTTCCCCACCAAAAAAGTTGACTTTTCAAGGCAAAGTCACTAAACTGAAGGAAAATGTTCGGACAAGTTCATGTGGGGGAAATAGTTGATGTTCTCATCTTTCGAAAGGTCCTCTATGGGAGTCAAAAAGGGAAAAGAAGGAATAATGCTGCTTATTTCTGCTGGTTTGGGTCTCATCTTTCTGACTTCGACTGCCGTCAGCGATATCACCTATACCTTTCATCTGGAGGGTGTGGATACAAGCATTCGCAGCCAGATTGAAAACGCCGTCCAGGAAGCCGTCGCTCTTTACAACAAACACGGCTCCTTCAACAAATCCCTGCATATTTACTACAGTTCCGGCGTACCGACCGCCCAGGCCAACTATGACGGCGTGATTACCTTCGGCGGCTCGCGAAATACCCGTGTCGCTCTCCACGAAATCTCCCATACGTTGGGGGTCGGCACCTTTTGGGCCTGGAGCAGCAACTTTTCTGGAAATGTCTGGATTGGAGCCCACGCCGTCAGGCAGATTCAGAAATTCGACGGAAGCGGCGCTGTTCTTTACGGCGACAGTCAGCATTACTGGCCGTACGGACTCAACTATGACAGCGAAGACAGTTTTATCAACCGCATTCGCCATGTCCGAATGGATGCCGCTCTGGCGGCCGATATGGGCTTTTTGTCCTTTGTCCAGGAGCCCCTTTCCCAAGTGGTACCTCTGGGAGAAACCGCTGCCTTTCATCTGGAGGCCGCCCACGCCCAAAGTTATACCTGGTACAAGCAGGGAACCTCCGCCCCCCTGGCCAACGGCGGCAGGATTTCCGGCGCAAACACCGATACCCTCCAGATTGCCGATGTGCAAGCCGGCGACCAGGGAACTTATTATTGCGTGGCCTCCGGCTCTCTCACCTCTCGGCCGGCCCGCCTGCTGATTCAGCAAGACGTCGGCTATTGGCCTTTCGACGGCAATCCCAAGGACGCCCTCGGTTCCAACCACGGTATCCCCGCCGGAAACCCCGCCTATACAACCGGACACGCGGGGCAGGCCATCATACTGGACGGAGTAGATGACTATATCACACTGCCGGCCGGCATCGCCGATGCCCGCGATATGACAGTGGCCGCCTGGGTCTATTGGAATGGCGGCAATCAATGGCAGCGCATCTTTGACTTTGGAAACAACACCTCTCAATACCTTTTCCTAACGCCCCGCTCCGGAAGCAATACCCTCCGGTTTGCCATCAAAAACGGCAACAGCGAACAGATTGTGGAAACCTCCCAGTTGCCTGCTTCTCAATGGGTTCATCTCGCCGTCGTCTTGCGGGAGAACACCGCAACACTGTATAAGAACGGCAAGCCCGTTTCCTCCTCCGGCGCCATTACCCTGGACCCGATTGATTTTTCTCCTGCCCTCAACTACATCGGAAAAAGCTTATGGAGTGCAGACCCCCTTTTCAGCGGTCGGATTGACGAGTTTCGCGTGTACAGCTATGCCCTCTCCGGTCCGGAAATCTGGAATCTCTGGGGTGCCGGCGCCGGCAGCCCGCCTTCTTTTGCCGGCGACCCGATTCTTCTGCCGGATGCCGCCGCAGGCGTCTTGTGGACACATTCTCTGGCCGCCTATGTCGCCGACCCTGACGGAGATACACTCACCTTTACCAAAATCGGCGGCCCCGTATGGCTGACCGTGGCCTCCAACGGAACCCTCAGCGGCACCCCCGCCGCCTCCGACGAAGGAGACAATGCCTTTGTCATCCGCGCAGCAGACCCATCCGGTGCCGGTGACCAGACTACTGTCCGCATCCGTGTTTCCAGCTGCCGGCTGATGGCCCATTATCGCTTTGACGGCAGCACCGCCGACAGCGCAGACGCTTATCACGGCACAGCAACAGGCAACCCGGCCTACACGGCCGGGGTTGTCAGCCAGGCCATTATGCTCGACGGCACCGATGATTTTGTGTCCATTCCTGCCGACCTCGGCAATACCGAAGACTTCACCCTGGCCGCCTGGGTCTATTGGAATGGCGGCAATCAATGGCAGCGCATCTTCGACTTCGGCGCCGGAACCACCGCCTATATGTTCCTCACACCGCGCTCCGGCAGCAATACCCTCCGGTTTGCAATTACAACAGCCGGAAACGGGCTCGAACAGCGAATGGAAACTTCTTCCCAGCTGCCTGCCGGCAAATGGGTCCACATAGCCGTAACCCTCAAAGGCAGCACCGGCACCCTCTATCTAAACGGTTCGCCCGTCGCCGCCCATGTCGGAATGACCCTCAACCCCGCCGACCTGAAAGCATCCGCCGCCTACATCGGCAAAAGCCAGTTCAGCCCCGACCCCTTGTTCAGCGGACGCATAGACGACCTGCGCATCTGGAACAACGCCTTGCCGCCGGCAGCCGTCGCCAAACTCGCTAAAGCAGCTCCCAACACCCAAGACCTCGCCGATTTGAGTGAATGGTGGCTGTGGACTCCGCCGGCCTGCCTTGCCAACAATGATTGTCTGGCCAACGACTGGACCGGAGACGGCACCATCAACCTGGCCGATTTAGCCGAGCTGGCCCGACGATGGCTTTAATTCCAAAAATATCCAAAGCAGCCGTTACTGGAGCAGCTTGCGCAAAATAGCCATCAGTGTCGGCGGCTCCAGACAGGTTTTTTCCAGTCGCAGATAGACTGTCTGCGAATCAAGGATGGCCGCTCGACCCGGCGCACGGGCAAAAAAGTCCGCCGGCGGAGCACCCTCCGCAAACCGAAAAACCAAATCCCGCTCCTGCAGAAAGATGCTTTTCAGCCCCCGCCGCTGCGCCAGAATCCGAAGATGAGCCGCATCCAGCACCTGCCGCACTTTCGGCGGAATCGGTCCGAAGATATCCCGCAGTTCCTCCTCCAGCCGATCAATATCCTCCAGCGCAGCGGCCTGCCCAATCCGCCGGTACACCTCCATCCGCTGCCGATCAGAGGCAATATAACTCTTGGGAATCACCGCCGTAAAGCCCAGGTCAATCACTGTTTCCGGCGGCTGAAGAACCGGCTCTTTCTTAAGCCGCCGAACCGCATCCGCCAGCATCCGGCAATACAACTCATAGCCCACCGTATGAATATGGCCGGACTGCTCCGGCCCGAGCAGATTGCCCGCCCCTCGAATCTCCAAATCCCGCAGTGCAATGCGGAAGCCCGCCCCCAGCTGCGAAAAATCCTCGATGGCCTTCAGCCGCCGCGCCGCCAGCGGACTGACCGGCCGATTCTTCGGCAGCAGCAGATAGGCATACGCCCGATGCTTGTACCGCCCCACACGACCCCGCAGCTGATGCAGCTGCGCCAGCCCGAACCGGTCCGCATCCGTCACAATCAGCGTATTGGCATTGGGAATATCCAGACCCGCCTCAATAATCGTCGAACAAACAAGAACCTGCGTGCGGCCGGTCAAAAACCGAATCATCGCATCCTCCAGTTGATGTTTGGGCATCTGCCCGTGCACCACATCCACTGAAATCCCCGGCTCGCGGAGCATAGCCCGCACCCGTGCTGCCTCCTGCTCAATCGTCCGCACTCGATTGTACAGATAAAACACCTGCCCGTCCCGCGAGACCTCAAACAGAATCGCCCGCCGAATGGTTTCCGGATCATACCGGCATATCTGCGTCACCACACTGCGCCGGTCCAGCGGCGGAGTCGCCAGCGAACTGATATCCCGCAGCCCAAGCAGCGCCATATGCAGCGTTCGCGGAATCGGCGTCGCCGTCAGCGTCAAGATATCCACATTCACCCGAAACCGCTTCAGACGCTCCTTGTGCTCAACCCCGAACCGCTGCTCTTCATCAATAATCAAAAGCCCCAAATCATGAAAGCCCACATCATCCGACAGCAGCCGATGCGTGCCGATCAGAATATCCAGCCGGCCCTGTCGGGCATCCGATAGAATCCGCCGCACCTCCGCAGGAGGCGTAAACCGGTTCAAAACTGCAATATTCACCGGAAAATCAGCAAACCGCTCCAGAAACGTCCGCCCATGCTGCACCGACAGCACCGTCGTCGGCACCAGCACCGCCACCTGCTTGCCTGCACAAACCGCCTTGAAAGCCGCCCGCATCGCCAGCTCTGTTTTCCCGTAGCCCACATCGCCGCACAGCAGACGATCCATCGGCACCGGCGCCTCCATATCCCGCTTGATTTCCTCAGCCGCTTTCAGCTGGTCCGGCGTCTCTTCATAAGCAAAGGCCTCTTCAAACTCCGCCTGCCAGTGCGTATCCGGCCCAAACGAAAAGCCCCCCATCTCCTGCCGCCGTGCCTGCACCTCCAGCAGCTCGCAGGCCAGCTCCTGCACATGCTCAGCCACCCGCTGCTTTTGCTGTTCCCACTTCTTGGTCCCGATTTTCGACAGCGGCGGACGCCTCGGAAGCGTACCAACAAACTTATGCACCAGGTGAATCTGCGAAACCGGCACATGAATCTTCACCTTGTCTGCATATTCAATCGTCAGATATTCCTGCATCTGGTCATGCGTCTGAATCGTCTCAACGCCGACATACTTGCCGATGCCGTACGAGACATGCACGACAATATCCCCCTTGGTCAAATCCAGAAGACTGTCCACCGGCGAAGCCGTCCGGATGGCACGCATCCGCCGGCGCACCGGCGAATAGCCGAACACCTCCGCGTGCGACGCCGCAATCACCTTCAGTGAACGAATGCAGAACCCCTGACGAATCGAACCCAGCACCAGATGAAACCCTGCCGGAATCTCCACCCCGCTTTCCCGGATAATCTCCTTGGTTCGCTGAATCTCGGCATGATTCTCACAATACACATAGGTCTCAAAGCCCGACGCCTTCTCCAGCAGCGTCAGCAGCGTTTCTTTGTGGTCCTTCCACGTCGCCGCCTGCCGCCGTTCCAATTCCTGAATGCTCCCGACATCCAGCCGCAGCCAGTCCCCCTGTCCCCCGAACCGGCTGATTTCCACCGCCGCAAAACGCTGGACCGCTCGATAAATCGACTCCCACCGGTACAGCCCCCGCGGCTCTTCCACCCGCGATAAAAACACCTCCGCTACCTCCGCCAGCTCCAGCGGCTCTTCCAGAAAAATCACCGTATCCTCCGGCAGCAGATTCAAAAACAGTTCCGAATCATCGGTCTGCCGACGCTGGGGCCCTCCAAAGAACTGAACCCATTGGATAGAACGGCCCGAACGCTGTGTGTCCAGGTCAATCGTGCGGATGCTCGTGATTTCATCGCCGAAAAACTCAAGCCGAACCGGCTCGCTCTGTGAAGATTCCGACGTTCCTTCCGTTGCCGATGCCGCCGCATAAACATCCACAATCCCGCCGCGTCGGGCAAACTGCCCCGGAATATCTACCTGTTCGACTTCCTCAAAGCCCCACTCCAGAAGCCGCTCTGCAAGGGCCTGCGGCTCCTGCGTGCCCCCCACCTGAAGTGTCACCCCGCCCTCCGCCAGACAATGCGACGACGGCACCGGCTCAATCAGCGACTGAATCGAAGCACTCATCAGAAAAGGACGGCCCTGCCCGTTCTGCCGCCGACGCGCCAGATTCAGCGCCAGACGAATCCGCTGCGAGCCAATCTCATCGCTGCCGTCCTCTGCCGCCGACGGACTTTCCCACACCGGCAGCGTTTCAGCCGGCTGCCCGCTGAATACCTGAAGATCATCCCCCGCACTGTCCGCATCATCAATATGAGCACAAACAAACAGAACCGGCCGACCCAACTCCTGATAGACATACGCCGCCAGCAGGCGCGCAAAAGATCCCCACGTCCCCTCGACCGAAATCGGGGGGTCGGATGCCTTTCTTGTCCGCAGCCGTTCCACCAGCTGACGGACCGTGTTGTCTCTTCCCAAATCCATTGAGGATTGCCCAAACAAGAGCCGACCCTTATTCAGGCAATCATCAACCGTCTGCCTGTCTCAAACATCTTGTTCAGTTTATCTTTCCGGCCCCCTTTTTTCAACCCCTCCTGCCGGCCGCTGCCCCTTCGGCTCTGCGGTGCTTATCGGATTCTTCGCACCAGCCCCACCACAACTCCTTCTACGCGGCAGTCCCTCGAACAAATCGGCTCAAACACATCGTTTTCCGCCTCCAGACGCACCTGCGACGGCTCCAGAAAAAACCGCTTCAGCATCGCCCGCCCCCCTGCTACGATAACCGCCGCCGCCTGTCCGTTTTCCGCGGTCTTCTGCCGACGGCAAATCACATAATCCCCATCCTCAATCCCCGCCCCCACCATACTCGCGCCCTTCACCTGAAGCGCAAACAAGTCCTCCAGCCGTCCAAAAAGTTCCTTCAAACTCAGACAATCCTGCCCCTCTATCGTCTCAATCCCATAGCCGGCACAGACCGTCCCCGCCAGAGGAATCGAACTTTTCTCCGACAGCAGAGACGGCGGCTCTTCCTCAGGCCGCTGAGCCAGGGCAAGCAGACGATGACCCTGCTCGGTTATTCGCAAAGAGCGTGCCTTGCCTGCTTGACTTCGGATGAGCAGGTTGGCGTCGGCCAGAGCGCACAGATGCTCGTGAACGGTGGGACGACTTGTGCCCACCCTTTGGGCTAATTCGGCAATCGTCGCCGAATAACCATGTTTGGCCTGAAACTCGGCCGCCGCACGAAGCACCTCCAGCCGACGAGGGGTAATCACAGTCGTTTCCGTTTTGCTCATCGTCCGTTTTCTCCTGGTACATGGAAACTGGTTTCAGCACCGCCGACACCGCATTCTCCGCCGCAGATTTTACACCGCCGGCCAACGCGCTCAGCACCTCCGCATCAACCGGCGTATCAAGAAGCCGGTTAATCAGCATCAAAACTTTCCCAATCGGGTTGGCCGACGCGGCTTCAGAAAACCCTTCTCGGGAAGGAGTCGGCCAGTCAATGCAAAATTCGCCCCCCGGCCCAAATTTGCAAACAGGAATCTGCGAATCCTCAAACCGATTGACTTCCATGTCGTCTTTCTCCATTGTAACGCCTTCCAGCTCAAACCGACATTTTCAGAACCTATCTCCTCTCTATCGGCAAAATGGGCCTTTTCTCCCGAACAAAAACCGAACATAAAATCAAAATCTTTCTAACTGCTTTGTTCATTGCCGCTTAGGAAATAAAAAAAATCGCCGAACAAGTCCGCTCGAAAAGAGACAAAGTTAGAAATGCGCATAAAAAAACCGCCCGTACTTCGCAGAAGGAGGAGGAAGTCGGTGAACTTCCCAGGGCTACTTGAAACGTACGGGCGGCAGAAGGAGCTTTCATTATTACTTTACAAAGACTGACCGTCTTTGCCGCATTCTTATGAATAATCCAAAGAGCTGCCTCTCTAAAAATTTACTATAGAAACTTAGAAAAGAATTTGCAACAAAAAAAGTGAAAAAATCCAAAAAATTTCTCGCCGCCGCCAAAGTCAAAAACGCAAACACGCCGGCTTCCGCCTGACCAGCCCTGAACGAGCAAAAGATAACCCCTTCATTAACAACAGGTTAGAAAACCCCATCGCCCGCCCTCTCCTAACGCACCCTCACCAGCAAATGTTTCGGGACACAATCCTCCCCCAGCCGCTCCGACAGTTCCAGAAGATACCGCTGCCCGTCTTCCCAATAGCCGGCGGTCGGGCGAATCTGTCCGCAAATCTCTGAAAAATAACGGTTTAAGTTCGCAATCAGCAGTTCCCGGATAAGTTTAGCCAGCATCGAAGCCAAACTGACCGGCAAATACGTTTCATCCGCTCCCGCCGAAAAATGAAGCCGCATCGTCCCTGCTTCCGACTGGAGTTGATAGCTGCTCAGATGCTCATCTTCCTTCAAAACAGCCAGTTCCATCTCCGGAAACATCCGCTGCAATTCGGAACGATAATGCATTCTGCCCCCCTGGCGATCGATCAGGAACTGCACAACCCCATCCTCCTTGCGGCGCGTTCGAAACACCGCATCCACCAGGCAGCACAGCTGCCCAAACAGCACGCCGGCCTTGTTTTTTATCCGCTCTATCCGCTGATTATACGCGGCCACCTCCAGGCAGCGTGCCTGCATCAAACGAAGCGACATTCCCCGTTCCTGCAAGGTCCGCGTGAAGAGCGCCGCCACAATCCGGATATCGGACGAATTGACCTCCATCGGCTGGGGCAATCGGGTGTGCCAGGGGTACTGCCCGCGCTGGGAGGTAAAATCGGGACAGACGCTGTTAAAAAACTCGTCTGCCGTCTCAGGAATCCGCCCCAGCCCTCCGGCCAGCATTGCCGCCAAAACGGTACGTTTGAGTTCTTTCAGGCCGGTCTGGCGTGAATAGACCTTTTTGCTGTCATTGACCAGCAGACGGCCGCGCCGGCCTTTTTTTTGCCGACTGACGGCCGGCTCCAGCAACTTCCACAAATCCTCCCTCAGCTGCCCATCGGGAATCGAAAAGACGGCGGCTGCCGTCACCAGAGGTCCCAGCAGCGGCCCATAGCCGGCCTCATCAATCCCCGCAAGCAGTGCCATCCATCCACTCTCCGTCTTTTTCCAAAGCAGTATAACCGACCTGACAGCAAAAGCAAGGATGCCAAGCCCTCCTGCGGGCCGGCAGGGATTTTGCGGCCACTTTCTGAGCGTGCTCTCGGCGATGCGGCGAAGCGTTGAACTTAGGGGGATGAATCCTGGTTGTCTCCTGAACAAAATGAGATGAGGGGATTTTGTAGGTCCTTTTGGCTGAAAATGGGTTTTGAGGGGGTTTTCTGGGTTTTTGGGGGCGAAAATGGGGTTTTTGGGGAAATTTGCGCACCGCGGCGCGCAGGCGGCGCGCATTTTAAAGCCACTTAAAAACGGCCGCGCGCATTTTAAAGCCGGATTTTGGACCTGCGGAGGCGTCGGCGCGCATTTTTGAGCCAGTTGAAAAGGGCTGCTGAGGGGGTTTGGGGGAAATTGCTGATAATTCAATGGAGACGGGGATTCTTGAGCCAGAGGGGAAGGGGTGAGGGGTTGCGGAGGCAGGGGCTGGTAATTCAATGGAGAGGCGGATTTTGGAGCCATCGGCTGGGGCGGCTTTTCGTTTTCGAGGTCGTGATGGATTTTGACCAGGTCCATGCCGACCTGACGGACAATGTCGTATTTGCCGTTGCGGGCGGCTGCCTGCATTGGTCTGGTTCCTCCGTTGAGTGAATGGCTCTCTACTTTGGGTCGGGGGTGCGGGAATGGGCTGAAAATGCGGGGGACGTGGGCGGTGGCGGCGGCTGGAAGTGCTGGAAAGAGAGGGGGTAAGAATTTTTTGATGCGGGGGGATTTGAGGGGTCGGGGGTGTTGCGGAAATTGGCTGAGTTCGACTGTCTGGGTCGAGAATAAATGAAGGGGAAAAGTGAAGAGGGAAAAGTGAAGAGTGAAGAGGGGAATAGTCGAGGAAACGGGTAGGGTTTTTGGTTTTGGGTGAAAAATTAAGCGAAAAACGGGGAAACGGCTTGCCAGAGGGGGTTGAGGTTGGGTATAATAGCGGCGAAACGGCTGCTTTGGAAAAGATATTGAAAAATAGAAGGGAACAAATAAGGAGTTTTGCCAACCTTTGGAGATGCACCGAGTTTCCGGGTCTGAGGCGAGAGAGGCCGTAATTTGATTTAAGGAGGATAAAAACAGATGGGCGTCTTGATTTTTCTTGTTTTCCCCGAATCTCCCGCACGAACTGAATAGGGGTGCGATACGGCCGGGGATCTTACCCTTTTATTTTTCCGGAAGCCTTCGCGCCAGCAGTTTAAAACTGTGTAAAAAATGCGAAAGTTTGCTTTGCTGTATAAAGAGAAAAATGGTCCAGAAAAAGACATGCACGTTTGTTCTTTTGTCAGTTGTGATGAGTTTGAGTTTCGATGCCCTTGTCCATGCCAAGGACATAGACTATGAAATCGTGGATTCCAGTGAAGTTCCTGACATTCTGTCTATGCTGGCATCGGTAACTCAGGCGAATTTTGAAAAAATAAAGAGTTGGGAAGGGCGGGGTATCTATGAAGAAAGAAATACCATTCGAGGGAGTCGAGCGGCAGAATATCTTTTGAAATACAAAAATGCTGAGCCCAATGAACCCCCTGAAGAAATTCAACGAATGATTCACAACACGATCGAATTTAAGAGCGATCTGAAAAGCAGCCGGTTTTTTTGTTTTCTGGATTATCTGGAACCGCCAGCTTATCGGGATCCCAGAAACAACACAACCTATTCATTGGATTGGGGTCCTGGAGAAATTGCTTTTATTGATACCCCTGAATATCAAATTACGATTAGTCCTGAGAGCTGGTCGAAAGATTGTATCATCCGGGAGAAATGTGCAAGAAAACAAAGTCCCCGAGCCGTTGATTTTCCCGATCCGAGAAAAGTATTCTATTGGGGAAACAGGACAGTATGGAAAACTTTGACTATGTTCTCCCAATCCCTTCAAACATCCGGGGGCGAGACGTACGGCGTCGTTCTCAAAGAGAAATCTGCAGGGGATCACATCATCTATCGCCTGGAGATTTCCATGCCCGGAAAGAATCGGCCTTTTTCTGTTCTCATTTTTGACAGTGAAGCAGGGTTTCATCCGGTTACCATTGAAAACTATTATGAGGATGGTTCATTGCTTTCGAAAAAAACAATAGAATTTACCACTCTCCAGGGTGTATTCCTGCCCAGGAAATGGGAGATGTCGCAATATTTTCCGGATGGCGGATTGATGCGAAGAGAAATATGTACGATAGAAGAACAGCAAATCAATACCCCCATTGCGGACAGCACCTTTTCTGAACTTACTTATCTGAAAGAGGGGGATCAGATCCGCGACGAAATCCAGAATAAAAGATACACAATCCGAGGTGGAAAATTTACAGAAGACCCAACATAGCAGCCGCCCCCTCAAGAACCAAAAGACAGACCCGAACCTGGGGGGCCAGACTGGGAACGGTTACCAATTTCCATAGATTCGCCACAGAAGTTGTGACTGTTCTTGACAAGAATCGCCAGTGCTGATTTTGCCCTATCCGCCCTATCGAGGGGATTTTGTCCCATCCCAAGTTGAAGGTTCGAGGCGGCTCCAGCCCAGTCAGTTTATCCGACTGCTTGTTTTTTGGCAAGCGTCTGTTTTCCCCAGTTTATTATCGCATCATCCCAGTCGGATATACCCCTGCTCAATTAGCAAGGTATGATACTTTGCACGGCTATGCAGGGGACACAGAGGAAGAATGCCGCCGCGCCGGCAGAGGGGGGCATTTAAAAAGCAGGGCCGTCTTTGGCAAGACGGCCCCGGAGTATCTACATCATGAGGAGGGAAGAAAGCGGCTTTTATGCTGTTTTCCGCATAGCCAAAACAAGCATACTGCCAAGACCCAGCATGAGCATGGTTGCCGGTTCCGGAACCATCGTCTCATCGGCAAACAGCCACATTGTCGTAATCAGCGTACTGTAATCATCCGTCAGATAACTGTCAAAATAGTCCAGACCGGAAATCTGCGATTTCAGCCGGGCGTCGTCATTCGTATCGCTCCAGACAAAATCCGGATTCAACAACTCAAAGTTGCTGCCCACTACCCGAACGACTCCCGAACCAAACAAGATGCCCGTATCTTCCACGGTGAACGGCGGGAAAGGCAGGGCGGCAATTTGCTCTTCTTCCACAAACAGCTCTCCGTCTTTTTGAGTGCCCCAAATGACCTTTTCTCCCTCAACCAATACCGACCACTCAATGGCCGCAAAGGAGGCCTTGGCTGCTCCGCCGGCAGATTCATCCGTCAGCCCCGTAAAGGTCGCCTGAATATTAATTCCCTGGTTATAGACCGCTGCCGGATCTCCGATGCCCGTATACAGCGAAACAGAAGCACCGCCCGTCCACGTTAGGGTCTGGCTCTCGTGATCATAAACAGCCGTCACCCCATCTGCCTGAAGTCTATCGATGCGGATTGCTACTACATCACCGCCGGCCACACATGGAACCGCAACAAGCAGAAGTATCAAGGTCACCATTAACTTTTTCATCACTTACCTCCTCATTCCAAGAAAGTTCCTTTTGAATACAACGCTTCCCCTACACGTTATTTTTGCGATGAACGTAAACCAACTATTTTCCCCGCCGGTACAGCAGTCCGCCGACGGCAAGAAGCAGAATGGTCGCCGGTTCCGGAATCTCAGCAATCATCTCCAACGACGGCATACCGCTGTACAAATCCCGATCAAAACGAGAAATGCTGGCCGGCAAACAGGCATCAAAATCCCACACGGCCCGGAAATCAAGCATCCGCAGCAGCGAGCCGTCTTTCAATTCGCCGCCTGTGATT
>Ga0208198_1000049_pt1 | contig 151432 bp, 128 predicted proteins | sample AD_JPNTR2_MetaG_FD_184446 | JGI IMG/M metagenome (GOLD analysis project Ga0208198, IMG submission 184446) | Active sludge microbial communities of municipal wastewater-treating anaerobic digesters from Japan - AD_JPNTR2_MetaG (SPAdes) (version 2) | ecosystem: Engineered > Bioreactor >...
CTCAATCAGTTGTCGGGCCTCTTCCGTCTGTCCCTCATTGAGATACAAATGCGACAGAGCCAGAATATATTCGACGCGAAGCGGCTGCAGCTGAACTGCCTTTTGGAAGCATTCGCCGGCCCGAAGATTGTTTCCTTGTTCCTGGGCTATCAGGCCGAGGGCGAACCAGGCCTCATCCATTTCTGCATCGGCTTCGACTGTCTTTTCTAAACAGAACTGGGCAGCACTGGTACGGCCTTCCGCCAGATGAACCCGCGCCAAAAGGAAGTTGACCTTCGGATCATCCGGAGCCGCCTGTGCACATTTGACGAGGGCTTTCTTGGCCTCTTCAATTTCACCGCGATCCAGCATGGTGCCAATGGCAGCTGTACTTGACTGAACAGAAGATTTTCCCCAGTTCTGCACCAACTCCTGCTTGCTTCGCTGATAGTTGGATGAGGCACAGCCGCCCAAAAGCCATAAAGCCGCCGTCAAAGCCGGCAGCATTGCTATCGATTTCATTCGTTCCATCGTCTATCTCCCATCTTTCTAATATCCTCTGAGAAGCCGCTCCGGCCGCCGCAGCAAAGGCGAACGGCCGGAGCGTCTGCATCATCCTTTACCAGCGTAACCACTTGCCGGATTCTTCTCGTTCAATCTTCTGAAGCATCAGGCGTTCCATCTGCTGGGCTGCCTGCGGCTGTGTTTCGCGAAGAATACGCTCGCGGAGCCGAACCGCTTCGAGGTAATTGCGATGAATCGTCAGAATATTATTCAGCTCGGCCATCGCACAGTCATATTCGCCGTTCGTATAATACTGAACCGCACGGGCGTACCGATCTTCGTCAATCTTGACCCGACTCATCCAATACAGATTGCTGCGGGCCGTGTGAGCCAGCCGCTGCACATCCTCCAGCCGCTCTGCTCCCTGCGCCTGCTCCGGCCGCTGGATAATATGCGGAGTAATCAGAATAATCAGCTCCACCCGAGACGACGAATCCGAGACCCCGCGGAATAATTCCCCAATGACAGGGATGTCCCCGAGAATCGGAACCTGACTATGGGACAGATTTGTGCTTTCCTTAAAGAGTCCGCCCAGCACAATCGTCTGACCATCCCGGACCATCACATTGGTCACGACCTCTGTCTTGCTCTTATTAGGCAGATATGCATCACCATAATTTTTGATTTCACCATTGCTTTGCTCCGGACGAATCTCCATCCGAATCAGACCGTCTTTGCCGATAAACGGCCGAAACTCGAGCACAGTGCCGCTCTCAAGGAACTCCACCTCTTGGGTGGATGTGCCGCCCTCGGAGACATTGGTCAGGGACTGATAGCCGTCTTCCCGACCGATGCTCAGCTTGCCGGCCTGCTTGTTGAGGGCCAAAATCTTTGGATTGGCCATAATCGTCACATCCGAGACCGTCTCAAGGGCTGTAATCAGAGCAGAGATGTTGTCAAAGGTAACACCAATAGAAATCCCGGAAGCACCGCCGGTAACTTGCGGGGCAAATCCGCTCTGGAGGAAACCGTCATCTCCCAAACTGACAGAAGTACCTGGAATATTTTTCCAATCGATCCCAAACTTCGTCTCTTCCGTAAGGGTGGCTTCCATCACGGTCACTTCCAGGAGCACCTGAAGAGGTTCGACATCCACCTCGGCCAGCATCTCTCGAATCCGCCTGAGATTTTCCGGATAATCCGAAACTACCAGCCGGTCGTGAATGGCCAGCGAATCGCCGCCTTTGCCGGGGACGGTATCCCGCTGAGCAGGACTGGTGACGCCAAGCTGGCCGAATTCGCTCAAAAGGGGCTCGGCCAGTTTTTTGGCTTCTTCTGCATTGATGTAGTAGAGGGGAATTGTCGCATACTCAAAGCGGGTTTTGTCGGCCATGAACTCTTCATTGGTGTAAACCTTGACGAAGTTGCCTTTGATTTCATACTTATGCGTTCCAAGAATGGCCTGCAGGGCTTCTTCAAAGGTAACATCGTACAAATTGGTCACTGTAACCATTCCATCCACACGGGCGGAAGGCACAATGTTTTTGTGATACATTTGAGCCAGCATCTGCAAGGCATCTCGAATGGGCATATCCTTGCGGAAACTGATGGACTGGACCGACTGCATCGAGCAGGCCGCCGGCCGGGGTTCCGGTGCAGAGGGCACCGCTTCCGGCACAGCATCTGTCGTCCCCGGCGCTGAAGCTGCCATTTCGTCAAGACTGACGGCTTCACTTTCCTGGCCGACGACCAGTGCCGTCAGTCCCAGTACAGCCAGCAGCCACACCGACACAGCCGCCAAGTAGGTTTTGAATTTCTTTCGCTTGTTTCGCTGAATCTTCATACGACACCGCCTTTCCGTCAATCAAGCCACTCCGAGGAGGGCATTTTGACTGTGAACGATAGGGTTTGATAACAAAACTGAACTTCGGAAGCACCAATGTCCGTTAGTTGTAATTCATAGACTTTCCCGTTTTCTTTCACTTTCAGGGTTTCGCCCCTAGACAAAACCGTCCCGTTGACACAGGCCCGAACCGGCACTCCGGCAGGATCTTTAATCACCGCCTGCAAGAGAACAGTCCGGGCAATTTTCTGCAAATCCGCCTGCTGTCTCTGCTCCTCGGAAGGTTCTTTTCCTTCCTGTGGAGAAGCAACAGAAGCCGGGTTATCCGCTTGAGCAAACCACTCAGACCGCTCCACCGCAAAAGGGTCCCGCCAGAGCCGGTCATGCCGGCCTTCCACCACCGGCAGGGAAAGCGGCTGAAGAACCACTTTCGGCGATGAAGAGCCGCCGGAGGGCTGACTTGCAGTCTGTCCAGGGAGAGTTTGGGCCTGTACTGCTGCCGGACCGCTGCGTCCTCGGAGAAATACCCGCAGCCACAGCACCGCCATCAGCAGCAGCAGGGCCGCCGCCAAAACCGCCTTGGGATTGACGGTTCCAAGAAATGTTCCCACACTTCCTATGGCTGTTCTGTTTCCGCTCATAAGTTCTGCCCAGCATTCTCCGCAGACCGATAAAAGGCCCTGGCTCTGGCGTGCAGAGTCAGGCGTCCGGAGAGTGAGTCATCATTCTTCAGCGTAACCTCTTCGATTCGAATCAGCCGCTCGAACCGTTCAAGCGACCGAAACAACCCAAAAATTTGTTCAAAGCTGCCGGTGCAGCGAATTTCCAGCGGCACAGAGCATAAACCGTTCTCACAAACCACCTCGCCGGGCCGAACAGACTGGTCTGCAAGCTGGGCCCGAGCCATAACCTCCGTTATCTGCTCCCAGAGCCGTGAGAATCCCTGTTCATTCGGAAAAAGCCGCGGAAACTCGCTGGTCTTCGATTCGAGCATCAGCACCTGCCGAAGCAGACCCGGCAGCTGTTCAGAACATTGTTGAATCTCCTCCAGGCGCAGTTCCTCTTCGGCCAGAAGACTGCGAAATGCCTGCCGCTGCCGGTGCACGGGATAATACTGATAGGCACCAATCCCGACCGCTCCCAAAAGCAGCAGGCCCAAAATCAGCATTGGATAATGATCCACAAACTTCTTCACTTCTGCTCCCTGACCGTAAAGTCAGCCAAAACACACTGAATCTCAAATTCAGCCGCCGACGTGCCGAATTGAGTTTTATTTTTCGAATACACCGGAATCACCTCGGTGAAATACTCGGATTCTTCCAGGCGGCAAATCAGCGAAGCCACCTCGGCACCATCCACCGCAAAGCCGACCAGTCGAATCCGAAGCACGGTATCCGCACCTGTCCTCCAGTCATTCTTAGGGCTGCCGGCGGGCTTGACCTGCGCTGCCGGTGTCTTTTGCGAGCCGGCGGAACGGGCTTCCAGCGGTGTCTGAACCAGCGACAGCTCCGTCAAAACCACACGCCCGCCGATACAGCGGCTCAATTCCGCCAGCACCGGAGAGACCGGCGTCCGCGGACGCAGCTGGTGAAGAATCTGACTCTGCCGGTTCAACACCGAAAGCCGTTCCTGAAGATGGCGAACCTGAATGACATTCCGAAGACCCTTTTCATAGGTTTCGCGCAGGACGCCAAGGTCTGCATAGGCCTTTGAAATTAATCTGCCGCTGAAGAGATTGCCGACAATCCACAGTCCCGTGATGACGGCAATCACCATATAGCGGCGAACATACCAGTTGCGCCGCTGGCGCTTTTCGTGATACCAGGATGGGATAAAATCCAGTTCCATCAGACTGCCGCATCGGCCTCAGGGATATAGTCCAGTTCCTGCAGACCGGGCCATGACCATCCCTTCAAAGCCAGCCCGACCGCCACCGCCCACTCCGCCATTTGCGGATTGGGTCTCCGATCAAAACCAACGCGGCTCAGGTCAATGCCGCGCAGGGGTTCGGCAATGCGAATCTCCATGTTCAGCTGCTGACGCAGCAAATCCATCAGCAGCGACTCATACAATCGCCCTCCTGCAAACACCACTTCGGAGGGCTGTTCGCCGCGAAAAGAGACGGCGTAATATTTGAAGTACAGGGAAATCTCGCGGGCCAAATCCTCGATAATGCGGCTGACCGCCGCCGAAATGGTTCGCTGGAGCGGTGAATCCGTCTGGCGGCTGCAGAGCTGCTGCAATTGAGCAATCTGGACGGCTGCCTGGTCATAGGAAATTCCCAGCACATCGGCCGCCTTCTGGGTCAGGTGCTGCTCGGCCAGAGGAATCTGCTTAACCAGCGATATGGAAGCCCCTCGTCCGATAATTACTGTTGTAAAATGTATCCCGAGATTGACCAGCACGCTGACGACCTGGCGGTCCTCCTGCCGCCGCAGCGTCCGCTGAAAACTGCGAAACAACGCACACGGCATCGCATCCACAGCAATCGGCTCCAGCCCGGCCTCCTCCAGCAAAGCGATATGTCCCATCAACTGGGTGCGGTTCATTCCGAGAAAGATGACTTCCTTTTTGATTTCCTCTCCCTGATAGACACTGCCGGCCGCCAGATAGCGGATTTCATCACTGTCCAGGTCCAGCCCGAACCGCTGGGCCGTGTCCTCCAGCAGGGTCTCCTCCAGCCGGTCGGCCTCGAGAATATCCAGCCGCAGACTCTTGATTTTCAGCGTATCGCCCGGCAGACACGACACCACCTCGCGCCCGGCAAAACGCCCCCGGCTGAGCATAGAGCGAATGGCCCGGATTATTGTCCTCCGCTGGACGCTGCCGTCCGGCGTCGAAGTCGGCTCGAGCAGCTCCTGTTCGGCGCTTTCCGCCCGGATCAGACCGTCTTTGCAGCCCAACTGGATCATCCGAATACAACTGTGCCCGATGTCAATGCCGATCGGGCCTTTCGAACTCCGGCTGAATAAGTCAACCAGATAACGCATTTCTTTCCTTAATCCAAATCAAGGTTTCGTAATCGAGATATAACCCGTAAGGGGTTCAATAGTCACATACAGTACAAACGCATCCGCCTTCAGTGTAATGGTGCCGGTATCGTTTAAGCGGGTGCTGGTGCCTGTCCCGCTGTAAGGAGTTCCGAGATAGTCAAAGGTGACGGCATTATCATTTAACGTTGTCTCCACAATATCCACCCGGCCGAGTCGCTGATTGCGCGAGCCGTTCTTGAACTCCTCGACGAAGTTTTCGCCGGGACGCAGAGGGTGTTCAATCAGATTTCCATCGGCGTCCTGCACCTGATATTTTTCCTCCCCAGGAAAAAACTTCACGGTATAGCGTTTCTGGCGGGTGATCGCCAAACCCTTGGCATAATCGAGGTCGGCGGCGATTTTGTCAGCAGCAGAGCGCACCTGCATATCCGCCGCTGTTCCGAACACAGGGATTGCCACCAGGGCGGTAATCGCCAGAATCACCACCACAACTATGATCTCAACGAGGGTAAACCCCCGCTGCACCCGGCTGTACCGCTGTTTTGTTCGGTTCATACAACACCTTCCGATTTCCCTGCCGTCTGGGCAGGCAGATTGCCGCTTTTGCGCCGCTTGTGTTTTCGACTGCCTGCTCAGCCGTCTTAACCGGCTCCAGCAGGCAAAACAAAAAGTCCAGCCGACTTTATTCTCAACCAAAATCATAGTCGTTAAGGCCCGTATAATCGGACCTGCCGTAACCGTCCGATTTGCCTCAAAAAGCCCTTTTTAAAGCCCTCCGGCCTCGGCAGAACCGATACAGTCAGCACAATCCCTATCCTCCTGCCCCATGCCGGCAAAGCAGTGCCCTGCCTGCCGGTTCCCTTCGCTTTTCGCTCTGTAAAAAACCATTTTCGAAAGGGCTTCACAAATCCCCCTTATCGGACGCGCTCAATCTGCCGGTAATAGGAAGTACCGGGCTCACAATTCGGATCAGAATAAAGCCGGCCGACTAAGATGCTTTCCGCCGCCACCTCACCTTCCTTCGTAAACCAGGCACTGCCTTTAACTTTGTAAAGACGGTCGTTGGGGTCTTCGATTGTCACCTTACAGGAAAATCCTTGTTCTATTCCTTCTATGGGCACTGGAGAGGGTAAGGAAAAAATAAGGTTGGGGTCGCCAGCCAGAAAACGGCCGTATTCCAGAGCCGAATAAGCCAGGGCATCAAGTTTGGTTCGCAGGACAAAATTGCGCGAAGCCGCCAGCGACATATCCGTTCGGGCAAACAGCCCCAGCGCAATAATCGTAATCGCCATCACCAGAAACAGCACTGTAATCAGCGCCGCCCCTCTGTTTCGATGAAAAGACGCAGCAGCAGTCATCTTACCCTCCCTGCCCGCAGCGTCTGGCCGCACAGATTGCGTAATCCCGCCAGCCCGTCTCTTCTCTCAGTTGAAACCGGACAACCAAAAACCGCTTTGGCTCATCGAGTTCCATCGTCAAATCCCTGCAATTCTGAAGCAAAGGATGCTGATTCAGTTTCAGGGTGCTGCTGTTGTCTTCTATTGTCAGAAAAGAGGTTTTCGTTTCGTCAAGATAAACCGTGGTTAGGTCCGTTTGTTCAAGATGCTTCGCCTGCCGCACCTGTTCAATGAGCTGCACAGCGGCGCCGCGTACCATCGCCTGATTGTCGAGCATCAGGTTCGTGGTTTCCTGCCCCTGGCGCATCGCAAATGAAAACGTGGCGGCCGCCAGCAAAACAACACCGGCAATGAGCATCCCCATCACCAGTTCAATCAACATAAACCCGCGATTTTTGGACCTGTTCCGTTGAGCCATATCATTTAGGACCGATCAGAAATTGAATCTGCATTATGTTCCTGCCCTGATAGGCAATGTTCACCGTAACCAGCCGTCCCTCGACGTCCCCCATCTGCTGGGCTTGACACGAAACAGAACGGGCAAATTCCCTGTAAACAGGATCAGAATACATTTCATTATCAGTGCTGACGGCGGCCTTTTTGACCTGTCCTTCGGGCTCTGTATAACCATCCCAATCAGAATCAATCTGCTCGAAAGGGGTGCTGTAAATCTGCTCCATCAAATTGGAGGCCAGAACAGCCGCCAGCACCTGGCACGTCGCCTCCTTCTGCACCTGAGCGGCAGTGACAAAAGGCAAAAGCACACCCGATGCCGCCAGGCCGAGAATCACCATCGCCATCAGCATCTCCAGCAGTGTAAAACCATCTGTCTTTTGTCTTCGCTTCATCGCTCAATCGATTTCAAAACGCCGCATGGTATCGGCTGTCGCAGGCCGCAAAGTGTCCGGTCGCCGCGTTGTACCACCAGCCGGTTGTCTCCTGCCCCTCAGGCAGCGCCGCAGGGTCATACACCACCGTAACCTCGTCCGCCCTGCCGCCTTCTGCAAAGGGATTGGCAGGTATGCGAGTCAGATAAGGCCCTCGCCCCTGCTCGTCAGCGTTTGTGAGGGCTGCCGCAAAGGCCCGGCCGTCCGCCTGCTTCAGGTCAGCCGCAGGCAGCCGGCCATTGTGTTCAGCCCGATAGACGGCAATGCTCGAACGGACCTGCTGAAGGCGGTCAACCAGGATAGAAACCCGATTTTCCGCACCGGCACGCACGACACGGGGCACCATCCCCGCCGCTGCCGCAGACAGCACCGCCAGCAGCATGCTCCGCTCCAGAAAACGCATCCAGGCAGGAGGAACGACTCTGGTTTTTCTTTGTCTGAACTGCCGACTTTTCTTTCGGTTCATTGCATTCTTCCTTCCTGCAGCTGCAAAAGCCAAACCCGATTCACAAAAAAAGCCGACCGACCCCCGAGTTTCTTCGCAAGGCCGATCGGCTTGATTGGACATGGATAAGGTTGTTACTTATCCTTCAGAAAAAGAATCTTTACAATTCGTCGATAGACACATCTACTCCATTAACCGTTACGGTAATAGCGGGTCCACCACCATAACCAGCACTGATTTGGCCGGTAGCCTCGTCATATACCCAGTCAGCAGAAGTAGTATCACCAACAGTGTTTTTGCCTGTAAAAGGATTGTTGGGAATCCGCTGCAGATAAGGTCCAAATGTAGTAGTAGAATCTTCGTCCGCTGCATTCCCGTTTATATCCGTTTTGCCGGTCATCTGGGTTTCAAAGCTGCCCTGTTTAGGAGGATTGTCGTTGTGCTGAACCTTGTAGAGTTCAATCTGCGAACGCATCGACTGCAGGTTGCTCATCAGACTGTTGATCTTGGCTTCGGTGCTGGCCTGGCTGAACTGAGGTATCACAATCGCCGCCAGGATACCCAGAATCACGACCACGATCAGAATTTCAACCAATGTAAACCCTTTTTTTGCTCTCATAACTGTTCTTCCTTTCTTTTCTGTACCTGTTGTTTCGGTATCGTTTTTTGGTTTTGTTTTTTGGCTTCGGTCTCAGACCGGCAGGGCCGGCCTGGGGGTTCTCTGCAAAAACACCTGATTCAGCGTGTCCGGATTTGGCCTATGAGCTTGTCAAAGAACTTTTCGTTTCCATAGAAAACCTAAGAAATAAAAAGCGGGGCGGCAAACTGGGCAGGAAAAATTTTTAAGAAAATGTGAAGACAGAAAATCTTCCGCCAAATGTTCGATAATCCGAACGTTTTGGAAAAGAATTGCTGGATTTTATCGGAATATGGTTTTTGGCCGCGGGACGAATGCCCGCGGCCTGAATGATGACTTTCTTATCGGCCGGATTTTCCAGCCGACCGGCGGAAGCGGCAGCCAAATTCTTGAGGGCCGGCTGTTACGGCCTGCCTGCCGCCTTGACGGCCTCCATCGTCGTATAGTACTTGGCAAGCATATTGGACACCTCCCATTCCGGCAGCCGGCCTTCTTTCAGACAGCCCAGGAAGTTCTGCATCACCTGCGCAAAATGCGCCTCGTGGCCGACGTGATATTGTTCCGGAATGACAATCTTCCATCGGCCCTCGGCAATCGGCTCCAGCCCAATCCCGGGATAGCGCCCCTGCAGCGTCTCCAGTACTGCTTTCCGCAGGTTTTCCGCCGGCAGATTGCCGCTGCGTGCTTCCACATACAGGGTGGGCTTATACTGCTCCTGCGGCCCCTGGCGGATTACCAGACTGCATCGGCTTCCCCGCAGAACGGAAAAATGCATATCCCCTGCGCCTTCGGGCGCCCGATATTCCCAGCGAACCGATACCCGCGCGTGAAGGCCCCGAATAACATAATCCATCTGTCCGTTGGCCGGAACATGCAGAACATCGTCTTTCACATACGGCCGCAGATACTCCGGCCAACTCTCCATCCCTGTGATTTCGCGGAACTGCTCGGCCGTCATCGGCGTCGTCCACCGGCGGGCCGACAGCATCCGGATATCCGTCCGATAATCAATCGGCTGCTGAGGAAAACATTCCCATTGAATCAAATCCACCAGATGAGTCGAGACATCCGCCAAATCATCCCCTCGCTGGGCGGGGTCAAAAAACCACGCCGGACGGCGAAGAGGACGGCCGGCCACATCCTTAAAAAAGTGATGAACGCTTTCTTTGGAAACGGCCGGCTCCTCAGGACTGCCCTTCTCGAATGAACCGAACACTTCCGGAATCGCCGACAGTTCCTTTTGCAGGATGGTGGTAATCTCGTACCGCTCGGTCATAATGTCATACAGCAGCACGCCTTTTTTCTTCGCCGTCTCAAAGGCGTCAACCAGAAGCGGGAACTTTTCCGGAACGATGACCATCGGCTTATCGGCCAGAACGTTCAGACCCGCCTGGACAGATTGATAGATATAATCAGTCTTCAGCGAATTCTTCCCGGAAAGAACCACAGCATTGCCCTTCTTCTCCGACAGCATCCGCTCGAGATAATCCTCGCCTTTATAAACATTCAGAATCCACGTGGTCGGATTCTCCGCTCGGCTGTTGAACGCCTCAATCGAACGTAGATACTCCTGCAGTTCAGAACCATCCGGCGCATACACATAAACATCGGGGCAAACCTCTTCATACATGGTTTTCTGCACAAGGGCTGCATGAAAATGCCCCGGGTCCAGCACCATCAGCCGCACCTGACAGTCCGGGCCGGCCTCCGAGGCCGGCTTTTCCGCCGGACAGCCCCCTGTGACGGCAAGAATCACTGCCGCCGTCCAACCAAACAGAGCACACTTGAACTTCATTGCCGTCTCCATCAAAGCAGCACGTAATTGGTTCCATAGGGCTTCCGCTGCGGGCGAGACAGCATTCCATTGGCCTGGTCATCACCGACAAAGACTTCCTTGCGGGGGTTCCAGGTGAGCTTGCGGCCGAGTTTCATCGCGATATAGCTCACCAGGCAAGCACTGCACGAGCGATGGCTAACCTCCACCGGCGCCACCGGCTGGCGGCGGCTGCGAATGCACTCCAGCCAGTTCAGATGCTGTTCAGGGCTTTCATAAAGATGAACACCGTCTGTCGGGATTGCCGCCTGGAAAATCTTCGGGTCGCCGGCCTGAAGCGGTGAAGACGGGCCGCCGCTTGTCGGGTCGCTGGCTGTTACCTGCTCGGGTCCCCGCGTTACAAAAATCCATCCTTCGGTTCCTTCAAAACGAACCCCGTTCGGATGGCGGCTGCTGATATGCATGGACACACCGTTGGCATACTTGGCATACACATCAAATTCTCCATGCACATCCCACAGACCGGATTTGGGATACTCGGCCCGGCCTTCTACTTCGATGGGGCCGGTATATTCGGTATCCATTCCCCAATGGGCTGTATCGACGTGGTGTGCCCCCCAGCCGGTGATCATCCCGCAGCAGTAGGCATCACAGCGCAGCCATCCAGGCCGATCATAATTATTCTGCGGATGCACCCGCTTTTCAGTATAATACACATACGGCGTGGAGCCCAGCCACATATCGTAGTTCAGATTAGGCGGAATCGGCATCTCCGGCTCCTCTCCGCAGCCCGGGTCCGTCGGCAGGCCGATTAGAACCCGCTGAAGGTCCCCTACAAAGCCGTTTCGCACCAGTTCACAGGCCCGTTTGAAATGGGGCCAGGGCTTCATAGAGCGCTGCTGACTGCCGACTTGAAGGATCCGTCCTGTGCGATGAATCACATCGCTCATTTGCCGACCCTCAACAATCGTCATCGAAGCCGGCTTCTGCAGGTAGATATCCTTGCCTGCCAGAGCCGCCTCTATCGCAATCTGCGCATGCCAGTGGTCAGGGGTGGAGATGATAACAGCATCAATGGCCGGATCCGCCAGCAGCTCCTGATAGTTTCCGTATGTTTTTACCTGCACGTAGCTGCCTTGGCCGGTTTTTTTCGCATAATAATTTTCAATCCATCGTTTGCCGTCTTCCAGCCGCTTGCTGTCCACATCCGCCGCCGCCACAATCCGGCAGAAATCATGCCGAATCGTCTCCGGAAGGTCATGGGTGCGGGCAATTCTGCCGCAGCCAATCTGTCCAATCTGAATCTTGTCATTCGGCTTATTCCTGCCGAACACCAGCGACGGCAGCAGCGTCGGAAAACCTGCTGCTCCGGCCGCAGCAACCGCCCCTTTCAGAAAATCTCTTCGTTTCATAGCGTACTCCTCTTCTTCGTACTGTCTTTCTTTGATAGTTCCCCCGCTTACGGCTGGGCGTATGCCTTCCACAGCGTCTCCGCTGTTTCCGGCTTCAATACTCCGTCATAGACAATCAGGCGATACTGCAGAAGATATTTGATACCGGGCTCAAGAACCCAACTTTTCAGCCGGATAGGGCAAAACTCCACAAATAAATCACCGCGTCCGCCGTTGGCATCCATCGGCCAGACCCGCATCGGCTCCGGATGTTCCCGATTTTCCGGATGGCTCATAAACACAATACCAGCCCTGCCCCCGTCTGCAAACGAACCGTTCACATCACACCATCTTGCCCGCTGCCCATCCGCATCTTTTCTTGTTCTTCCTTCCGAGGTAAGCACCGTACAATTGTCTTTGGTCCATTCTTCGGTCGCCCGGAATCCTATCCCTCCGCCGTAGCGGTAGGCGTCCAGCATAATCGGGCTGTTGAGCACATTCCAGAATCCGCTGCGCAGGTCCACCACCCAAACGGTCCGCCCCTCCGCCTCGGCCGGAAAGGCCCGAATATCCCACGTCTCCTCAATGGAAACACGTCCTTGCGGCTGGGCTGTCAAATCAATATGCTCCTGCCGAACCTGAAATCCCCCTCCCTGCTCCTCCTGGACAATTTCCTCCAGTCCGGCAAAGCGCACTGTGCCCTGTCCTTTGGCCAGATTCCAGAAGTCCACTTCGCGTCCTTCGATATGGGTCATTGTCCACGGATTCCAAATGCCGTAATGATGATAATGATCGGGCGGCTGAATGCGGGTGAGAACCCGGCCTTCCGGCGACCAAAGGGGATGAATAAAGCCGCTTCGGCGATAGAGCGGATTTACACCCGCCGGCACATCACACAGCGCCGTATAATACTGAAGCACCGGCTTATCCTGAAGAAAAAGAGTTATCGAATCCTCATCCTGAACCACCTTGGCTGGAGATTTCATTGCTTTTTCCTCTCCTTTTTCAGCGGTTCGGCAGGCCGCCGCCAGAACCAGTCCGCACATCGCCGCCCACGCCAGCCGGCGGACAACCTTTGCTGCTTTCGGATTCATTTATCTGCCTTTCTTTACCGCGTCGATAAAACTCCGCAGATTTTCTGTGGACACGCCGCCGGGCATCCCCCCGCCGCAGGAGAGAATAATCCGCGATGAATCCGGCAAGGTCTGCAAGGTCTGTTCGACCCATTGGCGAACCTCTGCCGGGCTGCCGGCTGCCAGCACATCACGCGGCGGTATATTGCCGAGCAAAACCACCTGCCCGCCGGTCCACTCCCTCATTTCCTGAAGTGAATGCTGAAAACTGAAATTGAAAAGATTCACCCCCATCTCCGCCAGATAAGGAGCACACACCCGACCGTCGGCATCGTTATGGAAAAACCGCACCGAAACCTTCAGCGAACCGAAAATCTCCTGGAGATACGGCCGGGCAAACTCCTCAAAATCCGGCTTGCCGCAAAAACCTGCAATGTCATCAAGAATCAGAATGCCGTCAATCGTATCCACATACTTCTTCTGCACCTCCAGCCACCGCATAATAAAATCGGTAACAAGCCGAAGAAGACGATGAACCGGCTGAGGGTCTGTCCGCAGAGCCATCAGAAACTCTGTCGTACCCATCAAAAAGGAGGCAATATTGAGCGGCCCGCGCGAAACGGCAAACCGAATCGGATGGCCCAGATTCTCCACAGCCCTCCGATTCAGCACAAGCCGGTTCAGCACAAAAGCAGCCAAGCCGTCTTTTTCCGGATGGGGCGATTTCAGCCGGCTGATATCGTCCATCTGATGGATGATTTTCTCGGCAAACGGCAGCTCATTCCGGTGAAAAGTACATTTGGCTCCAAAGGCACTGGGTTCCGTGCACATCCCATACTCGGCCCAAAAACCGGGCAGAAACATCGTATCCGGAAACGTCTCGACGGCTTTGCGGTTGCACTCAAACCAGATTGGATCGTTCGTAAAATAATCCAGCGTGGAAACGCCCGCCCAGCCGGGCAGCCAGGGACTGTCAACAATAAAACCTGTCGGAATCGGCTCCACACGCCGGCCGGCTATCACATCCAGAAGCATCTGCCACTGCTCATTCGTCATCGTTCTGTCCTCGTGAAGTCTATCCTTCCTCTGCCAGCCAGCTGGAGCCGATGGCCGTATCAACCTTCAGCGGCACCTCCAGCGGCACTGCCTGCGTCATTTCCTGCACAATCCAGCGCTTATGCTCCTCGGCCTGACTTTTCGGCAATTCAAAAACCAGCTCATCGTGGATCTGCAAAATCATTTTAATCGGCAGGTTATTTTTGTCAATTCGCCGATGAATCCGAATCATTGCTGCCTTGATCAGGTCCGCCGCTGAGCCCTGGATAACGGTATTGATGGCCAGCCGGCGGGCCTGTGAGCGGACAGTAGGATTCCGGCTTTCCAGTCCTGTGATTTTTCGCCGGCGATGCAAAATCGTCTCTGCATATCCATTCTGTCTGGCCTGCTCAACCACACGGTCCATAAAGGCACGAATGGATTGATACCGGCGAAAATAATCTTCAATAAATCGTTTTGCCTCGGCTTGAGAAATTCCTGCGGTGCGGGCCAAACCATAAGGACCCTGCCCGTAAATAATGCCGAAGTTAACCGCCTTGGCCTTGGTTCGCATCTCCGGCGTAACCTGCTCAATCGGAACGCCGTAAATCTGGGAAGCAACAAAACTGTGAATATCCCGATCCTCGGCAAAGGCCTTCCGCAGAGCCGCATCCCCGGAAAAATGGGCCAGCAGCCGCAGCTCAATCTGGGAATAATCCGCGCTGAGAATACAGTCGGTCTTCTTTTCGGGAACAAAGGCCGAACGAATCTGCCTGCCGAGTTCCGTCCGCACCGGTATATTCTGCAGATTCGGATCCGAAGAGCTCAGCCGGCCCGTCACGGTCACCGTCTGGTTAAAAGAGGCATGCACACGGCCGGTCTTCGGATTGATTAACTGCACCAATTTTTCTGTATAGGTATTGCGGAGTTTTTCAATCTGGCGATACTGAATGATCAGCGGCACAATTTCATGCTCACCGGAGAGCTGTTCAAGCACATCGGCATCTGTGCTCCGCTGGGTTTTGCCGATTTTAATGCTTTGCAAGCCCAGCCGGTCAAAAAGAACCTCTCCGAGCTGTTTGGTCGAATCAATATTAAAAGGCCCGCCGGCCAAGGCATAAATCCGCTGCCGGAGCTCTTCCTGCATCCGAGCCATGGTCTCCGACATTTTCCGCAATTTGGAAACATCCAGAAAAACACCGTTCATCTCCATGCGCATCAGCACTTCCACCAGCGGCATCTCCAGCGTTTCAAAAAGCGTCTGAAGGGGCGGCTCGGCCTTTAGTCGAGCGGACAAATATTCCCACAACTGCCAGGTTACATCGGCATCTTCCGCCGAGTAGAGGCAAGCCGACTGAGTATCCACCTGATCAAAGGAAATTTGCTTTTTCCCCTTGCCGATTAAGGAAGAAATCGGCGTTTTTTCAATCCCGAGATAATCCCGCGCCATCGTGTCCAGCGAATGGCTGGAACGGTCTGACGCCAGCACATAAGAAGCCACCATTGTGTCAAAACAGCATCTGTCCTTCAGTTTCACCGGCAAGCCGCTGTTTTCGAGTACAATCATATCATACTTCATATTTTGGGCGATTTTATAGCGGCTGGGATCCCCCAAAATCGGCGCCAGTTTTTTTCGAACCTTTTCCAGAGAAAGATGCTTTTGTCCTATTGGAGCACGTACAGGCAAATACCAACCCTGTCCGGCCTGCCAGGAAAAACTCAGTCCCACCAGTTCCGCCCTCATCGCATCCAGCGAAGTAGTTTCTGTATCAAAGGAAAACCGTTCCTGACGGTCCAAAAGGTCTAAAAAACGATTCAGCTCCTCGGCGGTATCAACAAGAACATAATTGCGCCCTTGCGGCGTTTGAAGCGTCCGCTCCTGCCTATCTTCCGGAAACAATGTCTCCGGAATATCCAGTTTCTTCTCTTCTGCAACGGGCTTCAAATTGAACTGGTTCAGAAGCCGCGTAAAGCCGAGTTCCGTAAAAATCCGGGCCAACTTCTCCCAATCGGGCTGGCCCAGAGCAAAGGCCTTTTTGTCAAACTGAATCGGAACATTCCGATCTATAATCACCAACTGGCGGCTGAGAAAAACCTGATCCTTGAATTTTCGAAGATTTTCTCCCCTCTTCCCCTCGATTTCATCCGCATGGGCATAAAGATTTTCCAGAGAGCCGTACTTCTGAATCCATTGCAAGGCCGTTTTAGGCCCCACATCCGGAACACCGGGGATATTGTCCGAGGTATCCCCCTGCAGGGCCAAAACGTCAATAAATTGCTGGGGGGTAAGATGAAGTTCCTCGAGCATTTTCTTTAAGTCATAGCGCTGGCCGGTCTTAATATCATACGTAAAGGTACGCTCATCCAGCAGCTGAAGCATATCTTTGTCTTTGGAGCAAATCCATGTCTCCATACCGGCCTTGGAGGCCTGAGCCGCCAGCGTACCGATTACATCATCGGCCTCATATCCCTCTACCCGAATAACCGGAATTCTCATCGCTTCGAGAATCTGCTCAATTCGGAGAATCTGGGAAGGCATATCTTCGGGCATAGGCGGACGATTGGCCTTATATTCCGGATAAACTTTCACTCGAAAACTGGGGGTCTTGGAATCCATCGCCACCGCAAGATATTCCGGCTTTTCCCTCTCTATTAAAGACAGCAAAGTAGTGATAAAAACATAAACCGCTTTTGTGGGTTCCCCGGAAGGACTTGTCAGCGGACGCATCGGCGCATAATAAGCCGCATAAATATGAGCGTGCCCGTCCACTAAAAACAATCTCTTGGAAGATTCGGACATAATTCGTACTATAAGGGCAAACCGGCAAAATTAAAGGAAAAATTTCTTGCATTCCAGTATGTCCCCCTACAAAATAGGTGTAATTGATTCAACCTCCCTGGCTTTTTCAGAACAACAGAAAGCAACCTCGAAGTTCGTGCTCTGGAAAGGTCAATCATGGAAATACAGGAAAACGAGGTCATCACGCTGCTGATAACGGCCGGGGTGGGATTTTTTTTCACCGCTAACCGGAAAACGATCCGCACCCTCCCCTTTCATCAGACCCTCATGATAAGTTACTCCTTTTATTTGGCTTCCTTGTTTTTTACTGTATTGGAGGGATTTATCTGGGAAACGGTTCTTAATTATCTTGAACATATTTCGATGGTTGCGTTTTCCTGCACCTTTTTCTGGTGGTGCTGGCAGATGGGCGTGCGAAGGGAAACAAGCTTATGAATTGGATTCTGCTGCTCAACACTTTGTCTCTCTTTTTTGTCATTTTGACAATCGGCGTCATTCTGCTGTGGAAATATCAGCAATACATTTCCAAAAATATCTTTTCTCTGACACTGATTCTGCTCGGACTGTTCTTTTTCGACCATCTTTGCAACATCCTCGAATGGTCCGGCATTGCCGCTTCGATGGATAACTGGGAAGACCTTGTTCAGATTCTCCAGCCGATTCTGTTTGCAATCCTCGTATATACGATGATTCAGCGTTCCCAAACGGCCCAGCTGGCGGCCAGCGAGGCCAAATACCGGCTCCTGGTCGACAATCAAAGCGATTTGATTACCAAACTGGATGGGAAAGGCAACTTTCTGTTCGTCAGTCCCTCGTACTGCCGTTTGTTCGGGCAAGATGAAAAAGACCTTCTCGGCCAGCCCTTTCTGTCCAACGTCTCTCCCGAGGAACAGGAGCAAATTCGTCGAGAAATGGACACGCTGTACCTGCCGCCCTATACCTGTCGGTTTCGCCAGCGGGCTCACACCAAATACGGTTGGCGGCACTTATACTGGTCTTACAGGGCATTGCTCAATGAAAAGGGCAAACCTATTGCCATCATCGGGATCGGCCGAGATATTACAGACCAGGTTCAGGCCGAGGAGGAACGGGAGAAGATGGTCGAAAAACTCCAGGCCAAAAACCGCGAGCTGCAAAATCTGGTTTATATTTCCTCGCACGACCTCCAGTCTCCGCTGGTCAATATCCGAGGATTTTCCGGCGAACTGAAACAGTCCCTAAAACAACTCCAAACCGTTCTTAATGAATGCGGCCAAACCCAGCAGGCAGAAACAATCCTGAAGGATATCAGCCAAGCCCTTTATTTCATTGATTCCAGCGCAGAAAAAATGCAGACCTTAATCGACGGCCTGCTGAAATTATCCCGAATCGGTTCGATGGAACTGACGCTTCAGACTGTCCATATGAACAGTTTGATCAATTCCATCATCGACGGATTGAAATTCCAAATTCAAAAAGCCGGCTGCGAAATCATTGTCGAAAACCTTCCCCCCTGCTTAAGCGATCTCTACCAAGTTAACCAGGTTTTTACCAATCTCCTGGACAACAGCATCAAGTTTCTGGACCCTTCCCGTCCAGGAAAAATCCGGATCACTGGTCAGCAGAAGGGCAAATTCTGCGAATATCGGGTTATCGATAACGGCATAGGGATTTCATCTGAGAACTATGAAAAAATATTCGAGATTTTCCACCGTCTTCATCCAGATGGACCCGCCAAGGGAATCGGCCTGGGATTGGCCATTGTCCGGCGAATCTTAGACAAACTGGATGGCACCATTCAAGTTGTGTCAGAACCAGGCGTTGGCTCAGAGTTTATTGTCTGCCTCCCGTCGGTTCCTCCCTTTGAAACCCCTTGAAATCCCGACAAATATGATTTACTATCTGAAGGTTCGAACACATTTTCTTCGCAAAAAAACCTTAAAATCTTTCAAGATTTCAGAGGAAATTGGGCGAAGCATTTTCTTGGGGAGACAAGATTTATTCTGAATCTTAGGAAACAGGAAAATGCGGCTTAGAAATGTTTTTTTATTATCTCTTTCAGTACTCCTATTCAGCCAGCCAACGACTAATGCCATTTCTTATCCCTCGCCGCGAATGTCCCATTCTTACGCGAGCGCAGATCAGATTCATGCGGCCACATTTAATATCCGTGTTGGACGATATGCTTCCGGCAGTCGGCGATGGGACAACCGCCAGGCAATGGTCATTTCCCTTTTGGCCGCTGAGCAATATGACGTCGTCGGCCTTCAGGAAGCCCTCTTCTTTCAGCTGAATGAAATCCTTAACGAGCTTCCTCAATATGATGCCTATGCTATCGGACGCAATGATGAACCGGATAAAGGAGAAACCTGCGCTATCCTCTACAAAAAAAATCGTTTTTACAGGATTGATTCGGGTACTTTCTGGTTTTCCAACTCACCGTGGGAGCCCGGCTCCAAGTTTGCCGGCACTTTATTACCTCGCATCTGCAGCTGGGTCCGACTGGCAGATATGGAAACCACTCAATGTTTTTATGTCTATAATGTTCACCTGGATAACTTATCGCAGCGGGCAAGAACCCGAAGTATGGAAATCCTGAGGGATGCAATCGCCCTGCGCAAACACAACGACCCCTATTTAGTGATGGGGGACTTCAATATGAAGATCGACGACCCGGCTATGCAGATTCTTCAAGAGCACAAAGCCGGCGGAAGACCCCCAATGCTGGATACATGGGCAGCACTATACCCTTACCGTTTGGATGAAGGAACCTATCACAAATTCCACGGGTTGATTCTCGGCTCTAAAATCGACCATATTCTCGTTAATTCTCAAGCCCAGATAATTGCTGCCGCCATCAACCGACGAGAATTTCATGGGCAATACCCTTCCGATCACTATCCTGTATCCGCCGTGGTCAAACTGTGGTAAAACCCTTACGGAACCCCCTTCCCCTTATTTGCCCACGAGCTTTTCTTTCAAGCAGATGCAGCATCTGTTTTGGTTTTACCTGACGACGATGAGCCCGCTGAAGAGGAGGACGTTGCTGAAGCCGCAGCTCCGCCCGATGTTTTTTCTTTTTTGAGCTGTCCCGATTCTTTGGCAGAGTCCTTTTTATATCTGTCTGAACGGTAATCCGTCTGATAAAAACCGCTGCCTTTGAAAATAACCCCTGCCCCTGTCCCCAACAGCCGTTTCAGTTTCATTTTGCCGCAATGGGGGCATTTTCTCCGCGGGGGCTCGGTAATTGACTGAAAAATCTCTGTTATCTGCCCACAATGGCTGCATTGATACTCATAGGTTGGCATCGTTACAACTCCTCCCGGCCTTGGTCTTCATCCGATTCTGAACTGCCCATCGGCCGGTTTTCCGTTTGCACTGAATCTTCTGACCCCTCAGAAATCTCACCTTCCGCAGGTAATTTATTGACAACCACTTTGGCCGGCCGAAGAACATCATCGCCAAGCATATAGCCCGACTGATGAACTTCCAGCACGACATTATCCTTCTGACCCTCCTGGGTCCGCTTCATCAGGGCCTCGTGCATCTCCGGCTCGAAGGGCTTGCCAAGCGGTTCCATCTTCTGAACTCCCTGACCTTTCAGGGTTGCCAGCATATGGTCATAAACCAATTGCATCCCTTCGAGCACTTTCGGCAATGCGCCAGGCCCTGTTTCTGACGTGACGGAAGCCAGTGCATGCTCGAGGTTATCCAGCGAAGACAGCCAGGCCCGCAGAACCTTTCGTTTTTCCTGGGCCACCGCATCGGAAATTTGTCGTGCCGTCCGTTTCTGATAGTTGGCATAATCGGCACCAAGCCGCTGAAACTGCTCAAACAGTTTCTGCTTTTCTTCCTCGAGGGCCTTGCACTTCTCCTGAAGCTGCTCCAGTTCTTTGGACATTTCTTCTATTTTCTTTTCGAGTTCATCCTTTTCTTCTTTTTTTTTCTGCGTCATAGAGCCGTTCTCCCTTATCCGCCAAAATGCTTTCGTATGCGTTCAAAAAAACTGCTGCTTTCGGAACCAGTTTGCCTTGCCTCCAGCTCCGCATACTGGCGCAGGAGTCTTTCCTGCTCCGGCGTCAAACGACGCGGAATTTCAACCGCCGCCTGAACCAGCAAATCCCCTCGCCCTCCCGTCCGCATATCAGGCAGTCCCTGCCCACGGATTCGGAAAATACTGCCGTGCTGTGTGCCGGCAGGGATTTTCAGTTTCCGCGTGCCGTTCAGCGTCGGCACATCAATGGTGGTTCCCAGTGCCAGCTGTGTAAAACTCAGCGGCACGGTTACCATCAAATCAGAGTCCTTCCGCATCAGAAACGGATGGGCTTTAATCCGAACATAGCAGTACAAATCACCGCGCGGCCCGCCGAATCGACCGGGTTCGCCTTCGCCGTTAATCCGAATTGCCTGGCCCTCATGAACCCCCGGCGGAATCTTCACAGTCAGCGTTCGTTTACAGGGTATCAAGCCGGTTCCCCGACAGGTTCGGCACGGATCCGTAATGATTTGTCCGCTTCCCTTGCACTTGGGGCAAGTGGAAACCATTTGGAAAAATCCGCCTAACCCGGCCCGCTGAACCTGTCCGCTGCCGCCGCAGTTGGAACATCGCGTCGGAGCTTTGCCCTTGGCGGCACCGCTGCCCCCGCAATCACTGCAGAGGTCCTGACGGGTGAACTCTATCGTCTTTTCCGTCCCCTGGGCCACCTCTTCGAGGGTCAGCTCTACGGTCGTCTCCAGGTCATAGCCGCGAACCGGCTCACGGGACTGTGTGCCGCGGCTTCGCCGTCCCCAAAAGTCGCCGAACAAGTCCCCGAAGATATCGCCGAACATATCGCTGATATCTTCGACATTCATTCGACTGTAATCATGAACCCCTACGCCCTGCAGCCCGTCATGACCAAACTGATCATAACGTTTCCGTTTCTCCGGATCGCTGAGAACCTCGTAGGCCTCGGCGCACTCTTTGAATTTGGCCTCTGCCTCTTTGTCGCCGGGATTTTTATCCGGATGGTACTGAATGGCCTTCTTCCGATAGGCACGCTTGATTTCCTCCGGCGTTGCCGTTTTTTCTACACCCAGTACCTCGTAATAGTCCCGTTTGGCCATTGCTGCCTCGACAAGAAAACAGTGCCGCGCCTGCAAAGCCGACGAGTTCTTCTTCGGCCTGCCAGACGCGGCACTGGGGTTGCTCGTTCAATTAGAACACCGCACCTGGCACGGCGTTCTCTTTCTTATCCTCTTTCAACTCTGTAATCACCACATTTGTGGTCAGCATCAGCCCTGTTACCGAAGCGGCATTCTGCAGGGCAATTCTGGCCACCTTCGCCGGGTCAACAATTCCGGCCTTAAACATATCTACATACTGGCCTGTGATGGCGTCGTAGCCGATGGTTTCGCCTTTTTCGAGCAGTTCGGCCACGACAACTTCGCCGTCTTCACCGCCATTATCTACAATCCGGCGGGTGGGGGCTTTCAGGGCTTCGATAACAATATCAAACCCGATTTTTTCATCGCCCCTCGCCTTGGCTCTGGCCTTTTCCACATCGGGAATTGCCCGAAGGAAGACCACTCCGCCGCCCGGCACAATGCCTTCTTCCGCGGCCGCCTTGACAGCATGCAAGGCATCGTCCAGCAAATCCTTGCGCTCTTTCATCTCGGCCTCCGTCGGAGCACCGGCTTTGATAACCGCTACTCCACCGGTCAATTTGGCCAGTCGCTCCTGGAGTTTCTCCCGATCATAATCGCTGGTTGTCTTCTCCATCTGGTGGCGAATCTGCTCACAGCGGGCTTCAATCTCTTTCTTTTTACCTGCCCCTTCGATAATGGTTGTCGTATCCTTGCTGACCACAACCCGTTTCGCACGCCCCAGCTGGGATAATTCAATCTTTTCCAGCTTAACACCAAGGTCTTCCGTAACAACCAGACCGCCGGTTAGAACGCCAATGTCCTGAAGCATCGCCTTGCGGCGATCTCCAAAGCCCGGCGCCTTCACGGCACAAACCTTCAGCACACCCTGCAGCCGGTTAATCACCAATGCCGCCAGGGCATCTCCTTCCACATCTTCTGCTATAATCAGCAGCGAAGCCGACACCTGAGCAATCTTTTCCAGCAGCGGAATCAGTTCCCGCAAATTGCTGATTTTCTTCTCGTGAAGAAGAATATAAGCATCCTCCAATACACATTCGAGTGTATCAGGGTTAGTCATAAAGTACGGTGAAATATACCCCTTGTCGAACTGCATCCCTTCCACAACCGTCAGCTCGGTTTCCATCCCTTTGCCTTCTTCAACCTCGATCACCCCTTCCTTGCCGACCTTATCCATGGCCTGGGCAAGGATTTCGCCGATTTCCGGCGTATTGTTGGCACTGATGGCGGCGACACGGGCATAATCATCATGGCCTTTAACCGGCTTGCTGGCCGATTTAATGTATTCCGCGGCAACTTCGGCAGCTTTGCTGATGCCTCGCTGAACCGCCACCGGATTCACACCGGCGATTACATACTTAAGGCCTTCCGTATAAATCGCCTCGGCCAGCACGGTAGCGGTGGTGGTTCCATCCCCAACCGTATCACTGGTCTTGCTGGCTACCTGTCTGACCAGCTTGGCTCCCACATTCTGGAACGGTTCAGGCAGCTCGATTTCCTTACTGACAGAAACGCCGTCTTTGGTAATTTTGGGCGAACCATAACTTTTGTGCAAAAGCACATTTCTTCCCGTCGGCCCCATGGTAATTTTCACCGCAGCCGCCAGACGTCGAATCCCTTCCTTCAGCTGGGTTCGGGCGTTTTCCTGAAACATCATCTGTTTTGCCATATTCTTCAAACCTCCCGCCATTGCAGGCGTTTGTTAGACTCTCTTAGGTTTCTCTTACTGTTCGACAATACCGAGAATTTCACTTTCACGAAGAATCTTGTATTCCACCCCGTCAATTTCCACGTCGCTGCCGCTGTACTTGCCGAACAGTACAATATCATTTTTGCTGACGGACATCTTGGCCCGTGTGCCGTTTGCCAGCCGCCTGCCTTCTCCGACGGCAATCACTTTGCCCATCAGCGGTTTCTCCTTGGCCGTATCCGGCAGCACAATGCCGCCCGGCGTTTTTTCTTCAGCTTCCTGCGGCTTGATAACAACTCGATCATCCAACGGTTTCAGTTTCATAGGGTTCCTCTCCTGCTATTGTTCAAAGGTTTCTTGGGTTGAGCGGATTGACTCACATCATATCCATATCACTCATTTCATCCATATCCGGGCCGCCGCCATACCCTTTTCCTGCCGCTTTTTTCTCCTTGGGTTTTTCAGTCACCACACATTCCGTAGTCAGCAGCAGACCGGCCACCGATGCGGCATTCTGAAGAGCAGTACGAACAACCTTCACCGGATCAATTACTCCTGTCTCGAGAAGGTCTTCAAAGGTATCTTTATCAGCATTGTAGCCGAAGCCGCCCTTCCCCTTGGCCACCCGATTGACGACCAAGGCCCCAACCGCCCCGGCATTTTCAGCAATATAGAAGCACGGAGATTTCAGGGCCTGCATAACAATCTCAGCACCGGTTTTTTCATCACCTTCCAGTTGGAGTTTTGCAACTTCCTCAATACACCGCACCAGAGCCACGCCGCCGCCAGGTACAATCCCTTCTTCGATAGCAGCACGGGTTGCATGAAGGGCATCTTCAATGCGGGCTTTCTTTTCCTTCAGTTCCGCTTCACTGGCAGCTCCCACGTTAATTTGAGCTACACCGCCGGTCAATTTGGCCAGCCGTTCCTGCAGCTTCTCCCGGTCGTAATCACTAGTCGTGGTCTCAATCTCGCTTTTGATTTGTGCAATCCGGCCCTGGATATCTTTCGCTGAACCGGCCCCTTCAATAATAGTAGTGGTTTCGCTGTCAATGGTCACCTTGCGGGCCTGACCCAGCTGGGAAAGACGAACACGATCCAGTTCGATGCCCAAATCTTTAAAGATGGGTTCCGCACCGGTCAGAATGGCAATATCTTCGAGCATGGCCTTTCGCCGGTCACCGTAGCCGGGCGCCTTGACCGCCGCCACCTGCAGAATCCCTCTCAGTTTGTTGACAACCAGGGTTGCCAGCGCTTCTCCTTCCACATCTTCAGCAATAATCAGAAGCGGCCGCTTGACACGGGCAATTTCCTCCAACAGCGGAACCAGCTTGGTCACATTGGTGATTTTGTCTTCATAAACAAGAATGTAGGGTTTTTCGAGTTCGCAGACCATATGGTCCGGATCAGTTACAAAATAGGGAGAAAGATAACCCCGATCGAACTGCATCCCCTCCACATATTCGACAGTGGTCTCCAAACCGCGTCCTTCTTCGACTGTAATCACGCCGTCTTTGCCGACGCGCATAAAAGCTTCGGCCATTTTTTTGCCGATTTCAAAATCATTGTTGGCGCTGATTGCAGCTACATTGATGATGTCATCTTTCTGGGAAATGTTAACGGGCTTGGCTATCGATTTGAGCTTTTCAACAGCAGCAGCTACGGCCTTCTGGATACCGCGATTTAAGCTCATCGCGTCTGCACCGGCCGCCAGATTTTTACAGGCCTCCTTAAAAATCGCCTCCGCCAGGACTGTAGCCGTAGTAGTGCCGTCGCCGGCTACCTTGGAAGTTTTGCTGGCCGCCTCCCGTACCAGTTTGGCCCCCATATTTTCTGTCTTATCCAGCAAATCCACCTCTTCGGCCACCGTAACACCGTCTTTGGTCACCGTCGGACTGCCCCATCCCTTGTCGATAATGGCATTCCGGCCGCGGGGCCCGAGGGTGGACTTGACCGCAGCGGCAAGCTTTTCCACACCGGCCAGCAATGCACTGCGTGCATCCGTCTCAAACGCTAATTGTTTTGCTGCCATAGCACTTCTCTCTCCTGATATTCTTTTTTATATCTAAACTGTCTCCGTACCCATTATGGCAAAACCTTTTATGCAAACCAAATACCAAAACAACCTTTTAATAAACAACCAAAAGGTTTATTTTTCCTTAAGACCTTGCAAAAATTATAGTTATAGTTTGTTGATGTTTTAATAAAAGAGCTTTCACAAAATTACAAACGAACCCTAATCTGCCAATTTAAACCAAAAAGAAATTTGCGAAACCGGCCATCTTGACAGGATAAAAAGCCATTGTGGATATTTTACCTCTGCCTTCCGGACTTTTCGGTAATCTCCGGCTCTCTTATATAATAAGGAACCAATGAAAAAATATCCTCAAAGTCGCTTGATAAATATTTTTGATAAGCAATTTTCAGCACACCCCGTGCTCTGGCAGGCCAATAAGATTCGGGAAGAATCCGAATCCCTGCAGAACGAAATAAATCAGCATGATAAAGGAGGCCTTCACCGACAACCGCCGGCCGCTCAAGTTCTCTCAACTTCTCAAGAAGACCCTCAGATGAAATCAGAGCATCACCGATGTGTTTTGTCCAGTTGCCGGCCTGGCATTTATAGACCGCTGAAAAAAAATGGTTCTGCTTGGCATCAAGAATGACTGCCAAATGTTCAATATCTTCGGAATATTTTTCGATATATTCTGCCGTATTTATGGCGATTGTATCGAGCGTATTTGCTGAAATAACGGGTATTTTCCGCGCAAAACCCAACATTTTGGCTGTGGAGACTGCGATGCGGAGCCCTGTAAAACTTCCCGGCCCCCTGGTAAAGCAAAAGGCGGAAACATTTTCTAAATTGCCGCCGGTCTCCTCCAGCAGGGTTTCCATAGCCGGAAACAATTCGCTGCTGTGTCGCATCCGGCCCGAAAAGACTTTTTCCGCAAGCAAATGGGGGCCCCGTGCCGCTGCCGCTGACCCAATTCGCCCAGAACAATCGATTGCCAGCAAATAAGGCATCTCGTTTTTCAATGTGAACCTCTGCCCCTTTTCCCCGTGGTTATCCCGCAAATGGCCGGAATATAGCGAGCCCCCCACTTAAAAACAAGAACCAATCTGAAAGTTTCCATTTTTTCACTTGCAAGAACGATTTCTTGTCTTTACACTTGCTTCTCAATCCGAGGGGAGTGGTATTGTATGGTTTCGGGTTGGTTTAAAAACGTCATAATTGATTGAAAACGCTGGAGGTAACGGTGTCAACAACTGACAACTTCAAAAAGGGGTACCTGCCTTGGTTCTGTCTGCTTGCATTGGCAGCGATTGTGGTCGGATTTGCCTTGCAATCTGTCTTTGCCGAAACACTCACCGAAACCCAATCCAAACAGAAAAAAGCAGAAGAATATATCCGGGTTGCCCAGGAGCAAATCAAACGCGGGTTGTATGAGTCCGCCCAAGCCCTCATCAAGCAAATCCGCGAGAATTATGCTTCGATTCTAACCGAGTCACAGAGGGCTGCGGTGGATACTCTCTCTAAACAAGCAGAAGAAGCCCTCGAAGTACGTCGAAAAACACCAGACATCATCAAACAGGCCGAGGAATTGTCTGCCGCCAAACAGTACCAGCAGGCACTGTCCATCCTGACCAATCTGCAGGCCAGTCCCTACCTAACTGAAAACGACCGAAACACGATTCAAAACCTTATCCACAATGTAGAGGCCAATCTGAACGAGGAACGCAAGCAGGCACAGGCCGTCTATGACCAGGCCGTTCAGGACTATCTGCAGAAAAACTATGAGAAAGCCAAAGCCGGTTTTATGCAGGCAGCCCAGTCAGGCATCGAGGTAAGCGGCTCTATTTCACCGATGGATTATCTGAAAATGATTGATCAGATTCAGCAAACGCCGCCCCCGCCACAGCCGGCAGCCGCAGCAGAGCCCGCAATCAAGCCGCAAGAACAAGCGGCCGCAGCAGAGCCCACGGTTAAGCCGCAAGACCAAATTGAAATCGAAATCATGCAGATGATCCCTGAACAGCCAGCGAAGGTTGAACAACCTGCTCCTGCTGCCGCCCAGTCAGTCACTCCTGAACAGCCGGCTCCCGTCGAAGAGCAGCCAACCCCTGCTGTCGAAAAACTAACTGTTCCTGCACAGGCAGAAGAACAGCCGTCGCCGGCGTCTCCGGCATCTGTCGCCGTACAACCCGCTCCTCCCTCTCTCACAGCCGCTGCGGCTCCAGAAGCAGTACCGGCCGTCCCGCCAACAACAACACAAAAGGACTCTTATTTAACCGAAGTCCAGCGAAGGCAGGCTGTTCAAATTGGATATATCACAGCAATTGTTCAGGATGCCCTGGCAAAAGCGGATCAGTACCTCTTCCAAAAAGACTTCACCCAAGCCCGCCAGTCTCTGCGAAAGGCCTTTGCAGCTATTGAAACCAATAAACTTTTACTGGGAGATGAATTATATAAAGGTTTTCAGATTCAGCTGGCCCAGAAAGAAGAAGAGGTCAACCGCACTCAGGATGCATTCACCACAGCCCAGCAGCAGCAGCAGGAAGAGCAGGCCCGTCGGCTGGCGGAGCAAAATCGCGAGGAAATGGAACAGCGCCGCACCAAAGCCATCGCAGACTTTATGCACCGAGCTTATGCCTTTTTGGATGAGCAGCGATACGAAGAAGCGCTTGGGCAACTCGAGCAGCTGCTCGCCGTGGATCCGCTCAACCAAAACGCCTTGATTCTCAAGAAAACGCTCGAAGATACCGTCCGATGGCGGGAGCAGCGTGCTATTCAGGAAGAATCTCAGAAAGAAGAAATGCGACTCCTGCTCGAAACGGATCGGCGTACCATTCCTTACTTCAATGAAATCACCTTCCCCAAAAACTGGAAAGAAATTGCCGCCCGTCGGGAAGCTGCTGAAAAAGAAGACCGTGATCCCCAAAGTACGGCCGTTAAAAAACAGCTCGGAACGTTGGTAGATTTATCCACTGCCATTTCAGAAGAAACCACGTTTGAAGAAGCTCTCGAAATCTTACGAACAGCGGTCGATCCGCCTCTTCGCATCACACCCATCTGGCCCAATCTGATCAATGTGGCTTTTGTACAGCGGGAAACGACGCTGAACATCTCCGGGCTCAGCATGCAGAACATCTCCTTGAAAATGGCCCTGGAATTGGTGATTAACGCCGTCAATGCCACCGCCATTACCGAGGTTGGCTACATAATCCGGGAGGGCGTCATTATCATTGCAACCCTCGACTACTTGGATGCCAATGTGGCAAACCGGTATTACACCAAAACCTATGACATCTCGGAATTGGTCGCTCCGCCGGCTACTTTTGATGAAGAGAATAGCGGCGGCTGGGGAGAAGCTGGCGATGAGGGCGGCGGTGGCGGCGGTGAAGGCGGCAACCGAGGCGGTCAAGGTGGTCAAGGCGGCAGCCGAGGAGGAGGGGGCATGGGCAGCATGATGGGCGGAATGATGGGGGGAATGATGGGTGGAATGACGATGGGAGGCGGAGAGGACGCAGAGGAAACGGGAAACTGGCGTGCACAATACCGTGCCTTTGAACTTATCTCTCTGCTTCTGCAGACAGTCCGGCCTCTCAGCTGGTACATTGCCGGCGGGGAAGGACGGGTCTGGCAGTATGATTCTCATAAACTGATTGTTTATCAAACAGACGAAGTCCATAAAGAAGTAGAAGAGTTTCTCAAAGCCCTGAAAGAAGGCCTCGGAGACCAAGTGGCTATCGAAGCACGATTTCTTCTGGTCGATGAAAACTTCCTCGAAGAAATCGGGTTTGATATAGACATCACCAAGTGGAGAATCGGGGGCGATTTCGGCGGCGGTACAGGCGTTATTCAAAACATCAATCAAGATTCAATTAATCTGGCAAGACCAAAGGCCACCTGGGTTCCTTCCAGTTTGGGAGATATCACATCCACTACAACAGGAGGTTATGCCTTTAATACAGGAACCATCAGCTGGGGGTCGCCTATGGATGATTTACAGGTTGAATTCCTAATCCGGGCTACCCAGATGCACAGGAATACCAAATCGCTGTCCGCCCCAAAAGTAACGGTAATGAACAGGGAATCAGCCAATATCGAGGTCAGGACCGAGAACCGAGTGAAAACAGACGCCAGTTTTACCACAGAAACCATCACAACACTGGCCGGCACAGACCGAACAATAGGTTATTTTGACCATACCATCGAAGATATTGATACCGGTATACGGCTCAATATTATGCCCACTATTACCGAAGACAAGAAATATGTTTTGCTCCGTATCATCACTTACATGGATATGATCGCAGGGGAGCAAACAGATGTAGCCTACGGATTGATGCCGAATCCTGCAGGCGGAGCTATTGAGGTTTCAGAAGAGTACTCCCTGCCGGCAGTTCAAACTTCGTCTGTTGAAACGCGTGTTTCCGTGCCGGACCGCGGAACAGTTCTGCTGGGAGGTCTGACTATGACAGGCGAGTATGAAATAGAGGCTGGTGTGCCGGGATTGAGCAAATTGCCAATCCTCGGAAGACTCTTCTCTAATCGAAGCAAGGTCAAGGATAAATCCGTTCTGCTGGTTCTGGTCAAGCCCACGATTGTATTGCGGGATGAAGCCGAAGAGGACGCTATCGCCTCCCTAAAACCCTTCTAAGGAAAGAACTGTCATCAAATCAAAAGGGCACCCAAGCGGTGCCCTTTTTTATGTGATTTTCTGCAAAGTAAGCAGCGGCTTTCAGGAACGTACCTTTTCTCTGACCATCTGATAGCCCAGATGGGCCATCAGATGGTCCAGAATCACCATTGCTGTGTAATTCTCCGCCACCGGCCAGATACGGCCGACAATAGTCGGGTCTCTGCGGGTAATCGCAGCCAGCGTCCTGTTTTCAAGAGTGTATTTATCAATGGTGTGCTGCGGTTTATCAATGGTAGGAGTCGGTTTGACGGTCAGCCGCACAACAATATCCTGGCCGGTGGTTAATCCGCCTGTTATCCCGCCGGCATGATTGGAATCAAAAACCACCTTGCCGTTTTCGCTGTGCATGGGGTCATTGCTTTGAGAACCAGTCATATTTTTGACGGCAAATCCTGCCCCTATTTCAACGCCTTTCACCGCCCCAATCCCCAGCATACGCCCCAGTTCCGCATCCAACTTAAAAAAGACCGGCTCGCCAAGTCCTGCCGGTACTCCTGTTACCCGCACCTCTACGACCCCGCCTGATGAATCGCCGGTGCGGGTAATTCTATTGCAGGCCTCCACCATCGCTTCGGCCGTCTTCAAATCGGGGCAATTCAGAATAGGATGAACACCGTACCGGTCAACACACTGGTCAGCCGATATGTGAAGACCTTTAGCTCGTATTTGGTCGATTTCCTCCTCAATCTCCGCAAAAATTTTCATCTTTTCCAGAAACCGCATCTCCGGCGTAATCCGTTTTTTCACATAAATTTCCTGATAAAACGGATCCGTATCGTGACGCATTTTCTTGTACCGCTCTGTATAATCAAAAATAGCTGCTGAATCCATCTCCGGACAGCAGACCCCAGCCGCCTCTTTAATGTAGGAAAAAACTCGAATTCCAAAATGCCGAAGGACCTGCTTGGCTGTATAGCCGGCCGCCACAATGGTGGAAGTATAACGACCGCTGAAAATTCCAGCCCCGATCGCATCGTCATCCGGCCCATATTTCATAAACGAGGCATAAGAGGCATGGCCGGGACGAGGAGTTCGGTTGGTATCCTGATATTGCTTGATATGAACAAAATGACGATCCAAATTAGGAATCAGGATGGTCAGCGGCGTACCATTCGTATGATTTCGATTTCCGGCGTTTTCAATGGTGTCAGCCGCATTAACTCCCGTATAGATAATCGGCAAATCCGGTTCCTTCCGCGGGCTGGACAATTCATCCGTACCGGGCTTGCGGAGAAGCAAATCCCCATAAATATCCTGCTCTCGGAAAACCATTCCTGGCGGCAGCCCCTGGATGACAGCAGTCAAACCTTCCTGATAAGATCCCCCTGCCACAGTCACCTGAAAAAAACGCCCGATATGACAGCCGATCATAGCATTTTCTCCCTAATGTCGATAGATATTTGGCAAAACCACGGTTTTTTAGCAGATTTTTCTTTCCATTTCAAATAAAAAGTCAACATCGCCCCTGACAAGTCATGGATTTGTCTGCGTCAAAAGGCAGCTGGCCAGGTAATCAGATGAAAAACCAAAAAGTTCTCTGTTGTTCGCAAGATTTGGTCTAAAAGACCGGGGGAAAACTGCTTAAATTTTCATAAGCCATTGTCATAAAAGCACTTATTGATACTTCAGCGTGTTTGGAGATCGAGAAGGCCTCCTGACACTGCCACGCAAACAGATTACTCTCGCAAGTCACGGAAAAACAAAGACTTAAGTGAAAAACATCCGAACAAAAAACTCTCATCCAAAGTGCGCAAAAAAATTGGCGAGGAGGTGGGTCCGTCTGGGGGGGAAAACGGATAACCACTTAGCCTCGCCGAGGACTATAGCCAAGTTGCATTCACAACTTAACGTTCATCTATACTTATATCGGAAGGTTTTGGTTCTGTCAAGAAGGTTTTTTCAATATTTTTCTTTTTCTGCCGCTTCATTGAATCCGATTTCATTTCACCTTCGTCCTTGCAAGCGATACGTTTTTCTTCTAAAGTATGTTCCATAGAAAATCATCAGCAGGAGATACAAAAATGGCTGCAAAATCTTCACAGCGGAAAAGCAATACAATGGTCAACCCGCCGGTTCTTCGGCGAATTGTTTCGAATGCCCGTGAGGTGTACGATAAAATAGAAAAAAATCAGAAACCCACGATGAGCACGCCGATCCGGTCTTTGGCCAATGTCAAATACATGCCCCAAAAAGGGCATTTTGAAATGGTCGGCAAGACCAAACGCCGTACTCTTACTGTCAGTACAGTCAAAACTTTCGCACAAACGCTCAAGATGATGGCCCTGTCCAAAGAACTCATCGAAACCGATGATATGGCTACCAAACGAGAGGCCTACTATATTTCCAAAAACTGGGGCAAGGCCGGTTTTGAAGAACAGCCCGAATCGGATACCATTATGGACGACATCGAGGCCATGTTCGGCGTCAATCGCGAACAGCTCAAATTTGTCCCGGAAGAAAAAGGCGGGGATGTGGCTGGGCGTTTGTTTGTGATTGATCATGATGCCCAGGGACGAAAACTGAAAATTGACTGCACCAAGTTCGGCTCGGGGGCCTATTCGATCCCCGTAGCTGTTGAAGACTTGCGGTTCGAAAGCAAGGCCAAGTTTATCCTGGCCATCGAAACCGCAGGTATGTTTCAGCGGCTGGTCAAATATGATTATTGGGATAAAACGAACTGCATTTTGGTGAGCATGGGTGGAGTTCCGACGCGGGCTGCTCGCCGTTTTATTCGGCGGCTCAGTGACGAGTTGAAAATCCCCGTCTATGCGTTTGTGGACGGTGACCCCTACGGCTATTTCAACATTTACCGCACCTTGAAGGTCGGTTCCGGAAATGCCGTCCATCTGAATGAATTTTTTTGCGTACCCCAGGCCTCATTTTTGGGGGTAACACCGCAGGACATCAAAGATTATCAGCTGCCGACACACCCGCTCAAAGAAGTGGACATTAAACGGGCCAAAGATGCTCTGAAAAATGATCCTTTTGTCAAGCATCACAAAGCGTGGCAAATCGCCATCAATCAAATGCTGAACATGGGTGTTCGTGTCGAACAGCAGGCCTTTGCCAAGCACGGTTTGGATTTTGTTGTCAATGAATATTTGCCGGCAAAATTGAAAGATCCTTCTCGCTTTCTTCCTTAAATCGGCCGGCAAACAGATTGTTGGATTATTCAGGACCAGGCGGAATGAGTACGATTGCTGAACGCATTCAAACCATCCAGGAAAACATAGCCGCGGCCTGCCGCCGCTGCGGTCGGGAACCAGACCAGATTCAGATCGTTGTTGTTACGAAAAATGCCCCCCTGGCAGCTATTCAGGAAGTAATCCGGCTTGGGTGTACCGATTTGGGGGAAAACCGGGTACAGCATCTCAAACCAATCGCCGACGAGATTGACGCCTTTTTGAAAGAGCAGGCAGGCAATCCTGCTTTCCCCAAAAAGGTCCGCTGGCATATGATCGGTCATCTCCAGCGAAACAAGGTCAAGCAGACGCTGCAAGTCTGCGATTATATCCATTCCGTTGACACCCTTCGTCTGGCCGAAGAAATTAATACAGCGGCCGCCAAACTTGGCCATCACCCGAACGTTCTTCTGCAGGTCAATTGTTCGGAGGAACCTCAAAAGTACGGAGCACCGGTTGGGGCCGCCATCCACTTAGCTGAACAGATTGCATCCATGCCTAACCTTCGGCTGATCGGCCTGATGACCATGGCTCCGCTGACTATGAACAAAGAAGTAGTGCGGGCCTGTTTTGCCCGATGTCGAGAAATCTTTGAGGAAATCCGTGCAGAAAATATTGGCGGAGCCAAATTTAAACACCTGAGCATGGGGATGAGCCAGGATTATGAAATCGCTGTCGAAGAAGGGGCTACTATCCTGAGAATCGGTTCGGCGATTTTTGCCTGATCTGCAAAAACAAGGTCCGATAACACAATTTGGTCTTCTGTGTTATTTCTTTCCGCTGACTTTCCATCCTTCCTCAAGTGCCATCCCCAGTCAGACGATAACCTTATCAAAGCCGGATAGAAAAGCTGCAAAGCAGAGGGGCGTTATGACGGAAAAAACAGGCCAAATAACAGAAACAGAACTGTATAACCATACTCTATCGCCAGATTTAGCCGAACAGCTTGAAATGGCCGGTCGAGTTCAGCGCAACTTCCTTCCCTCGCATCTCCCCAACACCGAACATTTCCGTTTTGCCGCCCTGTTTCGACCAGCGGAATGGGTCTCCGGCGACATCTATGACGTCCGCCGGCTGGATGAAAACCACATTGGATTTTATATTGCCGATGCTGTTGGCCACTCTATGCCTGCGGCCCTTTTGACCATTTTCATTAAACAAGCCATGGTTATGCGGCAGACCTATGAACACAGTTGGCAGATTTTCTCCCCCAAACAGGTTATCAGCAATCTAAATCTGCAGATGATTGAACAGGAGCTGCAGGGGTGTCTTTTCTCGACGGCCTGCTACTTTCTTCTCAATTGTGAAACACGAGAAGCTCGCTGGACTCGTGCCGGTCACCCTTATCCGATTCTCATCCGCGACAGCAAGCCCCAACTGCTCGAATCCCGCGGCGGACTGCTCGGCGTGTTTGAGCATACGCAATTTGAAGAAAAAAGCATCCAGCTTTGTCCAGGCGACAAACTGCTGCTGTACTCGGACGGAGCCGAACCTTTAATCGGAACAGGGAAAGATTCCGAATTTAATTTCCACTTTTCTTTCCTGGATTTGTGCCGATTGCCCGCCGAGGAAATGATTGCGGCTCTCGACCACATGGCTGAGACCACCCGCTTTGCTCCCGCCCAGAAAGATGATATCACCGCCTTGATTCTTCAGGTATTTGCATAGTCCTAATAGCTTTGATTGAAGAAAAACTCTTTGCAAGGCCGATAAAACCAACTGATCATAAGTATAATTTCAAAACCCTTTTTCCATTTGCCAGCCCGCAAAAGGGACACTAAAATACTCCCCCAAGTAAACAAAATAAGGATTTTTCGAAAAACAGGGAAAAGTATGAACGTCCAAAAATCATATCGCTCTTTGCTCGAACAAGAAATCCAAACACTGAAAGCCCAGGGATGCGATGCCTTGGACTGGAACCAAATTGAAGTTGCTGAAGAATTTAATCCTTCCTATATACACAATGTATATTTTTCCGGCGCAGTCAAACTTGGCTGCTGGAAAAAGGCCTTTCTTCAAGATAAAGACCTCCGACGCCCTGCAGGGCTTTACAATTTAACCCTGCAAGATGTAACAATTGGAGATAATGTAAGAATCTGTAATGTACGAGATGTACTGGCCAATTATAGCATTGAAGATGAAGTATGGATAGAAGACGTTGCGTGTCTCCAATGCGACACTCAAAGTACATTCGGCAACGGCACGCAAGCCGCCGTGGTGAATGAAAATGGAAAGCGGTCTATCCCCCTTTTTGAACAACTTAGTTCGCAGATGGCTTACCTGCTGGCAATGTATCGCCACCGCCCCGCCCTGATTAGACGCATTTGTCATCTGATGCAGGACAATATTGAGGAAAAGAAGGTTTCTCGCGGCCGCATCCAAAAAAACGCCCGCATCCTGCACTGCGGCGTCATTCAGAATGTTCTTATCGGCCAATCAGCTGTAATTGATGGGGCCTTGCGATTAGAAAACGGCTCGATACGGAGCGATCCGGCCGATCCGGCTTATGTCGGCCCAGGGGTAATTGCAAACGATTTCATCCTTTGCGAGGGTTCTCGGGTCCGCAACCATGTTATCCTCCGCCGCTGCTTTGTCGGTCAAGGCAGTGAACTATCGCGTTCGTTTACTGCTCAGGATTCTGTCTTTTTTGCCAACTGCTCGATGGGACAGGGCCAGGCCTATTCCGTTTTTGCCGGACCTTTCTCAGTCAGTCAGCATAAGTCCACGCTTTTGATTGCCGGCTTATGCAGTTTTTTCAACGCCGGCAGCGGAACCAACCAGGCCAATCATATGTATCGGCTCGGCCCCAACCAGCAGGGGATTTTTGAGCGAGGTGTCAAAACCGGTTCAGATGCTTATCTCGCCTGGCCTGCCCGCATCGGCGCCTTTTCTATCGTCATCGGCCGACACACCGGCCACCCTGACACATCCGATCTTCCTTTTTCCTATCTCATGGAACGTATGGGAAAAAGCGTTCTTTATCCAGGTCTGAATCTAATCAATATCGGACTGATTCGAGACCAGATGAAATGGCAGCAGCGAGATATTCGCAAAGCACCCGTGAAGTTGGATGCGGTCATCAGCGATATTATGACTCCCTATATTGCCCAAAAAATCAAGCGAGGAATTCTACTGCTTACCCACTTGACCCGGCAAAACCCTTCCGAATCCGACGGGATTCTTTACCAAGGACTGAAAATCTATATGGCCGAGCGAGGACTCGAATTATATCGGTGGGCTCTGCAGCAATATCGCGGACGCGTACTCATCCGGCGTCTGAACGCCCAAAAATTCATCTCTTTGATCGACCTTCGCGACAAACTCACCAGTACGGTCAATCTCGGCGAAGGGGATTGGAATGATTGCGGCGGTCTGATTGCCCCCGCTTCTGTTATCGAGACCCTTCTGCTCGATATTGAAAATGAGCGAATCGACACCCTTCATGCCGTCGAAAATCGCTTCCAGTCGCTCTTTAAAAACTATGCTGAATACGAATGGGCCTGGGTGAAAGAAAATCTTGAAGCCGAGTTGGGCAAATCAGTTCGTCAATGGAATGTCGATGACCTGATTTCACTCCTCGAGGCCGCCCGAAATGCGTCTCAACAGATTGTTCAGGCCCAAAAGGAAGACGCCCGAAAAGAGTTTGAACCAAAGATGAGGGTTGGATACGGAATCGACAATCCCGCCGCTTTCCGCGATGAAGATTTTACCGCCGTCTGCGGCACTGTAGAGGATGACCCCATCATCCAGCAATTTCACTCTCAGCTGGAGCAGGAAAAGAAAACAGTGGAACGGCTGATTGAGAAGCTCAAAGCCCTTCATTAGCCCCGCTGGGAAAACGCCTCAGAAATATTCCTCCGCATAGGGATGCTCCGTCCGGCGGACCACAGAGGAATACCGACGCTGCACATTCATAATAGGGGCTTCTTTTTGAGCAACTGCCAAAATCTCAATCCGGCCGCCGCTGGGCAAGCCAGAGACCTGAACAGCCGCTCGAGCAGGAAAAGGTTCCTGGAAAAACGTCCGATAGACCTCATTCACAGCCGTAAAATCGTTCATATCTGCAAGAAAAATCTGGACTTGAACAATCTCCTGCATGGAAAAACCAGCCGCAGAAACAAGGGCCTGAATGTTCAGAAGGGCTTGGCGGGCCTGAGCCGCCGTCCCTCCTTCCGCCAGTTTTCCTGAAGACGGCTCAATCCCCAATTGCCCTGAAAGGTAAAGAGTCTGGCCGACTTGGATCGCTTGAGAATAGGGTCCCAGAGACCGAGGGGCCTTCTCTGTAGAAATCGCTTTTCGCATGGCTCATTCTGCCTTTCCACTTTCGAGTCGTTTATGATGCCGCACCATTTGCTTTTCGTCAAGTCCTTCCTGCCGGCTTGTGAAATAGGCCGGATGCGATACAATAGACCCCTTCAGGCCCTCACAAGAGGAAAGGAACGCAAGATGAAAATTTTCTCGAATGCAGAACTGAACAATCAGATACCCAAAGGAGCCGTTTTGACCATCGGCAACTTTGACGGGGTTCATCGCGGCCACCAAGCCATTCTTCGGACGGCTCGTCAGGCAGCAGAGCAGGCCGGCTGCCCTCTCCTTGCCATGACCTTTGACCCGCATCCGGCAGTGGTACTTCATCCCGAGCAAAATCCCCCCGTCTTGACCCCCCTGCCGCTGAAGGCCTTCCTGCTTGAAACATTTCAAGTGGATATCCTGATTGTCCTTCGAGACACTCTCCATTTTCTCAATCAGTCACCCAAAGATTTTATAGACCTTTTCCTGATGGCCCATTTGGCTCCACGTATCATTGTAGAAGGCCCCAATTTTACATTCGGCTATGGACGCAGCGGCAGCCTTCAAACCCTTCGTCAACTCGGCTCAGAACGGGGCTTTGAAGTAATTGAAGTCCCCTATGAAAGGGTTACCCTCAATCAAGACCGGAGAAACATTATTTGCTCAAGCTCCCAAATCCGCCGTTTTCTCGAAGAAGGCAAAGTCAGCTGCGCCGCCCAGCTTCTTACCCGCCCTTATCGCCTGATTGGCAAAACGATACCAGGACGGGGCATCGGCAAAACTCTCGGCTTTCCAACGGCCAATCTGAATCCTATCGGCCAGATTATCCCTTCTGAGGGAGTCTATGCCGGCTATGCGTTAGCGGCAGATTCCTATGACCAGGCCTGCCGACAGCCGGCTCGCCGACCGGCCGCTATCAGCATCGGACGGGCCAAAACCTTTGTTACCGATCATCCCCTTCTGCTCGAAGCCCATCTGCTCGAAACGAATGTAGAAGACCTAAGTCAAAAATATCTGGCACTGGATTTTGTCGAATGGATACGGAATCAGCAGCGGTTTGAATCCCGGGAAGACCTTGTTCGCCAAATATCCCTTGACTGTGAAAAAGCCAGGGAAATTTTGAAGACATAACCTCGATTGACTATGCGGATGGGCTTTTACAGTCTTGCTGAAATGAGAACATTATCTCCAAAAACCTCAATCTGCCTCTGGTGCAATTCAATTCGCTCCATCCCCCTCAAGGCAGCCGACAGGTCTGCCTTGCCGGCCGCCCCCAGCAGCAGCGGGGCAATATAAATGCGAACCTCGTCGGCAAGTTTCTCCTTTAAAAATTGGCTCTGCAAGGTCGGCCCTGCTTCCACCAGAATCTGCTGAAGTCCCCGTTTGGCTAATTGGTCGAGGGTCTCGTGCAAGTCGCAGTGCCGGCCGCTCTGGCCGACCTCAAGAACCTCCGCTCCTGCTTGTCTGAGTCTGGAAATCTTCTCCGGCTGTGCGTGAAAAGAGGTGTGCGTGGTCACCACCCAGGTGGGGACCTCCTGCGTCATTAATACCCTGCAATCGAAAGGAATCCGCAATTGACTGTCCAAAACAATCCTGACCGGCGGTCTGGAAATCGGATCTCCCAACCGCACCGTCAGCTGCGGATTATCCTGAAGAATCGTTTCAATCCCCGTCACAATTCCCTGGACTTTTTTCCGAAGCCGGTGAACATCCTGCCGGCAAGCCTCATTGGAAATCCAGTTTCCGCCGGCTGACGAAGCCCGCCAGGCCATTTTCCCGTCAATGCTTTGAGCCCACTTGAGAATCACCCATGGCCGGCCGGTGCGGTGATACTTGAAAAACGGCGCATTGAGGGACTCCGCCTCGGGCTGACAAAGCCCAACCTCTGTAAGAACGCCCGCCTGACGAAGCTGCTCAAGCCCCCTGCCGCGCACCTGAGGGTGAGGGTCCTCTGCTGCTGCAGCAACCTTAGCAACTTTGGCCTGCAGGAGGGCTTGCGTACAGGGTCCCGTTTTGCCGGTAAAACAGCAGGGTTCAAGGGTAACATACACAATTGCCCCTTGCGGCTCCTGTCCTCGCCGACGGCAATCCTCCAGCGCCTCTATTTCGGCATGAGGTGCTCCATACTGCCGATGCCATCCCTCCCCAATCACCTGACCATCTTTGACGATCACACAGCCGACAGCCGGGTTCGGCTCTACCTGGCCCAACCCGCGCCGCGCCAGTTCCAGGGCTCGCCGCATGGCCTGTTCTGCATCCATCCGGTTCTTCCCCCGGGAAACAAGTGTTATTTTAAACCGAGCGTTTCTTCAAAACCGTACAAAAGATTCAGGTTCTGAATGGCCTGACCAGACGCTCCCTTGACAAGGTTGTCAATGGCTGAAAAAATCAAAATCCTGCCTTTTACAACTGTCGGAAAAATATGACAATAGTTGCTTTTGGCTACATGCTTGAGGGCCGGTGGTTTGGAAAGAATCTGGACAAAGGGCTCATTTTTATAAAACGTCCGATACAGTTCGAGCAGCTGGGCCGCTGTCACTGCACCCACCGGCTCACAATAAACAGAGGAAAGGATACCCCGATCGAACGGCCCTACGTGCGGCTGGAAGACAATCTCCACCGGCTCGCCAGCTGCATCAGCAGAAACCTGCTCCATCTCCGGCATATGACGATGGGTCCCTACACCGTAGGGCAGCAAGTTTTCATTCATAGCCGGAAAATGAAATGTCGGACTGGGATTTTTCCCGCCGCCGGAAACCCCTGTTACAGCATTAACAATAATGCCCTTTGGGCAAATCCGTTTTTCCTTGAGAACCGGCAGCAGCGCAAGGAGCGCCCCGGTCGGAAAACAACCGGGATTGGCAACCAGCCGGGCAGAGCCAATCTGATTGCGATATAATTCAGGCAGCCCATAAACCGCATGGGCCAGATTCTCCCGATCAGTATGGGGGACATAGTATTTTTCATAAACAGAGACGTCCCGAAGCCGATAATCCGCACTGAAATCCACCACTTTCAGCCCGGCGGCTAACAGTTTAGGCACAAAGCCCATCGAAACTTTGTGCGGAAGGCAGCACAAGACCGCATCAGCCCTCTGCTGAAGTTTATTCATGTCCAGCGGTTCAATAGGCATATCCAGCCGACCCCGAAGCTGACCAAATATCTCCGCTGCCGGGCCGCATTCCTCCGGAAGTGCCGTCAAATAGGTCAATTCCGCTTTAGGGTGACGCAGCAGGATTTCAATCGCCTCAACCCCCGTATAACCGCTGGCTCCAATAATCGCTACCCGAACCATACCAACCCCTGTTTTCAGATGTTTCTGTAATACATTATTATTTCTGTCTCTTGCGGTTCAAGCATGATTTTTTTCTTCCCGCAAGCCCCCCTATCCTATAAAAAAACCGCCGAAATTTCTATCCCGGCGGTTTTAAAAAACAAAATCTCAAAAAAGAAATTAACGCTTGGAGAACTGGAAACTCCTTCTGGCACCCGCCTTGCCGGGTTTCTTTCGTTCCACCATTCGGCTGTCCCGCGTCAGATAATTGCCGTCGCGCAAGACCTTCAGCAGTGACGGGTCATAAGCCTTCAATGCTCGGGCAATTCCGAGTTTCACAGCATCGGCCTGACCTGTTGTACCACCTCCGGTGACCTTCACAAACACGTCAAAGGATTGAAGTCCGTTCACAGCCGACAAAGGAGCACGCACGGCGGCACGGTCTTTTTCCAAATGAAAATACTCTTCCAACTGATGCTCGTTAATCTGAATAACCCCGCTGCCCGGTTTTAGACGAACACGAGCAACCGAATTTTTTCGCCGCCCTGTTCCCCATGCAAAACCAGCCGCATCCCGCTTGGCGGGCACAGCCGTCATAGCTGCCGCTGCCGCCTGGGAGGTTCTCTCAAGAATTTTCGGATCAATCAGGAAACTTTCGTTTTCAGCCATAGATACGCCTGAATCTGAATTACATCTCTAATTTTACCGGTTTCTGAGCCGCATGCTCATGATGCGGCCCCTTGTACACTTTCAATTTGCTAAACATTTTCTCGCCCAATCCGCTTTTGGGCAGCATCCGCCGTACAGCTCGCTCAATTACCCGCTCTGGATGCCGTTCAATCATTCTTGCAAAGGGAATGATCTTTTGGCCGCCCGGGTAGCGGCTGTAAGTTTGATAGGTCTTGTTTTGGGGCTTTCGTCCGGTCAATCGCACCTTTTCTGCATTGACAATAATGACATAATCCCCCGTATCCACGTGAGGAGTATAAATGGGCTTATTTTTGCCCATTAAAATCATCGCCACTTTGGAGGCCAGACGTCCAAGCACCTTGCCTTCGGCATCCAAAACCCACCACTTCTGCTCAACTTGGCCTTTTTTTGCCAGAAAACTCTTCATAACAGTTCCACTCCCGTCAGTTCTCAGAAAGGGGGACATTATAATAGTTCCGCATCTGCTGTCAACGGCATTTTTCCTAAAAAAACAAAACGAGCAAAAAAGGATAAAAAGGGCCCTGATTTGGGATTGATTTACGAATTTTTATACTGGCCCACTTGAATGTTCAACTTTTCAAGTAGACGATTAAGCCGTCGCCGCTCGATTCCGAGGATTTTGGCTGCCTCAATCTTTCGTCCTTTTGTGATTCGCAGGGCCTCCTGAACCAGCCGCTGATTGGCTTCATCGAGGGTGGGCAAAGGCGAATCGACTCTGGAAAGATTTCTTATAAATATCTCCGGCGGCAGAACCGACGGCTCAATAACGGTACTTCGGCTCAGAATATAAGCCCGCTCCATAGCATTTGACAATTCCCGCACATTGCCAGGCCAATGATATTGAAGCAGGGTCTGCTCTGTTTCGAGCGAAAGCTTTTTGGACGGCTCCCCATAAAAACGACTCAGGTTGTCCAAAAAATGATATGCCAAAGGCAGAATGTCGTCCTGCCTTTGACGAAGAGGCGGAATTTGGATATTAATTACATTCAAGCGATAAAACAAATCTGCGCGGAACTCGTTTTCATCAACCATGTTACGCAAATCACGATTGGTCGCGCAAAGAACGCGAACATCAATCGGGTATGCTTGGGTTGCCCCTAACGGCGTAACGGTGCCTTCCTGAAGAACACGAAGCAGTTTGGCCTGAAGCTCAAGCGGAATTTCGCTGATTTCATCCAAAAAAATAGTTCCGCCGTCCGCTGCTCGGAAAAAGCCAAGCGTGTTCTCGATTGCCCCTGTAAAACTGCCCCTCACATGCCCAAACAACTGGCTTTCAAAAAGCTGACCGGTGAGCGTGGTGCAATCCACCGGAATGAAAACCTTGTCGGCTCGATCGGAATATTCGTGAATTTTACGGGCTACCATCTCCTTTCCGGTTCCGGTTTCTCCCGTAATGGTAATACAGCATTTTCTGGCCGCTACCGAACGAATTGTATCAAGAATTGCCTGAAATGCTTGCGACTGGCCGATCAAATCAAAACTTTTGCGGTCTGGTTGCGGCCGGTTTTGTCCAGATGGTACACCTTGAGATCCCAGACTGCCTCTTGGCGCGCTTCCCTGCGCGTAGATGTAGTCGTTGGCACTTGTCATTTTGTATCAAGCTCACCCGATGTGTCCACGTTCAAAACACATCCCCGCCGATGAACTTTCTTTTTTCTGTGCTGAAAAATGGGTGAGAAAACTGAAATGCACACGTCCTGGCAACAGTTTTCCTCACGCCTCCAATCATCAAATTTCTGATAACATCTTACCCAATAGAATCTGACAAATCAAGAGATTTTATCGGGCATTTTATATAAAACCGCAAAAAACAGCCCTATCTTCATTCTAACAAAAGACTTACGTTTTTATACATTCTTTGGTTTCCTGCCGCCGGCAGTACTCGATTTATTGACAGAAAGCAAAATCAACGGTATGGTTTGTTCATTTTGTGGTATCATCTTGGGAAAAATGAAAAACCATGGACCAAAGAAAGTGATAATGCGATGAAAATTTCGTTAGATTGGCTGCGGGAGTATGTCGATTTAGATAATTCAGCAGAGGAAATCGCTGCACGCCTTAGCAACCTCGGTTTTCCGATTGAAAATATCGAAAAATCAGGAAATGACACTGTTCTTGATGTAGAAATCACCAGCAACCGCGGGGACTGCCTGAGCCATATTGGTATCGCCAGGGAATTAGCTGCCTCTTATGAAAAGCCCCTGAAAATACCCCCAGCAGATATTCAGGAAACCAGTTCTTCCGTTGAGGACCTAATCAGTATTCGAATTGATGAACCGGAACTTTGCCCTCGCTATACCGCTCGCCTTATCACCGGTGTCAAAGTCGGCCCTTCCCCCGCATGGATGGTCCAGCGGCTGGAAGCAGCCGGCATGCGAAGCGTCAATAATGTCGTGGACGCCACAAACTATGCCATGCTTGAACACGGCCAGCCGCCCCATGCCTTCGATTATGACAAAATCCGCGGCCGGCAAATTATTGTCCGCCGGGCCGTAAGCGGTGAACGAATCATCAGTATCGACGGAACTGACTGTCCGCTTCAGGACTGGATGATCGTGATTGCCGATGCGGAAAGGCCGATTGCCATCGGCGGAGTCATGGGCGGACTGGAAACAGAAATAACAGAGAAAACAACGGCAATTTTGCTCGAAGAAGCTTCCTTTGATCCGGTGAGCATCCGCCGCACTTCTCGACGGCTTGGACTTCCCTCGGAAGCGTCCTTCCGATTCGAAAGACGTGTGGATACCGAAAATATTGACTGGGCCTCTCGACGCTGTGCCCAATTGATTGTCCAGGTTGCCGGCGGACAAATCGCCCGAGGAGTTGTGGATAATTACCCCAAAAAAACGAAGCCGGCTCCTGTCCGGATGCGGCTTTCGCGGCTGAAGCATCTTCTGGGCATCGAAATCCCTTCAGAAAAGGTCCTCCGCATCTTTTCGGGCCTGGGACTGAATCCCCAAACCGAAGGCAAAGAGGTAATTGTTTGCACCCCGCCGAGCTGGCGGCACGACTTGCTCCGAGAGGCAGACCTTATTGAAGAAGCCGCCCGCTGCTACGGTTATGACAAAGTGCCGGTCGAAAGCAAAATTCGGATCGTAGCTGTGCCCGTAGATCAGCGAGAGAAAATTGTTCAAAAAATCCGCGCTTTTTTGAACGGCTGCGGCTTTTTCGAAACAATGAATATCACCTTTATCGATAAGCAAACCGCCGAGTGGTTTTCTCCCACATCGCCGGCCGATCATTTGGCCGTCAGCGATATTGCCCGCAAAAGCGTCAATCTGCTGCGTCAAAATCTCATCGGCTCCCTTTTGAATACCATGCGTTCCAATTACCATGCCGGCAATATCCCCTGCCGAATCTATGAACTGGCAGATACATTCCTGCCGGCCGATGCCAATCAGGTACTTCCTTTGGAAAAACCGAAACTGGCCCTTGCAGCTGACATGGATTTTCAGGAGTTTCGCGGAGTTCTTGAAGGACTTCTGGATCGGCTGGCTTACACTTCCGGTCGTTTTCAGCCCGCCCGATGGAAATGGTCGCAGGCAGGAACAGAAATTTACGTTGGAGAAAAATCTGTCGGTCTTGCCGGCATCGTAGAAGACACAATTGCCCGCCGGCTCGACTTAGACAAAGGAATGGTTTGTGCCGCGGAATTGGATTTGGAAACGCTGATCGAGCTGGCTGCCAAAGCAAAGCCCGTTGCCAAGCCTCTGCCTCGCTTTCCGGCAATTAAACGAGACCTGTCTCTGATTCTCGACGAAGCCATTCCCTGGGCCCGCATTGAAGAAGCAATTCAATCCGTCGCCCCTGCTGAACTGGAGGAGATTCGCTTCGGCGGACTTTATCGCGGAAAACCCATTCCCGCCGGTAAAAAAAGTTTGACCGTTTCTCTGCGGTTCCGCGATGAAGACGGCACGCTCCGGCATGAACAGGTAGACCAGTTTGAACAAACTATCCTGAGCACTCTCCAGGAGCGATTCCAAGCCGAATTAAGAACCGTCTGAATACTGACAGTTATGCAACCGTCGTCAGCCACTGGCGGGTAATCCAGGCGTGTGCCCACGGATACGGATGCACCCGGTCAGGCGACCAGCGCGGTTCAGGAACCCCTTCCTTGATTTGTTCATAGGCCTGCTGAAGAGGGATGAGTAAAGTCTTGTATTCTTCAGCCAGACGATGCACCGCATTCAGATAGCCCTTCAGCGCCTTTCGCATCGGGTCCTGCAAATCATAGCAGAAGTAGAATGGTTCCATTAAAATCACCCGGCTCCCAATTGCCGCCGCCGCAGAAAGCATTTGTCGAAGATTGTCTTCGTATTCTGCCGCAGACACAGGGGTTTTGTGCGATTCAAAAATAGGTTTGAACTGCCGCCACAAATCATTGATGCCGATCAAAATACTCACTACATCCGGACACAAATCCAGACAATCCCTCTTCCACCGCCGGAGCAATTCACGAGAGGTATCGCCGCTGATGCCGCGATTTTCAATCTGTAAATCCAAATGAGGAAACGCCGCCTGCAGAAAACAGCCGGCAAAATACACATATCCGCGCCCCAGCGGGGCATGCGAAGTTTCACACCGCTGTGCGTCCGTAATACTGTCGCCGATAAACAGTATTTTCTGCCCCTGCTTCCACTCCATACCACCCATCCGGAGCCGCTCCTTCATTCATGCCGCAAGGCCACAATAGGATCCACCTGCGCTGCGTGAATTGCCGGATACAAACCGAATAAAATCCCAATCAGCATACTGATCAGCAGAGGCAGCAGAATCCCCCACAGCGTCAGAACGGTTGCCATGCCGGTGACAAGTGTAATCATAAATGGAATGAAGGTACCCACTCCCAGGCCAATGATTCCTCCGGTCGTGGACAGTACCACCGTCTCAATGAGAAACTGAAAAATAATCTGCCTTCGTTTAGCCCCGATTGCACGCCGAATCCCAATCTCTCGCGTCCGTTCTGTCACGGAAGCAAGCATAATATTCATAATCCCAATACCGCCTACCAGCAAACTGATGCCTGCAATAGAACCAAGAACAATATTGAACTGCCGCTTGGTTGCCTCCGCCTGTTTAAGCAAGGCCAGCGGAACACTGATTTGATAGTCTTTCTTCTTATGAAACCGACTGAGCATCAGCTCAATGGCAGCAGCGGTTGCTTCTACGTGCTCAGTGGAATCAATCTGAAGAATAACCTGATGCAGTTCCACCTTTTCCCGTTCGCGTGTGCCGGCTGTAACACGGGTCTGAAAGTCTCCGAAATATCGGCGGGCCACCTCAATCGGAATATAAGCATCCACCTGCTGATCCGGAATCTGGATATTTCCGGCCTGTCCGCCTTCGCTTCTGACAATCCCCACAACCTCAAAGGAATCGCCGCCGATACGAAGTGCCTGGCCGATAGTATGTTCTGTTGCCAAAAGCCGACGGGCGCCATATTCCGTTAGAACAGCCACAGGGGCTTTATTTTCCACATCAATGTTCATCAAAACCCGTCCGGCAATAACCTCACGGGGAACCAGCTCAAACCAAGCCGATGTAGTACCCACCACTCTCAGCTCAAGGGTACGTTCACCCAGCCGGGATTCTTTCCGGATGATTTTGGCCGGAGCAGTCTTCTGGACATTCAAAAAGCCCTCTGAAATCCTTTGATAATCCTCATAGGTCAGGCCATAGACACTCATAAAAACGCGGGTGTTAGACATGGACTCGTCTTCCACCGCTTTCATCGAGGAAACAATGATATTATTGCTGCCGAGTTTGCGAATCTGCTCGAGGGCTTCCTTGCTGGCTCCTTCACCCACAGAGAGCATCGCCACCACACTGCCAACCCCAAAAACAATGCCAAGCGTTGTCAGAAAAGACCGCAGTTTATGCAGCAGCAGATTCTCAATCCCAAGGGCAATATTGCGAACGATGCGAGTTTGCCTCACTTTTCACCTCCATCAATCCGCTCAATCTTCCCATCCCGCATATGCATTTGGTACTGGGCGAAAGCCGCAATATCCGGCTCATGAGTAACCATAATAATCGTTTTCCCCTCTGCATGCAGTTTTTGCAGCAGCTCAAGAATTTGAAGTCCGGTCTTCGTGTCAAGGTTGCCGGTTGGTTCATCTGCAAAAATGACCTGCGGATCATTGGCCAACGCTCGTGCAATGGCGACCCGCTGCATCTGCCCGCCTGATAATTCCGTCGGACGATGCCCAAGCCGCTCCCCCAATCCCACCTGTTCGGCCAGCTGTCGAGCTCGTTCACTGCTGCGATGAGAATCCCAGCCGAGATAGTACAGCGGCAATTCAATATTTTTCTGGACAGTCAGCTGCGGAATAAGATTGAAACTTTGAAAAATAAACCCGATCCGGCGCAGCCGAAGTTCGCTGAGCGCATCATCATTCAGCGTACTGATATCCTGCCCATCAAAATAGTAGCGGCCGGATGTAAGCCGATCCAGGCAGCCCAAAATATTCATCATTGTGCTTTTCCCTGAACCGCTGGGGCCCATAATTGCCCAAAAACTCCCCTTGGAAAAAGAGGTATTAATACCCGCCAGAGCGTTGACCTGCTGCATACCCATCTTGTAAACTTTCCATGCATCGGCCAGTCGAATCATCTCCGAATTGGCAGATGGACTTGATGTGCCGGAAACCATCACTGCCCCTCTTGTGAAGTTGTACCAGATTCTGCTGGAGCATGTACAGGTTTCTCTGTCCCCTCTTCCTGCGATGACCTGCTTTCAAATTGTTTTCGCATCTCCTCCCGCTGTTCAGGGGTCATGTTCTCAAAGCGGCGGCGCATTTCTTCCCTCTGTTCGGGCGTCATATTCTCAAGGCGTCGGCGTCTGGGACTCTGTTGCGAGAAAGACTGATTTTGGGCCTCTGAAGTGTTTTGCCGGCGAGATTCGACAGATGCGGAATCGCTCTGAGACGATGAAACTGATTCCTGAGGGGTAGAGACGCTGGACTCGATTTTTTCAAGATACTGCCGTATCTGTTCGCTTAACAGCTCGGCCGATTCTCCTTCTTTCGGCCCTAATCCTGCCGCCGGCGCCTCCGCTTCTTTGAGAGGAGGATTAAGCAGGACATTTTCCCCCTCCTGAAGTCCTTCAAGAATATGAATCGTTCGGTTATTATCTAATCCCACTTTGACCTTACGGCGTTCTAAGGAAGAACCATTGGCTACATAAACCACATACTCCCCGCCAACCTGAATAACCGACTGCACAGGCACGTACAATGCATTCTCGTAATAGGCCACGATGATTTCGGCTTTGCAGCTCATGCCCGTCCGCAGAGCCGGTTCTTCCCCTTCAATCGAGATTTGAGTATTATAAACCCTTAAATCCGGATTCATCCACATGCTTTGTGCATCCGGCAGCGGTGCAATAGAATCGACCTTTCCAATAAATTTCCGGCCCGGCAGTGCATCCACAGTAATCACGACCGGCAGACCCGGATGAACCTTTTTCAGACTGGCTTCATGGACATTCACTTCGGCAAGAGCCGAATATCCAAGCGGCAAATAAATCAATTCCTGCCGTTCATGTACCTCCTGGCCTTCCATCAGCGGCTCCTGATTACCTCGGAAGCCGCCCCGCTGTGCACTGGTGGCATAGATAACCAAACCTTCCGCCGGCGCATACAGTTTGGTTTTTGTCAGCTGGTCTTCTATTTTGGTCAGTTTGTCTTTTTGCTGATTATACTCGGCCTGACGGGCTTTTAATTCCGCTTCCGCCTGCACGACAGAGGCGTTGGCTTTCCGCAAAGTCCGCTCATAGGCCATCTCGGCCTGTCGAATATCACTTTCAAGCTGCTTAATTTGGCGTTGATAGGTAAAATTCTGCAGCAAATCTCGGCTGCTGATCGCCAACTCCAAATCCAGCTGCCGCCGTGTTACAGCCAATCGATCCGCCTGCAGCTCATTTTCTGAAATATATTTTTCCTCCCAAAGTTTCTGGGACCATGCTAAGGTATCCTGCGCCCGTTCAAGTTCCTCTTCAGCCAATTTAATCTGGGCTTCGGCCTCTCGAAGCAGTTTGGGATACTCTCCTTCTTTATATTGTTTGAGATCTTCGCGAGCAAATTCCAGAGTCAGTTGGGCTACATCTATGTCACTTTCGGCCTGATTGCGAACCACCTCCAGATTTTCCTTGGCACTAATAAAAGATGCCTCTGCATTTTGAACGCTGATCTCCTGGTCAATTTTCGAATCCAGCAGGGAACTGGCATCCAACTCCACCAGCAAATCTCCGGCCTTGACTCGCGTCCCCTCTTCAACCAGATAAATAATCGAAGTACGTCCCTCCAATTCATTCTTAATGATAATCTGTTCTTTGGCCTTAATGGTACCGGATTGAAGCACATCAATGGTCAGCGGTCCCCGTTTGACAGGAAACACAGCCATCGCTTGCTCTGAACCGCGGCCGGAAGCCAATAAATAAACTCCGCCTGCCAGCAGAAATAATAGTGCCAGCCCAGCAAGGAGAATCCTCTGAAATTTCTTAGGGGGCTTCTGCCCCAGATTGAGTTTCATGCAAAACCTCCGGACTAAACTCCTTCCATAAACCGGTTTCATCTACTTGCAAAACCCCCATATCCCGCTGGATGCTCAGCTCGGCAATCCGATAGCTGACAATGGACGCCGTCAGCTGATTTTGGGCACTCAAAAGGGCATCCTGAGCATCCAGCAAATCTCGAATTTCCGCGCGTCCCGCATCCAAAAACATTTTTGTGCTTTTCTGCCGTTTTTCTGCAACATTCACGGCTTTGGCCTGAATTTTCACCTGTTCCCGAGATTCAAGCAAACTTCGCAATTGATTTCGAAGAGACAATTTGATCGAATCCTCTGATTCCTGCAGAGTCCGAACGGCCTCCTCGAGGGCAATATAACTTTTACGATAGGCGTTTCGCTCTGCCGTCCGTTCCAAAGGAAGATCCAAATGCAGCAAAGCGGAAAAAAGCCCTTCATCAAACTCCAGCTGGGCATCCTCCGTTCGGGCGGAGTTCAAAGAACGACCACTGCCCCAGTTTGCCGAACCGAAAAGAGTCAATTCGGCCCGCAGCCGATCGGCCTTAACAATTACATCCCGCTGGGCATCATATACTTGCCCCATTGTCACCCACAAATCCGTGCGTTTCTCAAAAGCAGTCTTCACAACTTGATCTTCCGGCAGTTCCAAAGGGCCCGCATCTTCATTCGAAGGCGGCTGCAGCTCAATGGGACTATCTGCTGCGGGAAACTTGTCATCCTTTCCTGTCCCTGTTCCAGTGGCCTCCGGATACACAAAATAATCTTTATAGACTTGCAGCTTGTCCAAATCGCTGCGGTCAAGTTCTACAGATGCATCCGGCGGCAAACCCAGCCGAGTCTTAAAAGAATCCAGCCGCTGCTTATAGGTCTCCATGGCACTAATCCATTGAGCACGGGCACTTAGTTCCCGCTGAACCGCCTGATCTACCTGAATTTCGGGCAGCCGACCGGCATCAGCCAGCCGACGGGACTGCCGAGCCGAAGCAATCGCACTGATATAGTTTTCCTGGCTGTTGCGGATTTGATCAAACTGACGAAGCACACCTAAGTAGTCGCTGGCAACTGTAACAGCAAACTCACTTTTGTACCGCTCAAACTCCCAGATAGCATACATCACACGTCTCTCTGCCTGGACGAGCGGTTCCGTAACAATATGAGCGCCGGAACCCCGCAACAGAGGAACTGAAATACTTGCATCACTCGTCACTCCCATCGACGAAGCACCGCCAAGGGAGAGTAAATTAACAAGATCTGCCGCAATTCCAGCGCTGATTTCAGCACCGCTGGTCAGTTTTTTGGAAGCACTCAGGTCGCCGCTGTGAACAAATCCTCGCTGAGTCGGCGATGCGGTGCGATTTTCCTCATAATAACTTTCAGCGGCTCCTGCAAAAAGCGTTCGAAAGTCATTACGAGCAAGGTCTAAATCCAGCGCTGCTGAAAAAATTGCCTCCTTTCGAGATTGATAGTCAAAACTATTGGCTGCTCCGATTCGCAAGGCATCCATTAAAGAAAGGGTAATCACCTGATTCGGCTCAGTATCCCCCAAACCGTTTGGCTCTTTGGCAAAGGGGTAATCTTTCTCAGGCCAGTGAGCAATCGGCTTCAGATGGTCTGCACCCAGGGAGGCAGGATGAGAAGTCGGCAGGGCCTGAAGTTCTACCAAACGCCTTCGAAATAAATCGCTTGGACGTTCAATGGTAAAAGGTTCGGTCCGTCCAAGGGATTCTAACTGCTTTTCCTCAATAATCTTATAAGAAATCTCATCGGCATTCTTTCTGTAATCCGACGGTGATTTACATCCCCACAAAGGACCCAGCAAGGTCAAAAAACCTATACTCAGCACCCACCAGAATGTGTGTTTGACAGAACATTTCATCATTGGTTTTACTTGAAAATCACCTTTTTATACGCACTAAAACCTCTTTTTATTGCAAAAAAAAAGAAATTGCACTCTTTTGTAGCAAAATATTATGGTAAGTCTACAAGAAATTTCTTTCCTTAATACAATATATTATATACCTATTTTGTATAGCATACAGGGAAGGTGTGAGAAAGTGGTACATTTCAACAGCAAACAATAACAAAACTTAAAAAGACACGTCTTGTCCTGGAATGATAGGCACCAAACTAATCTCTACATATAGGGTCATTTGCAACACAAAATACACTACATATAGTTAACAACCCGTCTCCCCCTTTTTGCCCCAACAATCTTCAGAAAAAACTTTTTATTTTTTAGAAAAATTGGTTTTGACACGAAAATAATAATGTGGTACTGTTCCCCATAAAATCAAAGATAAATAGCAAATAATGGCACGATATCCCATGCTTAAGCTAACAGGCGAGTACGAGCATGTAGTTGATGAAAAGAACCGACTTTTCATCTCCACCAAACTTCGCAGCAAGGTGGATGCTGAAAAATACGGCAGTGATTGGATTCTTGCGCTCGGGGTCGATGGGATTCTATGCCTCTATCCGGAAAAATGCTATGAGCGGCTGCTGACAGAGTTGGCCGCAGATAAAAGTCTTCCGGACGATGACATGATTAGTGTGGAGCGATTGTATTTTGCTTTTTCAAGTACAGTCGAATTTGACCGCCAGGGTCGGCTCCTCATTCATGAAAAATTAAAAAAACGTGCCAAGTTGGGCAATCAGCTGACCCTTGTAGGCGTTCGAGACCATATTGAAATCTGGAACACGGAAGACTGGGAGCGATTCGTTGCAGAAAAAGCTTCCACCTACGAACGGCAGCTGATGCGAGCCCGAAAGTCGCTTCTCCAAAAAGAGGCCCAGAAAGCAGCTTATACCGAAGAAGATGTCGAACAAATGGAGGAATAAAACATGAAGACAACCGAGGCAATCTATAAACTTCAACGATTTCTGGAAGGCAGCCATCCGCTGGATGAACAAATCCATCGCAGTTTGAATTTTCTGGAGGAACGGCTTGAAGAACTCAAACAAAAAAGTCCTCTTTTCGAAAAAGTATCTTTTTCGGAAGACGTGATACGTTTGGCAGAGCGGGCTGTAATGGCTGCTGCTCACTAAACAATACCAAAGGAAGGGTATTGAGATGACGCACAATGGCTGGGCGAATCTCAGGGAGGACTATTCGCCCAGTCATATTCCGGTTCTTTGTAAAGAACTAGTCGAACACATTCGGCTGCCGAAGGATGGGCTGGTTGTGGATACAACCATTGGCAGCGGAGGCCATAGCCGATTGTTCGGCGCCCAATTGGGCCCTGAGGGGATGATTCTGGGTCTGGACGTAGATCCAAAATGCATCCAGCGGGCCCAAGTCAATTTAAGCGGCTTGGCCTGCAAGGTCGTGCTCGTCAGAGAAAATTTCGCCAAACTGCCGGAGGTTATGAAAGAACACGGCCTTGCAAAGGCAGATTTCATCCTGGCCGATTTAGGATTCTGCTCGGCTCAGATGGAAGACCCGGAACGCGGACTGAGTTTTCAATCCGATATGCCGCTGGATATGCGGCTGGACGATCGGCTGACAGTAACTGCTGCGGATTTGGTAAATCAGCTGGATGAGAACAAACTGGCTGATTTAATTTATAAATATGGAGAAGACCGGGCTTCTCGACGGATTGCCCGCTTTATCGTCCAGGCAAGACAGCGGCAGAAAATCACCACCACCGGTCAGCTGGCCTTGATTGTTAAAAAGGCCTTATCCAGACCGGGTCGGCGGCCGACCGGGCGAATTGACCCAGCCACAAGAACGTTTCAGGCCCTTCGGATTGCGGTAAATCGCGAGCTGGAATGCCTGGAATCACTGCTGGAGGACGCTCCGAACCTGCTCCAACCGGGCGGCTTTTTCGCAGTGATCAGTTTTCACAGTTTGGAAGACAGACTTGTAAAAAACAACTTTCGAAAGAATAAAATGGAACAAGTATATACGATTCTGACACCGAAACCTTTAACAGCGGCAAGAGAGGAACAGATGGCTAATCCTCGCTCCCGCAGTGCGAAACTGAGAATCGCCCAGCGAGTATAAATAAAGTTCAAAAAAGACAGAGGAGTCAGTTATGACCTCGGACGGGAAAATCGGTTTACTGATTAGTTTTCTCTTTATTGTTACAATTGCTTTTCTGATTAACGGCCCAAAAGGTCTGTTTAAAACGGATAAACCCGTTATTGAAACGGCTGTACAGGTTCCCTCCGGCCGTTCGATTCTTATTGAGCAGGCCGTCGAAGAAGCGGCTCGCGAACTTGAGCCCGTTCCTCTTCGCCAGACCCAGCCCCCTACCGCGGTCCAAATCATAACTCCCGTCCCCACCGCTTCGTCGGCCGCTGAGCCGAGTGTCCCCGCAGTTCTACCTTCTCCAGACACTTCTGTCAGCAGCAATACCTCTGCCGCACCGGCGCCGTCCGCTCCTGCCGCTATCCAGACCCATACTGTCCAAAAAGGTGAAACTCTGGCAACCATCGCCTCTCGCTACTATGGAAAAGAAGCCGGCAATACCCGAGCCGTCATTCAAAAACTCTACCAAGCCAATCAGCATATTCTCACTTCGCCGGATATTCTCCGGGTCGGAGACAAACTGATTATTCCTCCTCTTGAAAAGGTACTCAATTCCACTTCGTCCACTTCGTCTGCCTCGTCTGTCTCGCCGGCCTCGTCCGCCAAACCGGAGAAAGCCCTCCTCGAAAAGTTTAAGGACGTTTTTGAGCCGGTCCCATCGGGCCGCACTTCACCGCGGTATGTGGTATACGTCGTTCAACCTGGAGACCGGCTCTGGGACATTGCTCAACAATACCTTGGAGACGGCAAACGTTATACAGAAATCGTCCGAATCAATCAGGATCAGATTTCGGATCCGGACAATGTGCCGGCAGGGATTCGTCTGAAAATTCCGGTACGCTGAGAATTGCCTATGTTTTCCCGCGCGCGTTTGAGATTTGTGGTTTTTTTTCTGACCGCCGCATTGATTGTGACCATCCATCTCCGCATCAGCGCGTCACGGCTGTTTTATCAAGCACGGCAAGCCCAAATTCTCCAAAACCAGCTCCGTCAGCAACTCTGGAAAAAGCAGATTGAGCTGGAAGGGCTTCTTCAGCCGCAAAAAGTTTTCCGCACCCTTTCCACCGAGGAGACCTCCCCATGAACTCTCCCACTTCTTCCCCCATACGGGTGCGATCTGGAATCGTCCTCCTTTGCGTATTTCTCCTGGCAGGGTTTACAGGGTTAGGGGCGCGTGTTTTTGACCTTCAGTTCCAACGAAACAGAGTCTATGACCAAGCCAGTCGAACCCAGCGATACGCTGTCGTGCGTCAATCGCCGCAGCGCGGGCTGATTACCGACCAAAAAGGACGGGTTTTAGCTGCCAGCAGCATGATTTACAACGTCTTCGCCGAACCTCGCCGCCTCCTCCAAAATGAACAATACAAATTGACCGCCGAAATCCTTCAATCTATTCTCGATGTGCCGGGCTGCGAAATCTCCAAACGCATTCTGGAGGCAAATAATCCCGGATTTCTGCGGCTCGAAAAAGACATTACCCCCGCTCAGCAGCAGGCCATTCTTCAGGCACGGCTGAACGGCATCGGCATTGAAGAGGCATGGAAACGTTCTTACCCAACCGGAGCCCTTTGTTCTCATGTAGTCGGGTTTGTCGGAAATGAGGGACGGGGTCTGGCCGGCATTGAATTAAAATACGATTCTGTTTTGGCCGGAAAAGGCGGGCAGGATACTTATGTTGTTGATGTTTTTCGCAGACCTCTGGCCGCTTATCCGGAAGGCCGCAATCCTCTCCAAAATGGCGATAATCTGGTTTTAACGATTGATTCGGTCATTCAGGAAATTGTACGCGAAGCCCTGCTGAAACAAATCAAAGACTATCAAGCCGAATCCGGGACTGCTTTGGTAATGGACCCGTGGACAGGGGCAATCTGGGCATGGGTTTCCCTGCCTGATTTTGAGCCCAGCCACTTCTCCAAAGCAACTGCCAGCCAACTGAAAAACCGGATACTGTCCGACCCTTATGAACCCGGCAGTATCTTCAAACCCATCATCGCCGCTATTGCTCTGGACAGCGGCGCTATCCGGAAAGAGGAGAAGTTCGACTGTGAAGACGGCTATTGGGGCAAATACGGCGGTATTCATGAATTTGGCAACCATCGTTTCGGTCTTCTGACTGTCCGGGAGATTATTCTTAACTCAAGCAATATTGGTATGGCCAAAATCGGCTTAAAAACAGGTCCAAAAACGCTGTATGACGGCCTGCGTCTCTTCGGTTTCGGTCAGCCGACAGGGGTGGACTTAGCCGGTGAAGAATCCGGCATATTGCGTCCCATCCAAAAATGGAGCGGATACAGCCCCACACGGATTGCATTTGGACACGAGATTTCCGTCACTTCTCTTCAGATGGCCAGGGCTTACTGTATCCTCGCTAACGGCGGTACGCTGATTCAGCCCCATCTCGTCCGAGCAATCGTTAATCCGGAAGGGCAGATAACAGACGTAACACCTTCTCTGGTAGGAGCGGGTTATGTTATCCATCCGGAAATTGCTCGCTGGATTGTCCGACAAGCAATGCGAGCCGTCGTAACAGAAGGAACCGGCGATCAGGCAGCCATTGAAGGGGTAGAAGTTTTCGGAAAGACCGGCACCGCCAATATCGCCCTGCCGACAGGCGGCTATGATACGAGCAACTATATCGCTTCCTTTATTGGCGGAGCCCCCGCCGACAATCCCAAAGTAATTATCCTTGTTTCCATCCGAAAACCAAATCGCGCTCTGGGCAAGGGCTACAGCGGCGGGCGAGTAGCAGCCCCAGTTTTCAAAGAAATCCTTCAAAAAACCCTCGCCTATCTCGACGACAGGTAAAGGGAAGTTCCCGCTTTTTTTGATGCCGAATTTATTTCGGGCGAGGACGCCGGCTGATGGGGGTGCGCAGTTCGAGATATTTGACCTTGCCCTGCAATGTATAGCCGTTCTGCGTATAAAATGTATAGAGAACGGAAAGTTTTTCCGCCTCATCCGCCTCCAGATACAGGGCTGCCTGGCCGTACGGAGCTCCCCAATGAATGGGCGTTCCATCTTTGACAGCGAGGACTATCTGCGGCAGGGAGGATTTTTTCCCGCGACTCCAATTCCCTACATCAACAGCAGCAATCTCCCTCAGCAGCGGCTTGTCTGGACAGCACTTCTGATCCATTCGACTGAGCATCTCCAGCAGTTTCAAAGCGGCAGCAACCTCTTGCGAACGGCACAAGGAGCCGGGCGAGGGAATCTGCCGGGCCGGCAAGCCCCGCAGTTCAATCACGTCACTGCCTGTCAGCAGAGGAGCATCCAGTACTACCCCATCCCGATCAAGATAAACCCAGCGTTCGGAGCCGATTTTTACACGCAAAACCGGCTTGCGATATACAGCATACACGCGAAGACAATGAGGAGTCGCCTGAACACGAACCTGATCCAGCCAGGAAAGTACGGAAAGTTTTTCTGCAACCTGACGAGCCGAATCCTCATTCAGAGGAAACACGCTGCCTCCGGCGGCCTCTGTAATGGCCTGTATCCAATTCGGCTCCACCCAGTCAGGCACATCGATCAGTTCCAGCGGACCGGACCTGCCGGCTTGAGGGTATTCAGCAAAAATGTATTGATTCAGATAGCCAAAGCTGAGAACAATGCCAGCCCCAATCAGAATCCAAAGGCATAAGGCAAAGGCCGTCTTCAGCCGCTTCAGCCAAGACGAAGGACTCGGCTGAGAAAGAGAAGAGGCATCCCGGCTGCCTGTACGCAAACGGGTCCGCAGCCCCCCTTTTTCCCGAGCAGATTTTTGTTTTTTCCTTTTGAAGAAAGCCATCCGATTTATCCTTGTCTGTGAAAATCCCGCCATGCCGTTTCTAAAATCTTCAAACACAGCTGGGTATGATCCATCCCAGCCCGCGCTGCCGCCATCGGAAGCAGGGAGTGGCTCGTAAAGCCCGGCAGAGTATTGATTTCCAGCACATAGGGCTTGCCCTCTCCATCCACGATCATATCCACCCGGCCGAAATGCCGGCAGCCAAGGGCCTGGAAACTGTCTATCGCCGTCTTCTGAAAAAGCTCCACTTGACGGGTATCTGAAAACGTCTCGAACAAAAATTCTGTATGCTCATCCACATATTTTGCCTGATAGTTATAAAAATCCTGCTTGGGACGGATTTCAATCACCGGCAGAACCATCTGATCCACAATCCCAACCGTAATTTCCCGCCCTTGGATAAATCGTTCAATCATGCAATCCCCATACTGGCGAAAGCACGCCCGGGCCGCCTCAACCGCTGCCTGGGGCGTATCAACGATTTGAACACCCACACTGCTGCCTTGACAAAGGGGCTTAACGACAAATCGCTTTGCTCCAAGTTCTTCAACGGCAGCCAAAAGTTCCCGGTCCCCCTCCTCCGGCTGGGGATACACCGCCGGCGCTGTAGGAATCCCCCTCTCCTGAAAACGGCTCTTGGCTGCCCGTTTATCAAAAGCCAAACGGCTGGCAGCAGAATCCGACCCTGTATAAATCAGCTGTTTGTCTTCCAGAATGCGCTGCAGTTGTCCATCCTCTCCAAATTGTCCATGCAGAATCAGAAAAAAAAGATCCACTTCAGGATGGTCCAAAATTGACAAATCGTCCGGCCGCACATCCGACAGCAGCACATTTAAACCAGTTCTCTGAAGCGCCTCGGAAACGGTTCGGCCGCTCTGAAGACTGACTTGACGCTCTTCACCGACCCCTCCTGCCAAGACCGCCACCGTTTCAAACATTTGCTTACAAAACCTCATCCTGATTCCTAATAAAAAACTGAAAGAAAGAAAAACGACGGACCGGTGAAAAATGCGCAGTTTTGCTCTTACCAGATTTCCAGTTCCAGTTCGAGTTCGACATCAAACTTTTCCCTGACTTTGGTGCGCACCAAATCAATCAGCTGCCGTACATCCGAACTGCGGCATCCCTTCTCGGCTATGAAAAAATTAGCATGTTTTTCACTCACAACAGCCCCGCCGATTTGGGTTCCTTTCAATCCCGCCCGGTCAATCAGCGCTCCGGCAGACATCCCCCGCGGATTTTTGAAAATGCAGCCGGCGTTATGAGTATCCAGCGGTTGGGTATTTTTCTTATAAATCCATACCTCTTTAACCACCTGCAGGAGAGATTCCGGGTCCGATTCTGTCAGTTCTATCGTGGCTTCTAAAATCAGCTTGGCTGTAATATTGGTGCTGCGATAGTCGAAAACCAGTTCGGGCTTGGCCTTTTCAAAAACTTGACCTTCAAGATTCATCACCGTAACACGCTGAACGACGGAACCCAAATCCCCAAACCGTCCGCCCGCATTCATTCGCACTGCCCCACCGATAGAACCTGGAATCCCTGTCAGCGCCTCCAGTCCGGCCAGGCCCTTTCGAACCGACTCAAGCACCAGTTTATTCAAATTGGCGCCTGCACCGGCTTTCAAAGTCGTCCCTTCAAACTTAAACTCACAGAATACGGGATTCTCCAGCCGAATTACCGCCCCCCGCACTCCCTCATCTCCGACAAGCAGATTGGAACCAAATCCGAGCACCCGCACCGGCAGCTGATGTTCGCGGCACCGTTGAAGGACTTCCGCAATCTGTTCCCGACTCTGCGGGGTAATCAGATAATCCGCCGGCCCACCCAACCCGTACCACGTATAGGGGGCCAAAGGGCATTTTTCCTTAACAATGTTCTCTAAGCCACTGAATATACTCATCGGCCACCTTCCAGATTGTTCCGGCACCCATGGTAACGACCAAATCACCGGGCTGCACATGCTCACTCAAATAAGACACAATGCCGGGAAAATCCCGGATAAAAACTGCCTCACTGCCGCTTTGCCGAATCCGCTCAACCAAAATCTCGGCATTTACCCTTTTCCGGCTCTCAGCGGTATCCCGGACAAAGTAAATCTCCGGCACAATAGTTGTATCAGCCAGATTAAAACTTTCCGCAAAATCATCAAGCAAAAAACGCGTTCGGCTATACTGATGCGGCTGAAAAACGCACCACAAATGTTCTGGATGATACCGCTCCCGAATAGCCAAAAGCGAAGCACGAATTTCCGTAGGATGATGGGCATAATCATCCAAAATAGTTATTCCGCCGACCTGGGCTTTCAGCATCAGCCGACGGTCAATTCCCGAAAACCCCCCTAAATGTGCCAGAACCGTCTCAATAGGAATACCCGCGGATAAACAAGCCGCTGTCACAGCTAAGGCATTATCGACATTATGGATTCCAGGAACTGATATTTTTGCCCATCCGAGAACAGCCCCGCCCTTTCGAATCTCAAATTCATAGCAGCCATCGTTCAAATGCAGCCGCCCCGCTGAAAAATCACAGGCCTCACTGCGCCCAAACGTTTGGAACTGAATCTCACCATTCAATCGACGAAGCAAACGCAGGGTGTTTTTATCCTGACCGCTTGTAACTAAGATTCCCCCTTTAGAGATACCCCTTGCAAAATCCGTAAATGCATCCACAATCTCTTCTTCATCTCTGTAATAATCCAAATGGTCTTGCTCAATATTCAGGACAATCCCAATTTGGGGGTGCAGATTCAGAAAACTTCGGTCGTATTCACAGGCCTCTGCAACAAAAAAAGGCCCGTTGCCTATCCCGCTCGTTCCGCCCAGTTGAGGCACAGCAGCTCCGATCAGGAACGTGGGCGAAACACCGGCTTTTTCAAGAATATAAGCGAGCCAGGCACTGGTTGTGCTTTTTCCGTGTGTGCCGGCCACTGCTATCCCTTTGTATTGGCTGAAAAGTCGGCCAAGCATCTCGGCATATTTGTAAATCCGAATCCCCAATTCTCCAGCCCGCGCCAATTCCGGGTTGCCCGCCGGCACGGCGGCACTAATCACCACAGCATGCGCATCCGCGGGAACTTGTTCTGGCCGATGTCCAATATATATCTGCACCCCGGCTTTTTGGAGCTCTCGGAGCGTGCCGCTTTCTGTCATATCGGAACCAGAAACAATTGCCCCCTGGTTGAGCAGCATCTTAGCCAAGCCGCTGGTGCCGATTCCGCCAATTCCAATAAAATGAAACTTCCTGCCGCAGAACGATTCCATATCAACCTCAAACCATTAAGATAACTCCCCCTTATACTCTCCCGCTTGAGCAGATTCAACTTCAATCCAGCGTAAAATGCCATGCCTCTTTCATGGTTTCAGAAAACTCCAAATGAACAAATCACTTTGGGCAATTTTAACTCCCCCAGTTTTCAAGTTTTTACAAACCAAACCGGTTATAAGCCCTTAATAAAAACCAAATTCAAGACAAATATTGGACCGAATCTGTCTTGTATAACTGTCAAGGTTGCGGTCTTATTCAATTAAAAACCACAAAATGTAGTATCTTTGCTCCATTTTCAAAAAACTTTAAAGAAATTAAAAATTTTTCCGAAAAAATATTGACCAAACGGTCATTTCTGACTATATGGTCAGAATGATGATTATCGATACTGAAAAGAAATGTTTAACCCGTTCTGATAAAAGAGCCGAGAGGACAAGAAAGAAACTCGAGTCTGCTGCTCTGGAGGTCTTTACTGAATACGGACTCGATGCAACCACAATAGAAGATATAACGCAGCGGGCAGACCTCGGAAAAGGGACGTTTTACCGTCATTTTAAGGACAAAGAAGAAATCGCGACAATTCTTGTCGATTTAGCAATTGAAGAGTTGCTCGAGCGGCTTCGGACACCGGAAAAACAAATCAGAACCCTTTCTGAGGCTATCGAACACCTGCTGGAGGCACACTATCGGTTTTTTTTAGAAGAATATGAAAAGTTTATTCTTTTATTTCAGGGAAGACTTTTGGTAAAACTGGAACGAAGAATTTCCGAAAAAATGGAAGGGCCGTATACTCGCTATCTTTGCGAGATGGAATCTGTGCTCTCTCCTTTCATCGGCGAAAAGATAGACCCGACGAAAATTCGCCGCCTCTCTTGTGCTGTGGCGGGTTTTGTGTTTGGTTTCTTTTCATTCGCAATGATTGGAATGGAATTAGAGCAGGTGGAGTCAAGTATCCAGCCCCTGCGACAGAGTTTTGTACGCAGCTTGTCCTCGTTTTTGGGACATCTGCCGGAACATAAAGAATCGGAACCACTGTAAAAAGGAAAACAAAGTATGCAGCCGCAAATGGTGTCTTCTGCTGTAGAACGAGAAGAAGAGCAATCCTCCGAACCTCCGAGTAGATTGAGGGCGGATGAGCCGCCCTCCTCCTCTGTCCACGAATCAAACCCGAAACCCCCTTCGGCCTCCCAGTGGAATGACTGGCGATGGCAAATTCGCAATCGAATCCGTACGCTTGAACAATTGTCGGCCTATCTGCCCAGTCTGTCTGAGCGTGCAGATCTGAAAGCCGTCATCGCCAAATATCCCATGGCGATTACGCCTTATTACGCTTCGCTGATACGCCGGCCGGATTTATCAGACCCTATTTTTCGGATGAGCGTTCCGAACCCTCAGGAATTGTCCGATCCGCCGTGTCTGAGTGAAGATCCGCTGGAAGAGCATATCGATATGCCGGTGCCGGGGCTGATTCACCGATACAAAGACCGGGCTCTTCTGATTGCTACCACCACTTGTTCGATGTACTGCCGGCACTGCACACGAAAACGTATTGCCGGCACGCGCGAAACGTCGATTTCCTCGCGTCGGCTTCGGCAAGTTGTCGAATATCTCCATGCTCATCCGGAAATCTGCGATGTGATTGTTTCCGGCGGAGATCCGCTGACAATGGCCGATGCAGCAATTGAATCTGTTTTGTCGGCATTACGCTCTGTTCCGAGTGTGCAGGTCATCCGAATCGGTACCCGTGTGCCGGTTGTCCTGCCGATGCGCATCACCGATGCTCTCGTCCAGATGCTGCATAAATATCATCCGCTCTGGATCAATACCCATTTTAATCACCCCAATGAACTGACGGCTGATTCTGCCGCCGCCTGCAGCAAACTAGCCGATGCCGGCATTCCGCTGGGCAACCAGTCGGTTTTGCTGCGAGGCGTAAATGATCAGCCGCAAATCCTTGAAGAACTGTATCGCCGCCTGGTGCGGATTCGGGTGCGCCCCTACTACCTTTACCAGTGCGATCTGGTTCGGGGAGTGGAACATTTCCGCACTTCTGTACGGGCGGGCATTGAAATTATGGAATACCTGCGCGGCCGTATCAGCGGCATTGCCATTCCGACATTTGTGGTCGATGCCCCCCACGGCGGCGGCAAGATTCCGGTGCTGCCCAATTACGTTGTCTCGATGAGCCCGACCCATACCGTTTTGCGGAATTACGAAGGGCTTCTTATCAATTATCCGGAGCCCGGCGTTGAAACAACGCCGGATGAACAGACCGAATTATTGGGAACACCTGGCGTATGGGAACTGGCTGCCGGCAAGGCATCGGTTATCCAGCCGGCTAAGACCTTGAGGGGACAACGGCGGGAATCGCTCCGAAAACGGCGAGGCGAAGAACCATCGGGCTTTCTCTTTGACCGATAAACCTCGTTGTTTTCATAACCCAATCCCAAAACCAGTGAGGATACGGATGGAGTAAGAGCATCCTCACCAGAGGGGTTGTCTTCCTAACAGCTGGCTATTGAGAAGAATTTTTTCCAAAACTGTTGAGCGTCGGCTGTTTCTGCTGTACATATTACAGCAGAAACGCTGAGCGGCTCTCGTTTGGGAAAATGATAGGTCCCGACCCATAAAAAAGGAACAAGATGAGACGCAAAAAAATCGGATTGGTTTACGATTTGCGAAAAGACTATTTGGCTGCCGGCTATTCCGAAGCAGAAGTAGCAGAATTTGACTCCGAAAGCACTATTGAGGCACTCCATCGGACAATTGAATCGCTCGGCTATGAAGTCGAACGAATCGGCAACGGCTGGGCTCTCTGCAAAGCCCTCGCTGCAGGAAACCGCTGGGATTTGGTTTTTACAATCGCTGAGGGGCTGAAAGGCCGCTGCCGAGAAGCCCAGGTCCCGGCACTGCTCGAACTTTACCAGATTGCCTATACCTTTTCAGATCCTCTGGTCTGCGCAGCAACTCTCGATAAGGCCATTGCCAAAAAATTAGCAGCTTCCGAAGGTCTGCCGACCCCTGCCTTTGCCGTGGTCCGTTCAGAGGCCGACCTGTCCGCTGTGAACTTGCCCTATCCGCTTTTTGCCAAACCACTGGCCGAAGGAACCGGCAAAGGCATTGATCAAAACTCCAGAATTGAAAGCCCCGCCCATCTGAAGCAAATTTGCCGGCAGCTGCTGGAGCGGTATCGTCAGCCAGTCCTCATAGAAGAGTATTTGTCCGGCCGGGAGTTTACCGTAGGAATCGTCGGGACAGGTTCCAAGGCCCGTGTCATCGGCACAATGGAAATTGAAATGGCTGACAAGAGCCAGCCCCCTATTTATTCCTATCTGAATAAGGAAGAATGTGAAAATCGCATTCGGTACTCCGCTTTGAAAGAACCAACTCTGAAAAGAGCGGTGGAAGACACCGCGCTTCGGTGTTATCAAGTCCTGGAATGCCGGGACGCTGGACGGGTGGATATTCGATGTGACGAACGGGGGCGTCCCTTTTTTCTTGAGGTCAATCCGCTGGCCGGTCTGCACCCGACGCACTCCGATTTGCCGATGATCGCTGCTCAGGAAGGGATGTCTTACGAAGAACTGATTGGTGCCATTCTCACCAGTGCTTTTGAAAGAGCTGAACAGGAGCAACTCCTCCATGGAAAGTGTCCTCGTCCTCTATAATCAAATTGACCCTTCCGATCCGGCATTTCAGGAAAGCCGTACCGGCGTACTCGAGCAGGTTAAGGCGGTTCTTGATGCCCTCGACAAACTTGGCATAGAAGCCGAGGCCCTGGCTGTCGAAAATCTCCAGCATTTGGTCAGTTTGCTAAAACTGCGCAAAGAAAAACTCTTCTTCAATTTAATTGAAGAATTTCCCGGCTCCGTTCGGGATGCCTGCGCTGTGCCTGCTCTTTGCGAAGCATTCGGGGCCGAATGCACCGGCAATGGCACAGAGGCCCTCTTTCTGGCACAGGACAAAGCCCGCACACGGGCGATTCTGACCGCGGCCGGTCTGCCATGTCCGGTGGGAGTGTCTGTAGAGCCGGGCTGTCCAATTCCCCTGGAACGTCTCAAAAAAGGAACTTATATCATTAAGCCGGCCTGCTCCGATGCCAGTGAAGGCATCGGCGAAGATTCCGTCGTAAAGATTCCGTCCCAGCAAGCAGCCCAAAAAGTGAAGAAAATTCACAGAGAGTTCCATCAGGCCGCCATCGTCGAACAGTTTATTCCATCGCGGGAATTAAATGTTTCCATCATAGAGACCTGCGGCAAAGTACGGATTTTGCCGCTTGCGGAAATAGATTTTTCGGCTTTCCCAAAAGAGAAGCCGCGCATCGTGGATTATCAGGCCAAATGGGTAAAGGGCTCTTTTGCTTATGAACATACCCCGCGAATAATTCCAGCCCCCTTAGAGGAACCGCTGGCAAAAAAAATCCGAACATTGGCCCTTCAGGCCTGGCGCGCATTGGATTGCCGGGGATATGCCCGAGTGGACTTCCGTTTGGATGAAAAAAATCGTCCTTTTCTTCTCGAAATCAACCCTAATCCAGACATTTCCCCCGATGCGGGCTTTGCCGCCGCTCTGGCAGCAGCCCCTATTCCTTATGAGCGTTTTGTCTGGATGATGCTGCAAAATGCAATCCATATCCGTACCCGAAATGCCCTTACTGCTCAGAATGGAGGGGCTTAATGAATCCTTCAATCACCATTCGCCCCGCCCAGGACTTTGATGAAACAGCCGTGATGGACCTTCTGGAAAAAACCGGCTTTTTCAGAGGGGTGGAATTGGCTGTCGCACGTGAAGTCTTCTGTGAAGCTGTCTCCGGCAAACCAGAGTGTACGTATCAATCTTACGTAGCTGATGCGGGAGGCAAAGCTGTCGGCTGGGTCTGTTTCGGACCAACTCCCTGTACGGTAGGCACTTTCGATATGTACTGGATCGCCGTCAATCCTGCCATGCAGCGGAAAGGAATCGGAAAACTTCTAAGCCAATTTGCCGAAGAAGTAATCAAGCAGCAGAACGGGCGACTCATTGTCGTGGAAACCTCCGGTCTGCCGCAGTACGAGCCGACTCGAAGATTTTACGAAAAAAATGATTATTTTCTGGCGGCAGAGGTACCTGATTTTTACGCACCTGGCGACTCCAAGTGCATTTACCTAAAACCCCTTTACTGAACATTGCTCTTTTCACAACCAATCGGCGTCTGGTAGAAAATAATAATCACCGCCGTCAGAGCAAAAACCAACATAGAAAGGCCTTTTTTATCCAATCCATGAAAATAGCGAGGTTCGAAAAAATAGCAGTGCTCGAGGACCGCCAAATCTGAAAGGGAAAAAATGGACTGGAAAACCTATTTTGAAACAACCAAAGGCATTGGTATCCTTGCCACCGCTGACAAATCAGGAAATGTGAACGCAGCGGTGTATGGGCGGCCCCACGTACAGGAGAACGGGACAATTGCCTTTATTATGCAGCCGCGGTTGAGTTATGCTAATCTTCAAATCAATCCCAAGGCCGTGTATCTATTCTGGGAAAAAGCCGCGGGAGACAAAGGATACCGGCTTTACCTGGAAAAAATTCACGAGGAAGATGATCCTGAAATAATCCGTTCTGCAAGACGAAGTGAACACAAGAACACCGCCTCTGGAAGAGAAAAAGCGAGGTTAGTTTATTTCCGCATCGAACATGTGCGACCCTTAATTGGATATGGAGAGGCAAAATGGTAGTCCGGCATCAGATCAAACTGCTGCATACAAGATATTGAAAATCTTCTATGGCTTCCATTGGAATATCCCAACGGAAGCTTTTTAATTTGCGGTGAAAGCCCAAACGTGTTAAAATAGAAAAAAATTGAATTCGGTGGGGATTTTGGATTCTATACAGGAACTATCGTGAGTTTGGCCTGCATTTCATCTTTTTCCGTATGGAGACTCTTATGAAATACAAGACCAAGGAAATAAAGTCGTTGTGTTTCATTTTATCGGCTCTGCTTTGGTTTGCTGTCTTGCCGGGACGAGCAGAACGCATCATCACTCGAGAGGTAGACTGGCGTGCACCGGCAGGCGGGCGGATTCGCCAGGTCCGTTTCCGCATTCCCGAAGAACCGGCGGCAGCGGAAGAACAGGCCAAGGCCCTCAGCCAGCCGACGGGGGGCAATGTGATTGACTCTCCTCCTATTGACGGATTTGTGCCGTGGATTGCCCTCACTACGACCAATCGACGGCTGGACGAAGGCGAAGTGGATGCGGTACCATCTACGTCTGTGGTGGGACAGTTTACCACGTCCAATTGGCAGAAGGATTTTGCCATCGGTATTTTCGATACCGGTGCCAGTGCTCATGTGCTCAGCTACGCTGCCGCGGTTGATCTGCGGCTGAACAACAGCGCTTATCTGACCGACAATACAATCACAATAGCTGGGGTTACGGGTTCTGTGGATGCTTACGTGAGTTATCCGTTGGGACTGTTTATGGGCGGGCTGAATCTGCTTGAACCCAACCAAACACCGGATCGGGAAGCGAAACTCAGTTCCGTCAACGGAATGGTGGGAGAATACAACGTTTCCGTGCTGGTGGGACAGTACCCAGGTCAAAACCCGGATTTGGTTACAGCGGTAGGAACGCCGATGAGTGTCTTCTGGACAACCTTGATTCAAAATGACCTTCCGATCATGGCGGTTCATAAAGGGGAGGTTTATACCGGCCCTGCGTTGAGTTTTTATTCTGCTGAAGAGGAGTCCGCACCGAGCTACCGGAATCGGGTTCCGCTGGAACTGCGGCCGCTGGGGGCGATAGCCGTCCAGTATATTCCCTATGATATAGATGATCTTTTCAGTTTTGACTTTAATCCGTCCAGTCCGTCGGTCCTCATTGGGACTGGTTCGCAGAGTTTGTTTTTTGTCCACAGTGTGGACCTGACGGAAGGAGCACGGTCGGCTATTGACCGAAGCCGGTTTATGCTCGATACCGGAGCCCAAATCACGGTTATCGGCGACCGGGTTGCTGCGCGGCTGGGACTGGACCCGGACGGGTGGGAGTTTCAGGTCCCCATCCAGGGGGTCACCGGTGAGACGATTGATGCACCCGGCTATTACCTTGATTCTTTGAGTATTCCGGCTATTGGAGAATGGCTTGAATTCAGGAATGTTCCGGTGGTCTGGCTGGAGATTTCGTCGCCGGAAGGCGGCAAGCTGGATGGGGTTATCGGGATGAATCTGTTTACGGAGTATAATCTGATTTTGCGCGGAGGCGGGCTGTTTTTGGGAGAAGACCCGTCGCTTGAGTTTTCGCGAATTACCCTGCCGCTGAAGGGGGATATTGCGCCGGAAGGGGGAGACGGCAAGGTGGATATGGCGGACCTGGCGGCCTTCAGCAGCAGCTGGCTGAGTCAAAGCGGCCAGAGCGGCTGGAATTCTGCGGCGGACCTTGCCGGCAGCGGGCAGGTGGACCTGGCAGATTTGAACCTGCTGGCCGAACAGTGGCTGACAGCAGCGCTGCCTTAAGAAACAGGGGCATCCGTCGGCTGCTGAAGGGAATGAAGGACGATGGCCTGGCTGTCTCGTCCGGCCAGGAGGTCTCGGCCGGGCAGAAGAAGTACCTGCTGGCCCGGCTTGGCCCAGCCGTGCTTCAAAACCGCTTTCTGGGCATAGGCGGTAAACTCCTCAAGAGAGGCCATCATCGGGCAAACAACCCCGCTAACACCATAGTGCAGCCCCATCTGCTGATTGATGCGTTCATCAGGGCAGAAGGAAATAATCGGCACATCAATGCGGGCCTTGCTGAGCAGCCGTGCGGTGGTTCCGGTTTTTGCGGCAACCAGCACCAGCGCACAAGGGATTTCGTCGAGCATCTGGGCAACACAGCGGGCAATGACGGATAAAGAATGCAAATCCGGGTCGGTTTCAATGGGGGGACGCGGCAGTTTCTGTGCATCGAGATATTCTTCGGTCCTGGCGCAGACCTGGCTGATGACCTGGGCGGACTCCACAGGATATTTGCCGACGGCTGTCTCGCCGGAAAGCATAATCGCATCTGCATAATCCATGACGGCGTTGGCAATATCGGATACTTCGGCACGGGTAGGCGAAGGATTTTCAATCATGGACTGGAGGACCTGGGTGGCGACAATGACGGGCTTGCCGAATCGACGGCCCAGCAGGGTAATGCGTTTCTGAATGAGGGGGGCTTCCGCAGCGGGCATTTCCACACCCAAATCACCGCGTGCAACCAGAATGGCATCAGCAGTGCGGACAATCGCCTCCAAATTGTCCACGGCGCGGGGTTTTTCAATCTTGGCAACGACCTTGATGGGCGAATGTTTCTGCTGGAGGGCCTGCTTGAGCTGGACAATTTCATCGGCCTGCTGGACAAAACTGAGGGCCAGATAATCGAGCTGATTCTGAACAGCCCAATCCGCCCACTGCCAATCGCGGGGGGTGATGGCGGGGATGCCCAAATCGGTATCCGGAAGATTGACGCCTTTGCGGCTTCGGACGGGGCCGCCGACCAGGACGCGGCAGAGGAGGGCGTCGTCTGTTTTGCTCTCGGCCTGGAGGACGATGGCGCCGTCATCGAGCAGGACGCGCTGGCCGAGCCGGACGCGATCGACGAGTTCCGGCAGTGTGGTCGCAAAGCAGTCGGGGCGGCCTGCGTCCAATTGACGCAGGATGCGGACGGTCTGGCCCGGCTCAATGGTGCCGCCGTCCGGCTGGATGGGGCAGAGCCGGATTTTGGGGCCGCACAGGTCGCCCATCACCGAGACGGCAAAGGGGACCTTCTGAGCTGCGTTGCGGACGGCGGCGAGCATGGCCTGGTGAGCGGAAAGTTCGCCGTGCGAGAAATTCAGGCGGAAGACTCTTACGCCGGCTTCGATAAGGCGGCTGATGGTTTGCGGAGCGGCGGAGGCCGGCCCGAGCGTTGCGACAATCCTTGTTTTGGTAATCATTTCTGACCTCTCCAAAAATGTGCTGCGACAGGAGCCATTGTATCCGAGGGAAAAGAAAAGGCCATCTTTTTGAGGAGGAAAAGGTCGGAATCTCCAGAACCCACACAGGGAGCGAAAAAGGGCAAAAGCCGGTTTTTAACCCTGAAAATAGGGTTTTTGAGGAAATTTGCGCACCGCGGCGCGCAGGCGGCGCGCATTTTAAAGCCACCTGAAAACGGCCGCGCGCATTTTAAAGCCGGATTTTGGACCTGCGGAGGCGTCGGCGCGCATTTTTGAGCCAGTTGAAAAGGGCTGCTGAGGGGGTTTGGGGGAAATTGCTGAGAATTCAATGGAGACGGGGATTCTTGAGCCAGAGGGGAATGGGTGAGGGATTTTGGGGACAGGGGCTGGTAATTCAATGGAGGCGCGGGTTTTTGAACTATCGGCTGGGGCGGCTTTTCGTTTTCGAGGTCGTGATGGATTTTGACCAGGTCCATGCCGGCCTGACGGACAATGTCGTATTTGCCGTTGTGGGCGGCTGCCTGCATTGGTCTGATTCCTCCGTTGAGTGAATGGCTCTCTACTTTGGGGCGGGGGTGCGGGAATGGGCTGAAAATGCGGGGGATTTGGGAGTTGGCGGCGGCTGGAAGTGCTGGAAAGAGAGGGGGTAAGAATTTTTTGATGCGGGGGGATTTGAGGGGTCGGGGGTGTTGCGGAAATTGGTTGAGTTTGACCGTCTGTAAAGAAAAGAATGGAGAAGGGCTTGCCGGAGGGGGTTGGTTGGGTATAATGAGGGGCGAAACGGCTGCTTTGGAAAGACATCGAAAAATAGAAGGGAACAAATAAGGAGTTTGCTAAGGAGTCTGCCGAGATTGGGAAGAGTTCCGGATTTCTGGGTCTGAAGATGATTCTATACGGCTCTCAGAAAGGGGGACAGCGGCAGCGACGATCTGAAAATATATTGCTGACATTGGCGGTCAGGTTTTGGGCTATTGTGTGTGATTGAACGGGCTGGCGGTGTGATGCGAAAAATCGAGGGAAAAGGGACGGGCGGCAAGAGATGCCTATGGCAGAGGGCTGGAAACAAATAACGCTGAGAGAAGTCGGAAATATAAATCTGAAAGGATTGGGCTATGGAGATTGCACTTTACCATCCATTTATGGATATTGAAGATGGATCTTTAATTAAAACGGCTGCACTTTACTGGGATGAACTGCAAACTATTGTCCCCAGGTCTATCAGGCATCCTTATCATGCAAATGCCTCCCAAGAAGCAGAACGAGAAGGATTTTTAAAACCACGTTTTGTTCATTCAAATGATGACGTTGTCATAAGGGCAGGTCGCGAATTTTTTGAGGATGTTGAGGACAATAGGGAATTCGGGTTAAGGTTTGCTCAACTTGTTAATGGTGCGATTGATGAGATTCCAGAAATTAACAGGCATCTTCCGATTCATGAACAAAAATGGTTACCTATTTATTTGGAGAAAGTCTCGCGGGGGCTTCAAGAAGTTTTCCCGCATAGGGAGATTGGAGAGCATCTCATTGTTCCCGGCATTATTGGATGGGCTTATATGTCACGGCTTGCTTCAGTGATTGCACAGCAAGACGGATTAGCACCGCTAACAAATCTTCCCATTTTTAATGAAACCCTACTTGATAGATTTATTGATTATGGGCAAGAAAGGGAAGAAAATCAGTCTCAATTAGTAAAACTATCTATGCAGATGGTTTCTATTGATCCCAATGTGCCGTTAAATAAAATTCTGAGATTCAGAGATGAACACAGGGATATGCTGCTTCATTTCAGACGTTGTATGCGAGAATTTACCCTACAAATTGCAGCAGGGCTTGCCACTGCGGAAAGACAACGTGTTCTTGAAGAAATCGTGAGAGATAGGATTGTTCCTGTAAAGGAGGAAATAGAAGCCAGATTAAGGGAGCGGCGTATTGCGTTCGGTTTTTCTTTTCTTGATATAGCACAGGCAACAGCGTTTGGCGTGATAGGTGCCGGCGGAGTTAATATCTTAACAGCAATTGCCGCCAGCTTAGTAAGTTTGACAATATCGCTTGTTCGATCATTCCGTGAAGACAGAAATATTATCGAAGGCCATCCTTTAGGTTATTTATATCGGGTACAGAGCGAATTCGGAGCAAGGGAATAAGTGTCGGATAATTGAAAACAAACAAGGAGTTTGCCGAGTTTTGGAAGGATGCCGGAGTTTCCGGGGCTGAGGTGAGAGAGGCCGTAATTTGATTTAAGGAGGATTAAAAACAGATGGGCGTCCTGAGTTTTCCTGATTTCCCCCGAACTTCCCGCAAGAACTGAATATGGGTGCGATATGGTCGGGAATCTTAGCCGTCAAAATGGACCAAAGGCAAGGGGATGGCGGCAGCGACGATCCGAAAATATACTGCTGATATAGGCGGTCAGGTTTTGATGCTATTGTGTGTGATTGAACCGGCCGGCGGTATGGTGCGGGAATCGGCCGGCGCTGTCTTCGCGGCTGGTCCGGGCGGTCGAAATGGAGATTGGCGAAGACTGGATTGCCGGCAAACGCTATGTGACAATGGATATGGAAGGAGAGAACGAGAACGAAAAGAGAATTTACAGAAAAATGTTATGTAATCTAATTATTAAGGTGTAAGAGGATTTCGACTGATTTTGTCCTTTTTTATATCATCTTCCCAAAACACTTTAGCAATTTGGGGGAATGGAGTCGAAGACGATAAGGCAATGGGATAATCTCCGTATCCCTTGCCAGGGAGTACTGATATTTTATTGGATCCTCGAGGAACAGCAGGATATTGTTCGATCGGAGTTTCATCAATAAATACCCTGATATTCCTTGCTTCACCATTTCCTTTATTTTCAATTCTTAATGTTCTTCGGTTTGTCTCCGTGTGCAAATATGCTATTAATAACGCTGAACGCTCCTCGGAACGTCTTTCCTCTTCAAGTTCAAGCTGCCGTTTTCCAATGCTGTGGCTTTTCTTGAAAGAAAATACTGCGAACAGGAATGAACACGCTGAAATAATAACAGCAAAGACACTCAAGATCTCACTCATTGTAATATCTCCTTCCCAAGTTCAAAGTTTCTTTCAGGATTATGTTCCAGCCATAGTTGAGGGAGCGGGGCAGTTTTGCGGTGTTCAGTTTATCCAACTTGGGTTGTTTGAACAAGGGTTTTGTGCCAGGGGCAACGGAGGGAGAATTTGGAGGGGAATTGGGGGAAAAGAAGTTTTTTTTTGCAATAGTCGGGGTTGGGGATATACTGGAGCGAAAACTGAGGAGTGCGGGCGGGCTGGGTGGTGTCTGAACGGCCGACGGCCGGGTGTCGGAGGCGGAGTGTTCCGTCTGCTCGGAAATGCAGTTTGGATAACAGGAAATCTTCTTATTCAGGAGGCCAAACGATGAAGCGGATAGTCAGGATTGCGGCGGCGGCGGGGATAGCGGCGGTGCTGGTGTGTGCGGGATGCAGCAAAAAAGAAGGAGAGAAGGCAGCCGGACAGCAGGCCAGGGTTATTGAGCTGAGTTACAGCGTTTTCTTCCCCCCTACTCATATTCAGTGCATTCGGGCTCAGGAATGGGCGGATGAAATTGCCAAGCAAAGCGGCGGACGGGTGAAAATCACGCTGTATCCGTCGGGGACGCTGAGCAAGGCCGAGCAGTGCTATGCGGGGGTGGTCAGCGGAATCTCGGACATCGGGATGAGCTGTTTTGCTTATACGCGGGGTCGGTTTCCCCTTTTGGAGGGTCTGGATTTGCCGCTGGGCTATCCGGACGGTATGACGGCTACGCGGATTGCCAATGAGCTGGCGCTGCGGTATCAGCCGGCGGAATTGGCGGATACGAAACTGCTTTATGTGCATGCCCACGGGCCGGGGATTCTGGCTTCTAAAAAGCCCGTGCGGACGCTGGCGGATGTGAAGGGAATGAAGATACGGGCTACGGGGCTGTCGTCCAAGATTGTGGCGTGTCTGGGCGGTGTGCCGGTGGCGATGAGCCAGGGGGAAACGTATGAAGCCCTGCAGAAAGGCGTTGTGGAAGCGACCCTTTGTCCGGCGGAAACGCTGAAGGGATGGAAGCAGGGAGAGGTGATTTCGTCGGTAACCAACAGCCGAGAAATCGGGTACACGACGGCGATGTTTGTGGTGATGAACAAGAACAAATGGGAATCGCTGCCGGCGGATATTCAGGAGATTTTCACGGAGGTGAGCCGGCAGTGGGTCGGTCGGCACGGGCAGGCGTGGGATGAGGCAGACCAGGAGGGGTGGGATTTTATTAAGGGGCTTCATCACGAGGTGATTGAACTTTCTGAAGAGCAGAAAGAGGCGTGGAAGAAGGCGGTGGAGCCGATTGTGGAAGAGTATATTGCGGCGGCGGCTGAAAAAGGTCTGCCGGGCAAAACCTTTATTGAAGATATCCGCAAGATGCTGGAGCAGCCGCAGAAGCCAGGCGGGAAAGGAACCGATTGAGGATACCGTGGAGACCAGCAGCGGACGGAGCGGCGGAGGCCCTTCGCAAAATTGTTTTTGCGATGTCGTGGGTATCCGGTGCGGCGATTCTGGCGATGACCGGCATCACCGTTACGGATGTGATGCTTCGGAAGACGCCGTGGGCGTTTGCGGGGACATACGATATTGTAATGGTTTTGGGGGCGGTGTCAATTTCAGCGGCTTTGCCTTATACAACGGCGGTCAAGGGGCATGTGGCCATTGAATTTCTGTACCATCGAATGGGGCGGGGCGGGCGGCTGGTGATGGATATTTTTCTGCGGGTTTTGTCCATCGGGCTGCTGGGGCTTGCGGTGCAGGAATGTGTGCGGTACGGGAATATGCTTTACCAGACGGGGCAGGTCTCTCAGACGCTGCAAATGCCGATTTTCTGGCTGCCTTATTTTATTGCGGTGTGCCTGGTGCTGACGGTTCTGGTGATGTTCTACCATATGACTCATCCGGGAAAGGTGCTGATTCAGCCATGAGTGTCCTTCAAATCGGGCTGGCGGGGTGTTTGCTGCTTCTGGTGCTGCTGCTGAGCAGTATGCCGGTGGCGATTGCGATGATGCTGGCCGGCACGGTGGGGTTTGCGGCGGCTGTGTCGCCGGCGGCAGCGATGAGCATGCTCACGGCGGAAGTGTATGATACGTTTACTTCGTACTCGCTGACGGTGATTCCTCTTTTTGTGCTGATGGGGCAGGTGGCCTTTCATACGGGCATCAGCCGGCGGCTGTTTCATACGGCGTACCAATGGATGGGGCACTGGCCGGGCGGGATGGCGATTTCGACGGTGGGAGCGTGTACGGCTTTCGGGGCGATTTGCGGGTCGGGGCCGGCGACGGCAGCGACGATGGCATCGGTGGTGCTGCCGGAGATGAAGCGGTATGGGTATGATATGAAACTGGCGGCCGGAACGGTAGCGGCCGGGGGCACGCTTGGGATGATGATTCCGCCGTCGGTGGTGTTTATTGTGTATGCTATTCTGACGGAACAGTCGATCGGGCAGCTGTTTATTGCAGGCATCGGGCCAGGGATTCTGATGGCGGTGCTGTTCTGTCTGACTATTCTGATGCTGTGCCGAAAACATCCGCAGCTGGGGCCGGCAGGTCCGCGTATGCCGCTGAAGGAAAAACTGCGTTCGCTGGCGGGTGTATCGGAGACGCTGATTCTTTTTTTTGCGGTGATTGGAGGGATGTTCGGGGGTCTCTTTACGCCGACTGAGGCGGCGGCGATCGGTGCGGCCGGGGCGATTGTGATTGCCCTTTGTCGGAAGAAACTGACGCTGACGATGCTGAGCCGGTCTCTTCAGGAGACGGTGCGGACGTCGTGTATGGTGATGTTTATTGTGACGGGGGCGGTGATTTTCGGGCGTTTTCTGGCGATTACGCGGATACCGTATGAGCTGGCGTCGTTTCTGGCTTCTCTGCCGCTGCCGGCGTGGGTCATCATGGGGTTTATCATCCTGTTTTATCTGGCGGCCGGGTGTTTTGTTGATGCGCTGGGGCTGATTATGCTGACGATACCGATTTTCTATCCGGTGGTTCTCGACCTCGGATTTGATCCCATCTGGTTCGGTGTGATTATTGTCGCGGTGACCCAAATGGGCGTTATTACGCCGCCGGTGGGCGTGAATGTATATGTCGTGGGCGGGATTGAGCGGGATATCCCTTTGCAGATGATTTTTGAGGGTGCCCTGCCGTTTTTATGGGCGCTGATTGCTTCGGTGATTTTGCTGATTCTGTTTCCGCAAATCACCCTGTTTTTGCCCCATCTCATTCACTAAAAAGGAGAGCTCACGATGGAGACGGAACATCCGCAAGGCCTGTTTGAGAAAATCCTGTTCTGCACGGACTTTTCGCCCAATGCTGATTTTGCGTTTTCGTATGCACTGGCTCTGGCAAAGATGACAGCGGGAAGCACGCTGTTTCTTCTGCATGTTGTGCCGGAATCGGATGCTCAATTCTGGAAGAGTTATATCTACGAAGTTGAGAATGTGGAGGAGAAAGCCAGACAGGATATAGAAGAGCGTCTGGAGCGGACGTATCGGCCTCAGGTGCCTTCGTCTATTCGGTTTGAGACGATTTTTCGAGTGGGCCGCGACTGGCAGGAGATTCTGGCGACGGCAAGTGAAAAACAGGCGGATTTGATTGTGATGGGCCGGCGCAGTCAGAGTTCACTGCAGAAGGCCTTTTTCGGGAATCTTACGGAAAAGGTATCCCGGCAGGCACCGTGCTCGGTGCTGATTATTCCGCTTTCGTATCAGGAAATGGTCAGCCGGCGAGGGAGTCAGCCATCTACCGGCGGATAGTCCGGCAGCCGAATATGCCCCCTGCCAAGCAGCCGGGATGGGCCTGAAAGCGTACTGTAACTTTTTGCTTGCCGCGGGTTAATTCTTCGGGAATCGGATAAACCTTTTCATAAAACTCGTTGGGTTTATCGGCTCCGAGTGTCTCGGCGGCGATTTTGGTATCGTCGATGAGAATATCGAACTGCCGCGGGCCGGTCTCAGAGCCCCAATAGGTAACCACCAAATCGACGGGGGCATCGGGGAGGACTTTCATTTCAAAAGCAAACCAGCCGCCTTCGTAGGCGTCCCGCCATCGCCGGCCGGCATGCTCGCCGGTGCGTGTGCGGTCGCCAACCAGATTATGGTCTCTTTCCGGCTGCATCCGGCCGATGTCGAGGACATCGACGGTGCGGGCCTCCATTTCCTGGCGGCGTTTCTGCTCGGCTTCGTATTCGGCTTTGCGGCGATTCCACTGCTCAGTCGTAAAAATATCCAGATAGACTGTGTATTTCTGGTCAACAATGTTATAGAGGGGTCGGAAGGTCAAATCCTGGGGCTGGGTGCCGCCGAGAACATGCCCTGCCTGGGGGGCTTCAAAGACGAGAGGTTCTTTGGCGGAAGGTTTGAGGGAAGCAAGCAGGGCTTGCCGCCGGCCGATAAGAACCGGCAGGGGCTGATCGCCATCGAGGTCGGCGGCCAGCAGGATGGGTCCGTAGAAAAATGCGATTCGGTCGGGATTGTCCGGCATTGATTCCAGCCGGAGGGTCATCGGCAGTTCGAGGCGGATGGTGTCGCCGTCACGGAAGGTCGATGAGAGGGCAACATAGCCGTCGGCGTCGGGCTGAAGCGTCTGCGGCTGGTCATTAAGAAAGACGCGGAATCCTTCGCACCAGAAGGGCTTGCGAATCCGCACGGTCAAGGGGACGGGCTGCGGGCAGGAAAAGACCAGACGGCTTGCTGCCTCGTAAGGAAAGGAGGTCTGCTGGCGGACAGTGAGGGCTTTTTGGGGCCAGGTCAGCTCAGAGGCAATGAAAAGATTGACATAAAGCGACTGTCCATCCCGGCTTTGGTCATAGACGGCTTCGTGGTATTTGACGTGATTTTCCATGCCCGTGCCGACACAGCACCAGAAGGAATCAAAGGGTGTGCTGAAGGTCTTGCGGGCGGGCATATCGAGAAAGCCCTTGTACATCATCATTCCGGTCTGGGGATGCTGATGAGCAAGGATATGGTTGTAGAGTGCCCGTTCATAATAATCCATTACTCCGGCTTCGGGCTGCCAGGCAAACAGATGGCGGGTGAGTTTGAGCATATTGTAGGTGTTGCAGGTCTCGGTTGTATCGTGAAGACGGTCGTTGAGCCGTCCGGGCGGGCCGAAATGTTCATCTGCACTATGGCCGCCGTTGACATAGGTATGGTAATGGACGACGCGGTCCCAGAAGAACAGAGCGATGGTTTTGAATTTGTCGTCCTGGGTGAACTCGTGAATGCGTGCGGCTCCGATGACCTTGGGAATCTGGGTGTTGGCGTGAAGGCCGGCTAAGCAGTCCTCTTTGGCGGCGAGGGGGTCCAGAACGCGGCGATGATAAAACTTGCGTGCCAGTTGAAGATATTTGCTGTCGCCGGTGAGGGCATAGACATCAGCAAGGACTTCGTTCATGCCGCCGTGTTCGCAATCGAGCATTGTCTGCCATTGTTCGTCGGTGAGGTTGGCCGTGGTGCGGTCTGTCCAGTCGGCCAATTTGGTCAGGACGGTGAGTGCTTTTCGGTTGCCGCAATAGAGACATGCGTCGCGCAGGCCGGCCATCACTTTGTGCATGGTGTACCAGGGGACCCAGCAGCCGTTCAGGTCAAAGCCGGCGGAGCGGATTTCGCCGCGGGAGACTTCCTCGAACACCTTTTTTCCATTGGGAATGGCCGCTACATAGCCATTGCCGTTTTTCTCCTGGCAGAGGGCCAATTCATCCACAATATACTCGACGCGTTCGAGCAATTGCTGGTCTTTTTCGTTGGCATACAGCAGAGAGCAGGCGGACAAGTAGTGGCCGAGACTATGGCCGGCAATGGTCATGGATTCCCAGCCGCCGTACACCTGGGCTTTGGGTTCAAGGCCGGCTTCTTTGCGAAACCAGGCGAGGAGACGGTCGGGTTCGAGAGAAAGCAGGTAGGCCTTGTCCCGTTCCATCGCATCGCGAAACAGACCCGGCAGCAAGCGGACCTGGGAGGGCTGAAATGGGTCTGCCTGCATGGGCACAAGCGGACGAACGGCATAGGCCGAGTCGGATTGAGCGGCGCTAAAGGCGGTGAGCGACATAGTACAGACCATTACTCCCACGAAAAGTACTCGCGGACTCATAACATTCCCTTTCTTTTGCTTTCTGTGCAGCCCGATTTATGGGTGTTTTTCTCAGAATCCCTTGGCCATGCCGTAATAGACCTCGTTCCAGCGAAGTTCTTTTTTGATGTCGGGGATAGTTGTGTTCTTGTCGATGAGGACGAACTCGATACCCGCCATTTCGCAGAAGTCTTCGATAAACTCGCTGGTGACGGCCATGCTGAAGCCGGTATGATGGGCACCGCCGGCAAGAATCCAGGCGGCAGCGGCCACCTTCAGATTGGGCTGAGGAATCCAGAGGGCCCGTGCGACGGGGAGTTTGGGCAGGTCGGCATCGGGCTTGACGACTTTGACTTCATTGACAATCATCCGGAAGCGATTGCCCATATCGATGAGGGAGGCATTGATGCCGTCTCCGGCCGGGGTGTTGAAAATCACACGGACAGGATCGGCTTTTCCGCCGATGCCGAGGGGGTGCACTTCGAGCCGGGGCTTTCCGTCGGCGATAGAGGAGCAGACCTCGAGCATGTGAGCACCGAGGACTTTGCCGCCCTGAGGGTCGAAATCATAGGTGTAATCTTCCATAAACGAGGTGCCGCCCTTGAGGCCGGCCGCCATCACCTTCATCGCCCGCACGAGTGCGGCGGTTTTCCAGTCGCCTTCGGCACCGAAACCGTAGCCGTCGGCCATCAGCCGCTGCACAGCCAGTCCGGGCAACTGGATAAGACCGTGAAGGTCTTCAAATGTAGTGGTAAAGGCCTTAAAACCGCCCTCTTCGAGGAAGGCCCGCATGCCCGCTTCGATTCGGGCGGCAATGCGAACCGATTCCATCTGTTCGGGTTTGACGTTCATTTGGTAGGTGTTTTTGTATTCCTGAATGAGGGCGTTGACCTGGGCATCGGAAACCTGATTGATTTTTTCGACGAGGTCGCCGACACCGTAGCCGTTGACGGAGACACCAAGGCGGATTTGAGCTTCGACTTTGTCGCCTTCGGTAACTGCCACCTGGCGCATATTGTCGCCCCACCGGCAGACTTTGAGATTCTGCATTTCGTTCCAGCCGCAGGCAGCCCGCATCCAGACGGCCAGCCGTTCGATGACGTCTTTGTCTTTCCAGTGGCCGACGACGACTTTGCGGTTTTTGCGCATGCGGGTCAGGATAAAGCCGTATTCCCGGCAGCCGTGCGCGGACTGGTGCAGGTTCATATAGTCCATATCAATGCTATCCCAGGGGATATTGCGATTGAATTGGGTGTGGAGGTGAAGGATGGGCTTTTTGAGGAGGCCAAGACCTTTAATCCACATTTTGGCCGGCGAAAACGTGTGCATCCATGTAATCAGGCCTACGCAGGCAGGAGCGCTGTTGGCTTCGAGGCACAACTGAGCGATTTCGTCGGGGCCTGTGAGGACGGGCTTGAAAACGACCTTGCAGGGGATTGCCGGGTCTGCGTTGAAAGATTTGACAATCTGCTCGGAATCCTGATCGACCTGCTTGAGGGCCTCGGGGCCGTAGAGGTGCTGACTGCCGGTGGCAAACCATACTTCAAACTGTTTGAGGTTATCCATAAATCTTCTCCCTAATGCGCCGCTTTTTGTTAGAAGGACTCAAACCAATATTCGGTACGGTACCGCGTCGAAGGCCCGCTGTCAAGCAAAGGTTTCTGAAGATTTGGCTGGAGTTCGCAGAAAAAGATGATACGCTGCGCCTGTGGGGAGAAGAATCGGACGGAAAGGAACGAGTATGGCTGCAGCGGCTTCATTTCAGATTTTTTGCGGGTTTTTGAGCATCTTTTTGGGGCAATCTTCGGAATATTTGCAACAGGCAAGCGAGTTTACCTTTTATGGGGCGGCGGATATTTCGGCGGCGGTGTTTCTGGACCCGAACCATTTTGCGACGGCCAATGACGAATCCAATGTGATACGGATTTACTCTATCGGTAAAGGCGATAAGCCCGTTGCCGACATTGATTTAAGCGAATTTCTGGCAGTAGAGAGCCGATTTCCGGAGGCGGATATTGAGGCGGCGGCACGGGTTGATGAGACAATTTACTGGGTTACGTCGCACGGGCGCAACAAAGACGGCAAGGTGAGGTTGAGCCGGTATCGGTTCTTTGCGACGAAAATCCGAAACAACCCGACGGAGGGGACGGTGAGCATGGAACCGTTTGGAAATCCGTGCAAGACGCTGATTGAACAATTGCTGGCTTATCCGAAGGCGGAGTTTCTGAATCTGGAGCAGGCCGTTCAGATGGGGGCGGAACTGTCAAAAAAAGAGCGTGAGAAACTGGCCCCCAAAAAGAAGGGGCTTAACATGGAGGCGATGACTTATCTGCCGGAGCGCGGCTCTCTGCTGATTGGGCTGCGAAATCCGCTCTATAAAGCAGACAAAAAAAGCAGGAAAAAGGCCATTGCTTTTGAATTGCTGAATCCGGCGGAGACTGCTGCGGGGCAAGCGGCGAAATTTGGGGAGATTGTGCTGTGGGACCTTCAGGAGCGGGGGCTGAGGGGAATGGAATATGACCCCAGCCGAAAGGTGCATTTTATTCTTGCGGGGCCGGTGGATGAAGAAAGCACCTGTGCGATGTATGTTTGGGATGGGGATTTTGAGCACTGCCCTGCCCTTGCGGGGGAATGGAGCAGCGAGGATACCTTTACACCGGAGGGAATTGCGGTGCATCCGGTCAGCGGGGCGCTGTGGATATTCAGCGATGACGGGACACTCGAAAAGGAGGTCCGCTCCCCTGCCGAGTGTATGGAGGGGGAACTGCTGCCCAACGGCAAGTGCCCGAATAAGTTCCTGACCGACGAGCTGCGGAAGAGTTTCCGGGTAAGGGTTTACGAACAGCCCATGGAGTTTCCGCAGTTGTAGCAGCGGTAGCAGGCGCCGTTGCGTACACAGATGCTTCCGCAGACATCGCAGGCGGGCGCATCATCCTGGAAGTGCTCAAACTGGCTGTTGTACTGCTGAATCAGCACGGCTTCCGGCTGTACGCTGTCTGGATTCTGGATGGCAGAGCCGACCAGTTCGACAGCGCGGTCCGCGGCTTTGTCAAAACGCTCGGGGAGAGGACGTTCCGGCCGAACGGGTGCTGCGGAGGCCTGAGGAGAGGCCGTGTCGGGCTTCGGCGAGGTGAGTTTCTTTTCGAGAGCGCGGGCCTGGCCGATTTTCTTGGCCAAATCCTGGGTCTTTTCCACCAGCTGCTTAGCCGTTGCGGAGGTCGGGTTTTCCGCGGGTGCCGGGGTATGGTTGGGCATATTCTTTTCTGCATAACCCGGGATAAACTGACAGCCGAGCCAGCAGAAGATATAATCAATCAAACTTTTGGCAAAGGGGATGTTTTTGTTGGAGGTCATTCCGGCGGGCTCAAAGCGGGCATGGCGGAACTTGTCCACCAGCGTAATCAGCGGCACGCCGTACTGAAGGGCCATGGAAACACAGGTGCCGACGACATCCATCAGGCCGCCGACGGTGCTTCCCTCTTTGGCCATGGTGATGAACAGTTCGCCGGGCTGGCCGTCTTCGTAGAGGCCGACCGTGAGGTAGCCCTCGTGGCCGGCAACGGAAAACTTATGGGTGATGCTGTTGCGGGTGTCGGGCAGACGACGGCGGAAGGGTTTGGAGACGGCGGGTTGTTCGTCGGTTTTCTTTTTGCTTTGCTCTTTTTTGGCGACATTGACGGGCTGGAGCCGCTTGGAGCCGTCCCGATAGATGGCAACGGCCTTGAGGCCGAGTTTCCAGCCCTCGATATAGGCGGACATAATTTCTTCGGTGGAAGCTTCGTTGGGCATATTGATGGTTTTGCTGATGGCGCCGGAGAGGAACGGCTGGACGGCCGCCATCATCTTCAGATGGGCCATGTAATGGATATGGCGCTTGCCGTTTTTGGGCTTGAAGGCACAGTCGAAAACCGGCAGATGCTCCGGACGGAGGGCAGCGGCGGTTTCAATGGTGTCGTCGCGGTCGATGGTATCGCAGATGCTTTTGATTTCTTCGGGGCTGTATCCGAGCCGCTCGAGGGCCATGGGGACCGTGCGATTGACGATTTTGAGCATGCCGCCGCCGGCGAGGATTTTGTATTTGACCAGGGCGATGTCCGGCTCTACGCCGGTGGTATCGCAGTCCATCATAAAGCCGATGGTTCCTGTGGGGGCCAGGACGGTGGTCTGGGCGTTTCGGAAGCCATAGCGTCCGCCGACATCGAAGGCCTGATCCCAGATGTTTTTAGCGGCGTTAAGGAGGTCCTGGGGACAGTGCATTTCGGGCAGATGATAGGCGTGCTCGCGGTGCATGGCGATGACACGCATCATCGGCTGGCGGTTCTTTTCAAACTCGGTGAACGGGCCTTTGATGGAGGCCAGTTCCGCACTGACGTTGTAGGCGGTGCCGGTGAGAATGGCGGTTAAAGCGGCGGCAATCGCCCTGCCGCCTTCGGAATCATAGGGGAGGGCCAAACTCATAATCAGGCCGCCGAGATTGGCATAGCCCAGGCCGAGGGGGCGGAAACGATGGCTGTTTTCGGCGATTTTGTCTTCGGGATAGCTGCCCATATCCACGAGAATATCCTGAGCGATGATGAAGATTCGGACGGCCTGCTTGAATCGCTGGACATCGAAGGTGCCGTCTTCGCGACGGAACTTCATCAGATTCAGCGAAGCCAGATTGCAGGCGGAATCATCGATAAACATATATTCGCTGCATGGATTGGAGGCATTGATGGGGCCGGAATTGGGACAGGTATGCCAGCGGTTGATGGTGGAGTGGTACTGCACTCCCGGGTCGCCGCAAATACGGGTTCCTTCGGCAATCAGACGCATCAGTTCGCGGGCGGAGTAGGTATCCATGGGCTGTCCTGTGGTAACGGAGCGGGTGGTCCAGGAGTCGTCTTTTTCAACGGCTTCCATAAACTCATCCGTGAGCCGGACGGACAGATTGCTGTTCTGGAACATAATGCTGTCGTAGGCCTCGTTGGGGTCGTAGCCCTGCTCGATGAGTGCCCAGGCCTTTTTTTCTTCCTGGGTTTTGCAGGTGATGAACTCCTTGATGTCGGGATGGTCGATTTTGAGGGACTGCATTTTGGCAGCCCTGCGGGTCTTTCCGCCGGATTTGATGACAGCGGCAATCTGGTCATAGACGCGCATGAAACTTAAGGGGCCGGAGGGCTTGCCGCCGCCGGAGAGTTTCTCCCGACTGCTGCGGAGTGTGGATAAGTCGGTACCGGTGCCGGAGCCGTGCTTGAAGAGCATCGCTTCGCTCCGGGCCAGGCGCATAATGTCTTCCATGGTGTCCTGGACGGACTGGATAAAACAGGCCGAGGCCTGCGGATATTCGTAACTGTTGGAACAGGGGACGGCTTTGGCCTGATGGTCATCCCAGTGGTAATTGTGGGGGCTGCCATCGATATGGTAAATATCATAAAGCCCTACGTTGAACCAGACAGGGGAATTGAAGGCGCCGTACTGATTGACGCACAGCCAGGTAAGTTCGCGATAGAAAACCTCCGCATCCTGTTCGGTGAGGAAATAGCCGTCTCGCAGGCCGCGATCGGCAATGGCGCGGCAGACCCGATGAATGAGCTGCTTGACGGAGTTTTCCCGCTGGCCGGAGTGGACATCGCCGTAAAAGTACTTGCTGACGACGACCTTGGCGGCCAGTTGGCTCCAGGACAGAGGTACTTCGACATTATTCTGTTCAAAAATGGGTTTGCCGGTCTCGTCGGTAATTTTGGCCTGGCGGGTTTCCCATTCGATTTCTTCAAAGGGATGTTTGCCGGATGCGGCAAAAAAGGGTTCTATCCTAAGCCCTTTGCGGGAGCAAGCGGGCTGGTTTTCCCACGGCTGAAGCCCTTTTTTCTCGGTTGTCTGGTTCACGCTGGTGTTCCTTTCCTCAGACACGGTGACCTCCCTGTCTAAAAACAATTATACCACAAGATATATTGCGCTGCATTATAAAATACCACGATATGTTGTTTACTCTCCCTATATCATACTTCAGCCGCAATCCCAGACAAGGAGAAAAATGCTGAAAAAGCACGGATGTTTCGTTAGTCCTTGCAACAATTGAAGCTACGAAAAAAATTTTTTTCAGGACAAATTCAGACTTCTTTTTGCCCTTGTTTAAAGTTAAATTAAGGTTCAAAAAATTTGTTTCTGCTGTTAGTAATTATACGTTTGTTTTGGCCGCAGGTGTTAAAAAATGCAAATGAGGGCCTGGATAAAAGACATAATGGCTCTGTTAACCTGGTTTATCTTTTGAGGAAGAAAACTGCTTGAAAAGTCGGGGGATTATGGGATACTATTCAAGCCATTCCGGATAACAAATAAATGATTTGCTCAACGAAAGGACTCTTTACGATGGGTAAAAAGAAAACCAAATCTAAAAAAACTCTTTCGATGGCCAGCCGTGCTATTCACGCGGGAGAGCCGCGAAAACGGTACGCCGATTCGATTACGACACCGATTGTTCAGACTTCAACCTTTGTCTTTGCAAACAGCAAGGAGATTGAAAATTATACTCGGCGCGGCAAAAAACGGTACGAATACGGCCGGTACGGCAATCCGACGGTAACGGTGGCTGAAAAACGGCTGGCTGACCTGGAGGGTGCGGAGGATTGCGTGGTGTTTTCGTCAGGAATGAGCGCGATCACGACGACGATTCTTTCGCTGGTGCAGTCGGGCGATCACATTGTTATGACGGACGACAGTTATAAAAAGACGCTTGAGTTCTGCCGGTCCTATCTGAAGCAGTTCGGAATCGGCTGTACGATTGTGCCGTTCGGCGATTACGAGACTCTCGAAAAGGCGATTCAGAAGAACACCAAATTTATCCTTTCGGAATCGCCGACCAATCCGTACCTGAATATTTTTGATCTGGTGAAACTGAAAAAGATTGCCGATCGGCACAAGGTGCTTACGCTGATTGACAGTACGTTTGCGACCCCCTATAACCAGCGGCCGCTTGAGTTCGGAATGGACCTTGTTGTGCACAGCTGCACAAAGTATCTGGCGGGACACAATGATATTCTGGCCGGTGCGGTGCTGGGGCGGACGGAATTGGTTGACAAGATTCGCAATCTTCACAAGTCGATGGGCGGCACGATGGACCCGCACTGCTGCTATCTGCTGCTTCGGGGCTTGAAAACCTTTCCTCTTCGGGTTGCCAAACAGAACCAAACCGCGCTGGAGGTTGCTCGTTTTCTGGAAAAGCATCCGCGGATTAAGCGGGTGTATTATCCTTTTCTGGAAAGTCATCCGCATTACGATGTTGCCGTCAGTCAAATGGAGGGCGGCGGCGGCGTGGTTACGTTTGAGACGAAGGGGACACTGGCCTCAGCCAAGAAATTTCTGGATTCGCTTCAACTGTGCTTTATCGGGCCCAGTCTGGGCGGCGTAGAAACCCTGATTACCCACCCGGCTCTGGTGAGTTATTATGACTACTCGCGCAAAGAACGGTACGAGTTGGGGATTACGGATACGCTGTTCCGGCTGGCGGTTGGGATTGAGGACGCTGAAGACATCATCGGCGACCTGGAGCAGGCACTGGCGCAGTTATAAGAATCAGGTTGAAGGGACCAGCACAGCAGCCCCGGAGAGGCGGCTTTGCTTGAGGGCCAGCAGGGCCTGATTGACCTGCTGAAGGGGAAAGACGGTGATTTGCGGCTGAAGGTTGATTTCGGCGGCGATGGGGAGAAATTCAGCGGCGTCCGCCCGTGTAACATTGGCGATGCTTTGAATGGAACGTTCGGACCAAAGGTGTTCGGCATAGTCCATCGGGGGGATGAGGGTTTGTTTGCGGATGGCGTTGATGAGGAGTTTTCCGCCCTTCTGAAGCCGGCTCATGGCCAGGGGTACCGTCTGGCCGACAGGGGTAAAGTCGATCGCCCTGTCGATTTTGGCAGGCGGGTTATCCTCGGGCAGACCGGTCCAGTCGGCGCCGAGCTGCTCGGCCAAGCGGCGATGGCCGCTGCTGCGGGTGAAGACATAAACCTTGCCGGCGGGAAACCTGGCCTTGAGGATTTGAATGCACAGATGGGCGGAGGCGCCAAAACCGAAAAGCCCGACAATCTGGCCGTCCTGAATCCGGGCTAAACGCAAGGCCCGAAAGCCGATAACCCCCGCACAAAGAAGAGGCGCCGTGTGCAGGTCATCCAGGCAGGCCGGCAGAGGATGGGCAAAGTCGGCGGAAACGGTCATATATTCGGCATAGCCGCCATCGACATCCAGCCCTGTCCAGAGGGCGCTGGAGCAGAGATTTTCGAAGCCGGCGGCGCAGAAGGAGCATCGGCCGCAGCTCTTCCACAGCCAGGTAACACCGACGCGTGCGCCGAGTTCTACTGTGCGAACGTCGGGGCCTTTGTGAACGACACGACCGACTACCTGATGGCCGAGTACCCGCGGAAGTTTGGGGACGGGCAATCGGCCTTCTATTTCATCCAGTTCGGTACGGCAGAGGCCGCAGGCGAGAACCTTGAGGAGGAGTTCGTCGGGGGCCGGAGAGGGTTCAGGCAGGTCAAGCAGGCGAATCGGCCGGCGCTCAATGGGGGCTATTTCACTGAGAACGGCTGCTTTCATTCTTCAATTCCTCGAGGGCGGCGGCAAAGGTATCGAATGAAGCGCGGTCGTAGAGGCAGAAAACAACGCGGCGGATGGCGGTTTGAGGATTTTGAAGATATTCGGCGGCTGTTTTGAGCATAATGCGGGCGCAGCGGTCGATGGGATATCCGAAGATGCCTGTACTGATGGCGCAAAAGGAGATACTCTGAAGGCGGTGGGCATCGGCGACCTTGAGGGAATTCAGGGCTGCCTGCTGGAGCTTTCGGTCTTCGTCGCCCTCCCCCATGCGCGGCCCGACGGCGTGGATGACATAGCGTGCTTTCAGATTACCGCCGGAGGTCAAGACTGCCCCGCCAACCGGAATTGGGGCTTTTCGGAGACATTCCTGCTGAATAGTCGGGCCGCCCTTGCGTCGGATGGCTCCGGCAACCCCGCCGCCGAGAATCAGCTGGGAATTGGCAGCATTGACAATCGCATCGGTATCCTGTTCGGTGATGTCCCCCTGGACCAGTTCGATTGTGCCGCTGCCCACTTGCCATTTTCTATCCATACTCTCCCTTCGTGTGAATAGGCGGTAAGGCGATAATTAGAGAGTATAACGTTTCGCTTGCTTTTTTGCAAATGGATTTATAAAATTGCTTTTCATCCGTAAAAGAGGGCTTGCGGGGTGTAGCTCAGCTTGGCGAGAGCGCCTGGTTTGGGACCAGGAGGTCGCAGGTTCGAATCCTGTCACCCCGAGTACCTTCAGGGCTGTAACTTATTCCAGACAAATCCGTCGGCGATACTCGCTGCCGCCGGCTGCTGCATTTGTCGTTTCCGAGCGGCGGTTCAAACGAAAGACAATCTCCCCCACCGGGCTTGAGAGTGTGAAAGAGCAGGCGGATAAAAAAACGGGATTTTTCATTTTTACAAGGGGCGGAGATAGATTTTCTTAACCTATTATTTACAAAGGGCTTAGGAGAGATTTATCGGACGGTTTTGCGGGGGTTCTCTGAGAATCTTCTGCAAGGAATCTTGACAAATTTTCGCGGAAGGGATAAAGTAAAGTAAAGTAAACGTTTACTGAAGAACTGCTGAACCCCACCGAGAAGCGCAAAAGGATGTGCCGGAAAATGAAGAAGCAGGCATTTTTATCACCGAAAACAGTAAACGTTTACTGAAACCGTTCGTTCGAAGAAAAAGCCGAGGCCCTCTGCCATGGCCAAAAAAAGGTCTTCCATCCCGACGGTACGCGAAATAGCCGCCCACTGCGGGGTGAGCAATGCTACCGTCAGCCGCGTCCTCAACGGTAACTACTCCAATGGATTTTCCGTTCGTGAAGAAGTTCGCCAATTAATCACCCAGATGGCCGAAGAATTGGGATATCGTCCGAACCTGGCGGCCAAGAATCTGGTCAAGCGTCAAACCAAAATCATCGGCATCATCGGCTATAACACGGTGTTCGGCTGGCCGACCAACATTTATCAACTGACGACGGAAGAAGCCGTTCGTCTGCTGCAAGCCCACCAATTTGACATCTGCGCGACGGCACCGAACCTGCTTCGTGATGATACGGAGCTGCCGCCCTGGCGGGTGGACGGGATTATCGTTACTCAGGAATGCTCTCCGCGAACGATTGAGGAGATGGAGAAAACCAGTCTGCCTTATGTGGTCATCAACGGGCCTTGCGGGCCGCGAGGGTGTTCAGTGGTGCCGGACGATATTGAAGCGACCCGGCAGGCCATTCAGTATTTGTACGGGCTTGGGCATCGGCGGATTGCCTATGCGGGGCCGACACCAGAACACCGCCGGCACATGAGTATCGAGGAGCGATATTCGACCTATACAGCGGAATTGAAGCGGCTGGGGCTGAAGGCGATTGAGGAGGGGGAAAAACCGTTCAGCAATCCCCAGGACTTTCTGGCACGGGCGGTTCTGGAGGAGAAGGCCACTGCCATTCTGGCCTATGACCATGTGGTGGCGCTGAAGATTCTTCATGATGCGCCGGTTTGCGGCATTCAGATTCCGGAGCAGGTGAGTTTGATGTGCTTTAACGATGAATATTTGTGCGATATTGTCAAGCCGGCCCTGACGACGATGGGTGCGCCGTCACGTGAAATGGGCAAACTGGCCGCCCAACTGCTGCTGAAGCAGATTCAGCAGCCGGCGGAAGAACGCGTCGGCCAAACCATCAAGCTTCGCCAGCACCTGATTATCCGTGCTTCGGCTATCCCCCCGAATGGAAGAAAAGGACCGGAAGAGACGGCCCTGCCAGAGGGGCGGGTGAGCGGATATGACCGGGAAGTACTTGCCGACAAGAATGCAGAGGGTTTGAGTCATGCCATAAACAGCAGGGAAGACAATCGGAAGACGGGTGTCAGGGAAGAAAATTGAAGAAAAATGAATCCAGGAGGCAGTATGAAAAAGAAAAGAGGATTTGCGATTTTGCTCTGGTGTCTGGCGGCGGCAGGAACGGCCTTCGCTGTGGAGGTCATTAACATTGACTTCAACAGTTACGGCAATGATACGGCCTACCAGGGAGAGGGTGTCTTTCCAGGAAGAACAGACTGGATTGCCTTCTACGGGGGCTGGGGGGTTCCGGTGGGCTCGCAGCGGTCGAGCAACCTGGTTAAGCAGGGGCAAGGCGCTGCGCCCAGTACCTATGCCGCCCAGGTGTGGATTGGAGATGACGGGCTGGGGCATGGGTATATTGCGGGCTCCGGTTCGGGGCTGATGGATGACGGATTTGTCAATACGATTCACCTGGGCGGACTGAGCGACCCCAATATTGCCTTTATGGGCGAGGGGGCGTACGGCGGCAATTTTGATTTGATTGTGTACGGAAGCGAAGCGGGCACTTTTACACTGGCGGACAGCAATGATATTATTTTGGGTACCGCGTCCGTCAGCGGAGGAGTCAGCGAGGGATTTGTCGAGGGCGGCAATTATGTGGTTTTCGAAAATGTGCCGCTGGGCAATCCGAATATGATTCGACTGTATTATACAAATGTAATCAATGGACTTCAGCTGGTCAGCACCAAGAGGCCGTTTGTGATTTCGCCATCCAGCGACCCCAATGACAATACGATTGACGCCCGCAATTATGACGTGGCCTTTGATACCAATGGGCGAGGCGGTGAAATTACCTTTTACGGACCAGACCTGGGCAATTACGTTCACTATCTGGACACCGGCGAGTATATGATTTATGACCTGTTTGTGCCGGAAGATGCACAGGGCAAGTACCTGCTGTCGGCGGATTTTGTAACATATTGGGGGGCGGCGGGGCTGAATATGTATCTGGATGGGAAATTCCTGGGAACCCTCACCCAAGCCCAGCACCAAGAAGATCCTAAGGTTTATCACTCGCTGGAGGAACTGCCGGTCAACCTGTTTGCGGGGCTTCATGAGCTGAAATGGGCGAACACGGAATTGTATTTTGACGTTGTTCGGCTTCAGCTGGTGTATGTGGGGCCGATTTCGCTGGACAACTGTGAGGATGTGTACCTGTATGAGCTGGAGCCGGCGGGCGATCTGAACCGCGACTGCCGGGTGGACCTTGCGGACCTGGCGGAGATGGTGAACAGCTGGCTGGTGGACTACAACCCCAACGTTCAGTAATCGGCGGAGAGGATGACGAGAACTTTTTGAAGAGGAGATAAACCGATGAGTAATCGAATGAAAGCCCTTGGGGCAATTTGTGCGGCGGTGCTGATATTTGCTTCGGCTGCGCCAAGTTATGCGCTGGTTATTGGAGACTGGGAATCGATGCCCGCCAGCGGCGACGGGTGGATTGACTGGGGCCAGGGACAGGCGGCCATTGAAACGCTGCCGGAGAAATACAGTTCGAGCACGATTGGTGTTACCCGCGGCAGCCAGAGTTTGAAGGTGATTCAGTCGGGGTGGGGGCAGTCGCTGGCTATCAAACTGAATGAAACGCAGCGGGCGGCCTTTATGGCCGGCAATAAGTTTTCGATTGATATGACGGTGGCGGCCAATGACGGGACGATCACGAGCGGATACTCACAGATTTCTGCGGTGTATATGAATGCGGACGGTCCGGGCTTTACTGCTGTGGCCAGTGATAATCCGGTAAACTTCTACTGGTGGTCCGGCTCCGGGCAGCGGACGCAAACGCTGGTGGTGGACTATACGGCATTTAAGGAACAAATCACCAGTCCCAATCCGGGTTATATCGAGATTATTTTTGCTTTGAATACAGGCGGCGGCGCCCCGCCGGAGATGTACTTTGACAATGCGCAGATTCTTCTGCCTGCCAGCTATGAAGAACTTGTGCGGGCGGATAAGCCGGTTCTGTATCTGAAGTTTGAAGAAATGCCGCTGGTGGATTCCTCCGAAAATAACTACTGGACCCAGGCGGGAAGCGGTGCGTCTCTCGTCCCCTCCGGCGGCATCGGCAATGCGATTTACCTGAACGGGGGCAGTGCAGGCCACGTGGCCGCATCGGTGCTTGGCAATCCGGGCTGGGGAGGTACCTACCAGGATGACTATGCCTTTGCGCCGGATGATATTACGTTCGAGTTCTGGGCAAAGATTGAATCGATAAGCCGGTACGGAATGTTCTTCCAGCAGATTGGGCCTTATACGCGGGAGAATTATGCTCCCGGGTTTGGACAGGCCGCCGATGAAGGAGTGCTTTTCGGCACGCTGCGAGTGCTGAACGGCACAGACCCCGCTGAGCCCAATCATATAGACTTCTGGTATCCGGGTGTGGAGACTCCCTCAGACGGCGGATGGCATCATTATGTGGTGACCTACGATGAAGGATACAACGGCAATCCGGACCAGATGCAGATTCAGCTGTTTATTGACGGGGAACTGGTCGGCTCGACGGTGGTCGGCCGGGAGGGATATCCGGCGAAACTGGGGCCGGAGCAGGACCACCTGGTTATCGGCGGCGAAAACAACCGCGGATATGTTTATAACACGGTTACAGGGGATTTTGATGAGTTTGCCATCTATGCCGGGGTTTTGAGTTCGGAGCGTGTGGCAGCCCATTATGCGCAGGGGCGGCTTGAAATTGAGCCGCAGAACTGCGAGCAGGTTTTCCAGCGGCAGCAGGGTCTGGCGGCTGATTTCAACCGCGACTGCGTGATTGACCTGAATGACTTTGTGTATATTGCGGAGTCGTGGATGATGTGCAATGACCCGGCGCTGTTCGAAACAGACCCGACCTGCAAGGCGAGTTGGTGATAGAAACAAACCGGGGCGGTCTGCAAGGATACCCCGGCTAAGCGTGTGAGGCGTGTGATAACTATAGACCGTGCCCTGAGGCGCAGGGTAAAAAAAGAAAAAGAAATGGTTTGGTTTGGAGGAAGGAAAATGAAGAACAAACTGATTGTTTTGGCTCTTTTGGGCCTTCTGGCGATGAGCGTTCAGGCGCCGGCGCTGGTGATCGGCAACTGGGAATCGATGCCCGCCAGCGGCGACGGCTGGATTGACTGGGGCCAGGGACAGGCGGCCATTGAGACGCTGCCGGAAAAATACAGTTCGAGCACGATTGGAGCAACGCTGGGCAGCAAAAGTTTGCGGGTTGACCAGTCGGGCTGGGCTCAGTCGCTGGCTATCAAACTGAATGCAGAGCAGCGAGCAGTCTTTATGAAGAGTTCGACGTTTTCGATGGATGTAAGCGTTCGAGCCAATGACGGGACGATCACGGGCGGATACTCGCAGATTTATGCGGTGTATATGAATGCGGCCGGTCCGGGCTGGACCGAAGTGGCTGGCGGCAATCCTGTGAACTTCTACTGGTGGCCCGGCTCCGGGCAGCGGACGGCGACGCTCACCGTGGACTACAGTGCGTTCCGGGATCAGATTACGAGCACAGGATACATTGAAATCATTCTGGCCCTGAACACCGGCGGCGGTGCTCCGACGGATATGTATTTTGACAACGCGCAGCTGACGGGTGTCCCAGAGCCGGCAACGCTGGCTTTGCTGGGAACGGGCTGTCTGCTGACTTTGCGGAAACGGAAATAAGAACCTTTTTATAACCTTTTTGTCCGGAGGTTTTGGTAAAAAACGGCGGTCCGGACAGCGGGAGGGCGAATCCGGACCGCCGGTTCGAAAAATAGCGGGCAAGGTGCCAAAAACCGTTCTCTGTACTGTGGAGAAAAAATTATGAAAACGAAAAAGGCCTTCACATTAATTGAATTGCTGGTGGTCATTGCCATCATTGCGATGCTGCTGGCCATCATGATGCCCGCCCTCCGGCGCGCCAAAGAGCAGGGAATGAGGATTTTATGCACCAACAACTTTAAGACTCTCGGTGTGGCTAACATTGCTTATGCAACAGAATACAACGGGGCTTATGTCCCCCTGCGGTATATCAATACGAGCGGCACGGCGGTGGACTGGATTCGCAATGAAGGATTTCGGGCTATCCTTGATGCGGACAATCTGAGAGGAAGTGAGGAACCGAAGTATTACGGCATCCCGCGCAAACTGATGTGTCCGTCGGACAAAATCAGCGTGGACCTGGCCAATGTGAGCAGTATGGGTGTCTTGACCAGTTATGCGATGAATTCGACGGAATGGGGCGGCTTTGACTACATCACCAACCCGGGCTTCAACAAGTACATGGGGCATAAGCAAAGCGCGCTGCGGATGCCCGCCCGCGTACTGGCATTCGTGGACGGGATTGACTGGTGGGCCCATTGGTATTCAGCAGACCCTGCCAAAGGATGGGACGAGGCGGGCCAGCTGTCTATCGAAGAATACAAGAAGCAATACAACCTGCATGGGCCGGTATTCTATCGGCACAGCCAAGGTGCCAATGTACTCTTTTATGACGGGCATGTGGAATACTTCCGCAAAGAGGAACTGTTTGTCAGGGCCGATTACGAAACCAAGCCGCAGCGGCCCGGGATTTGGGTGGCGGATATCAACCTGTTTTATGAACGGAACCCGGGCTCGAGATAAGCACACGGGCGAAAGGTTCGGCTTGCGGGGTGGAAGGCCTGGCATAGCGGCTTTCTCTGAACAAGTACAGGGAAACGGCTGAGGGCCTGTGAAGAACAGGCCCTCTTTTTTAGATATGAAACAAAAATGGGACAGACAATGAGAGGCAAGCGGCGGACAGGTTTTTTCGTTCGAACCGTGGAGGTGCTGTTTGGGGTGCTGTTTTTGGCGGCGGCTTCGGCGCAGGGAGAGGACGGCAGCCGACTGTGGCTTCGCTATGAGCCGATTTCAAACATGGAAATCCGCGCCCAGTATGACAAACTGGCATCGGAAATTGTGATTGACCGGTCTGAGCCGACGCTGGCGGCGGCCGCAGAAGAACTTCAGCGGGGGTTGGTCGGGCTGCTGGGGCGGGAGATTCCGATTGCCGACTCTGCGAGGCAGGCCGGAGCGATTGCCGCCGGCACACCGCGGAGCTGTCCTCTTGTGAAATCGCTGCTGGAGGAGGCGGACCTGAAGCAGGCGGGTGATGAAGGATACCTTCTTCGCTCTGCCGTATGGAATCAAAAGCCGATTACGCTGATTGCCGCCAACCAGCCGCGAGGGGTCTTGTACGGCAGTTTTCACCTGCTGCGGCTGATGCAGACCCATCAGCCGATTGACCGGCTGGCTGTGCAGGAGAAACCGAAAATTCAAAGACGGCTGCTGAACCACTGGGACAACCTGGACGGCAGCGTAGAGCGGGGCTATGCGGGGCGGTCTATCTGGAAATGGGAGCAGCTGCCGGAGGTTATCGACCCGCGATACAAAGATTATGCTCGGGCTAATGCCTCTATCGGCATCAATGGGACGGTGCTGAATAATGTCAATGCGCAGGCGAAGATTTTAACGGCGCCGTACCTGGAGAAAACGGCGGCGATTGCCAATGTGCTTCGGCCCTACGGTCTTCGGGTTTATCTGAGCGTTAAGTTTACCTCTCCGATGGAAATTGGGGGGCTTTCGACGTGCGACCCGCTGGAGCCGGCGGTGCGCCGGTGGTGGAAGGAAAAGACGGAGGAAATCTATCGGCTGATTCCGGATTTCGGGGGGTTTCTTGTGAAGGCGTATTCGGAGGGACAGCCGGGTCCGCAGATGTACGGACGAACCCATGCGGACGGCGCCAATATGCTGGCAGAGGCGGCGGCGCCTTATGGGGGGATTGTGATGTGGCGGTCGTTTGTCTATGATTTGTCGATCGATTCGGATCGGGCCAAGTGTGCCTATCTGGAGTTTGTGCCGCTGGACGGGCAGTTTGCAAAGAATGTTATGATTCAGACGAAGAACGGCCCTATTGATTTTCAGCCGCGTGAGCCGTTTAATCCGCTGTTTGGGGCGATGGCGAAAACGCCGCTGCTGCTGGAGCTGCAAATTACACAGGAGTACACCGGCCAGGCCAATTATCTGGTGTATCTGGGGCCGCAATGGAAAGAGGTGCTCGATTCGGATACGTATGCGCGAGGGCCCGGCAGTACAGTGGGACGAATTGTTGACAGTTCGGTTTTCGGGCATTCGCTGACCGGCATTGCCGGCGTATCGGGGATCGGCAGCGATGTCAACTGGACGGGACACCCCTTCTCGCAGGCCAACTGGTATGCCTTCGGCCGGCTGGGGTGGGACCATACTCTTTCGGCGGAAACACTGGCGGAAGAATGGATTCGGATGACGTTTACCAATGACAAGGAGGTCGTGGAGGTGATTGGGAAGATGATGGCCGGCTCGTGGGAGGCGTGTGTGGATACGATGACGCCGCTGGGGCTGGCTCATCTGATGGCGGAAGGTCATCATTACGGGCCGGCGCCGGATTTTGTGCATCCGGTTCGGCATGACTGGAGTTCTACCTATTATCATCGGGCGGAGCCGAACGGGATTGGGTTTGACCGCAGCACGAGCGGAACGGGGGCGGTGCTTCAGTATTTTTCGCCTTTGCGGGAGCAATTGGACAACCCGAAAACCTGTCCGGAGAAATACCTGCTTTGGTTTCATCATTTGCCGTGGGACTGGCGGATGAAGTCAGGACAGACCCTTTGGGAGGACTTGCAGGCGCATTATCATCGGGGGGCTGCGTATGCGGAATGGATGCAGTCGGCATGGGCCTCTTTGGAAGGCAAGATTGACCCGGAGCGTTTTGAAGAAGTCCGCCGACGGCTTCAGATTCAGGCGGACAATGCCCGTCAATGGCGGGATGTGTGTCTGGAGTACTTCGGCCGTTTTGCAAATCCGATTGAAAAACAAAAAGCAGACCGGTAAACTCAAGGATTGGACCAGGAGAAAAGCAATGGAAAACAGCGAATCCTACAGATTGCCTGCTTGGGAAAAGATTGGTTATGCCGTAGGGGATATGGCATCCAATCTTATCTTCCAAATCTTCATTACCTATCTGGCCTATTTTTACACAGATGTGTTCGGGATCTCTGCGGCATCGCTGGGGACGATGCTGATGATAACCCGCATCTGGGATGCGGTGAATGACCCGATTATGGGGGCCATTGCCGACCGGACCCATTCACGCTGGGGTAAATTCCGTCCGTATCTGCTGTGGTTTGCCGTGCCCTTCGGCTTTTTCGCTGTTCTGATGTTCACCACTCCCAATTGGGGGCCGACCGGCAAACTGATTTATGCCTATGTGACCTATACGCTGATGACGATGATTTATACGGCCATCAATGTCCCCTACTGTGCTCTGATGGGGGTGATTACGCCCAACTCGATGGAGCGGACGGTTGTTTCCGCCTATCGGTTTGTGGCGGCTTTTGGGGGGACCTTTGTTGTTCAATATGCCCTGCTGAATCTGGTCGGGTATTTCGGGGGGGACAATGAACAGCTCGGCTGGCAGCGTGCATCGATGGTGCTTGGGGGGCTGGCTGTTCTGCTGTTTCTGATTACGTTTTCGACAACGCGGGAACGAGTCCAGCCGCCGAAAGGTCAGAAAAATCCAATTCTGCAAGACATCAAAGACCTGTTTACGAATGTCCCGTGGCTGCTGATAGGCGGAGCGACGGTATTCCAGCTGACCTATATTGTGATGCGAAACAGTACCATTATGTATTATTTCAAATATTTCATCCAAGAACAGGAAATTGTTCTATTTGGTCATGTCTGGAATCTTTCGTTCGAAAAATTGTCCACTTATTACCTGCTTTCGGGGACAACGGCTACTATCCTGGGAGCGGTTCTCACCAAACGGCTTAGTCAATATCTGGGCAAGTCCGTCTGCTATCTCGGCTTTCTGGTGTTGGCGGGGCTTTCCACGGCTGGGGTTTATTTTCTTGGGCCGGAGGATTTGAAGGTCTTATGGCTGCTGCAGCTGGTAACGTCGTTTTCTGTGGGGCCGGTTTCGGTTCTGCAATGGGCGATTTATACCGATACGGCCGATTACTCGGAGTGGAGAAACGAACGGCGTGCGACGGCTTTGATTATGGCGGCGTCTTTGTTTGCTCTCAAACTGGGGGTGGCCTTCGGAGGGGCGCTGCTGGGGTGGATTCTGGCCGCCTACGGCTATCAGAAAAATCAGGAACAGACGGTCTCGGCGCTGAAGGGTATTCGGATGTGCATGAGTGTTTATCCGGCCGTGTTTGCCCTTCTGGGGGCGGCGATAATGCTCTTTTACCCGCTGAATAATCTGCGGATGAAACAGATTGAAACCGACTTGATTGAACGTCGGAAGTCCTATGAAAGTGAACCTGAAAATTGAAAGGAATCATTCGATGAAAGCTGTCAAATGGGTATGGGTTGTTTTGGGAATCGCGGTCATCTTTGCCGGGTCGGCACGTGCGGCACAAGAGGAAGAAGTGCCTGCATTGAAAGAGGTCTTTGCGGATTTCTTCAAAATCGGCGCCTCGTTAAATGCGGGGCAGATTTATGAGAAGTCCCCTGCTGAGACGGCTTTGATACTCAAGCATTTTAATACGATTACGCCGGAAAACATTCTGAAATGGGAAAGCGTTCATCCCCAGCCGGAGGTATATGCCTTTGAGGCCGCTGATCGTTTTGTGGAGTTCGGCGAAAAGCACAAGATGTTTCTGGTGGGCCATACGCTGGTGTGGCATAGTCAGACGCCGTCGTGGGTGTTTGAAAAAGCGGACGGCAGTCCGGCGGATCGCCAGCTGCTGCTGCGGCGCATGAAAGAACATATTGATGCCGTCGTCGGCCGCTACAAGGGGCGGATTCATGCGTGGGATGTAGTCAACGAGGCCATCGGCGGCGACGGGAAACTGCGGAAGAGCAAATGGCTGCAAATCATCGGGCCGGATTATATCGCGCGGGCGTTTGAGTTTGCCCACCAGGCCGATCCCAGTGCCGAATTGTACTACAACGACTATGATATGTGGAAACCGGAGCACCGTCAGGCGGTGGTCAGTCTGGTGAATGAACTTCACGAAAAAGGGATTCGCATTGACGGTATCGGGATGCAGGGGCACTGGGGGCTGGATTATCCGCCGCTGGACGAGGCCGAAAAGAGCATTGAGACGTATGCGGCGCTGGGGCTGAAGGTGATGATTACGGAACTGGACCTGACGGTTCTGCCCAATCCGGGCAATTATCGGGGAGCTGATACGGCGCAGAACTTTCAACTGCAGAAGGAACTGAATCCGTGGCCGGACGGGCTGCCGGAGGAGATGCAGCAGAAACTGGCGAAGCGGTATGCTGAAATTTTTGCGCTGTTCTGCAAGCATGCGGACAAGATTGACCGGGTGACCTTCTGGAATGTTCACGACGGCGATTCGTGGCGGAATAACTGGCCGGTGCGCGGGCGGACGGATTATCCGCTCCTGTTCGACCGGCAATGCAAGCCGAAACCTGCCTTCTATGCCGTTGTGAAAACCGCTAAAGAAATGAAAGAGGGGAAAAAATAATGCCGAGGGCGTTCAGAACGGCGCCGGCAGTGTTTGATTTTTGAACGGATACCACCATAGCCATCAGACCGGAGAAAGAATCGCTGGAAATGAAACGTGCATCGAAAAATAAACCTGCTTATTTAAATCCTTCCTATCCTGTGAAAAGACGGGTCAAAGACCTGATTTCCCGAATGACACTGGAAGAAAAGGTCGCGCAGATGCTGTGCATCTGGAACGATAAAATGAAAACACTGATTAACGAGAAAGGCGAGTTTGATCGGGCCAAAGCCAAGGCCAGTTACCCGGAGGGATATGGTCTGGGACAGGTTGCGCGGCCGAGCGATACAGCCGGCGGGAAAAATCCTCGCCAGACGGCGGAACTGACCAACGCGATTCAGAAGTTTTTCCTTGAAGAGAGCCGGCTGGGGATTCCTGTTATTTTTCATGAAGAATGCCTTCATGGGCATGCGGCGCCGGAGGCGACCAGTTTTCCGCAGCCCATTGGTCTGGGGGGCACCTTTGACCCGGACCTTGTTGAACGGCTGTACGCAATGACGGCTTATGAGGCCCGTGTGCGGGGGGCCCATCAGGCCCTGACGCCGGTTGTCGATGTGGCCCGCGAACCGCGGTGGGGACGGGTGGAGGAGACGTTCGGCGAAGACCCTTATCTGGTCGGCTGTATGGGGGCGGCGGCGGTACGAGGGTTTCAGGGGGACTGCACCTTTCAGGACAAAAAGCATGTTATTGCCACGCTGAAACACTTTGCGGCTCACGGCCAGCCGGAATCGGGGACAAACTGTGCGCCGGTTAATGTGTCGCTTCGCGTGCTGCGGGAGATTTTTCTATATCCCTTCCAAAAGGCAGTGGCAGAGGGCGCTGTCAGCGTGATGGCTTCCTATAACGAAATTGACGGGGTGCCCTCGCATTCCAACCGGTGGCTGCTGCGGAATGTGCTTCGAAAGGAATGGGGATTTCGCGGATTTGTGGTGTCCGATTATTACGGGATTCGGGAATTGTACGAGCGGCCCGGTCTGTATGGTCATCATGTGGCCGAAGACACCAAGCATGCGGCGGCCCTGGCGGCACTGGCCGGCGTTAATATTGAACTGCCGGATCCGGACTGCTACCCGCGGCTGACCGAATGCGTGCGGGAGGGGCTGATTACGGAGGCCCTGCTGGATGAGCTGATTGCTCCGATGCTCGAATGGAAGTTCCGGCTGGGGCTTTTTGAAGACCCTTATGCGGACCCGGACCGTGCCGAAGAGGTTGTCGGCTGTGCGGCCCATGCGCAGCTGGCGCTGGAGGCAGCCAGAAAAACCATCACCCTGCTTAAAAACGAGGGCGACCTGGCACCTTTGAATCTGAAAAAAATTAAAACGATTGCCGTCATCGGCCCCAATGCCGACCGGGTTCTTTTAGGCGGCTACAGCAGCACGCCCAAATATTTCGTGACGGTGCTGGAAGGGATTCGGGAGTATGCAGGAAACCGGGCCAGGGTGCTGTATCACGAAGGGTGCAAAATCACGGTCGGCGGCTCGTGGGAACAGGATGAGGTGGTGCTCAGCAATCCGGAGGAAGACCGCAAATCCATTGCCGAGGCGGTTGAGGTTGCCCGCCAGGCGGATGTGGTGATTTTGGCCATCGGCGGCAATGAACAGACCTCGCGCGAGGCGTATGAAAAGAATCATCTGGGGGACCGTGCCAGTCTGCAGATGGTCGGGCTGCAGGATGAACTGGTGGACGCGCTGGCGGCGACGGGCAAGCCGATTATCGCCCTTCTGTTCAACGGCCGGCCGCTGTCGGTGTGCAATCTGGCGGCCAAAGTGCCGGTGATTTTCGAATGCTGGTATCTGGGGCAGGAGACGGGACGGGCTGCGGCGGAGGTGATTTTCGGCCAGATTAGTCCGAGCGGAAAACTTCCGATTACTTTTCCGCGTTCGGTCGGGCATATTCCGGCTTATTACAATTACAAGCCCTCGGCCCGTCGGGGATACCTTTTTGATGACATCAGCCCCCTGTTTGCCTTCGGATACGGATTGAGTTATACGAAGTTTGAGTTTCGCAATCTTCGTCTGAAAAAGGAGCATATCCTCAAAGGCGAGTCCACGCAGGTGCTGGTGGATGTGTCGAATGTCGGCTCCATGGCGGGCGATGAGGTGGTCCAACTGTATATCCGGGACTGCGTCAGTTCGGTAACGCGGCCGATTAAGGAACTGAAGGGGTTTGAGCGGATTTCCCTCAAGCCTGGACAAACCAAAACCGTCGCCCTGCCGATTGGAACGGAACAGCTGGCTTTTTACAATGCGGATATGGAATATACCGTCGAACCCGGGGAGTTTGAAATTATGGTGGGCAATTCTTCCCGGGATGAGGACCTCCAAAAAATTATTCTGCGGGTTTCTGAATAAGGACAAACGATGCACAGCGCCGGTTTGGTTGTGTCTGTGATGATGGCGATGGGCTTTTGCGCATCCGCCGGAAATGAGGGGGATAAGAGCATTCCTTTTCTGCGGCGGCAGGGACAGGCCGTTCAACTGATGGTGGAGGGCAAGCCGTTTCTTGTGCTTGGGGGGGAAGTGGGCAATTCGGCGGCAACGGAATTGTCTTATCTGGAGCCCGTCTGGCCCCGGCTGGTGCAGATGCATCTGAATACGGTGCTGGTGCCGGTGTATTGGGATCAGATTGAGCCGGAGGAGAACCAGTTTGATTTTTCGGGGGTTGACGGGCTGCTGGAGAAGGCCCGGGCTTATCATTTGCGGCTGATTCTGCTTTGGTTCGGTTCGTGGAAAAACAGCATGTCCTGCTATGCGCCGGCGTGGGTCAAAACGGACTGGCAGCGTTTTCCGCGGGCTCGTCTGAAAGACGGTCGGCCGCTGGAAATTCTGTCGGCGTTCAGCGAAGAAAACCGCCGTGCCGACGTGCGGGCGTTTGGGGCGCTGATGCGTCATCTTCGCCGGACAGACCAGCCGTATCAGACGGTTATTCTGGTGCAGGTGGAAAATGAGGTGGGAATGCTTGAGAATGCCCGCGAGTGGGGGCCGGCGGCCAATGAGGCCTTTGCCGGGCCGGTGCCGCAGGAATTGATGGAGTATTTAGCAGCTCATAAAAACTCCCTTCATCCGGGTCTTTATGCCCGATGGGCGAGGCGGGGATTTCGTCAAAGCGGCAGCTGGCAGGAGGTGTTCGGGAAAGGGCCTGCGGCGGAGGAGTATTTTACGGCGTGGCATTACGGCCGGTATGTGCAGGCGGCTGCGGCGGCCGGCAAAGCAGAATATCCGCTGCCGATGTTTGTGAATGCTGCGCTGAATCGGGCTGATCGCAAGCCGGGGCAGTATCCGAGCGGCGGCCCCTTGCCGCATCTGATGGATATCTGGAAGGCGGCTGCGCCGGCTGTGGATTTTTTATCGCCGGATATTTACTTTCCTGATTTTTCGTTCTGGTGTGCGCAGTATCACCGTCCGGATAATCCGCTGTTTATTCCTGAAAATCGCAAAGGGCCCCAGTGTGCCGCGCAGGTTTTTTATGCTGTCGGGCAGCACGAGGCCATCGGCTTCAGTCCTTTTGCCATCGATTCCATCGAGGAAACGGCGGCGGCAGCGCTGAGCAAAGCATACGAAACCCTGGAGGGACTTTCTGAAACTTTGCCGGCCCGGCAGGGGCAATCGTTAACCAGAGGCGTCCTGCTGGATAAGCAAACCCCTTCTGAGGAAATCCGCCTGGGCGGGTATATTCTGCACGTGCGGCATGATTACACGTGGGGCTGGTCCGGGGGCGACCCGAAGGCGGCTTCGTGGCCGGCGGCGGGCGGGCTGATTCTGGCGAGCGGGCCGGATGAATTTCTGATTGCCGGCACGGGGATTATCATCACCTTTCAATCTGTTCAGCCGAAGACGCAGGCGGGACTCCTTTCCATTGAAGAGGGATTTTTCCGCGAGGGAGAATGGAGGCGGATTCGCCGTCTGAGCGGCGATGAAAGCCATCAGGGGCGGCACGTCCGTCTGCCGATGGGACCGGTCGGGGTTCAGCACGTTCGGCTGTACACCTATCAGTAGGCGGCACGGCGGCCGCTGTATGAAAGCGGAGGTCGGCCGGGTTGCGTTCTCCTACTGGAGCCAGTTGCGGGCTAATTCCGCCAGTTCAAACCAATCAATCCAGCAGTCGCCGCTGATATCCAGCGGTTCACATTCCGCCGTCAGCCATGCGTCCAGAAAGAGCGGCAAATCTTCCAGATTCACCGTAAAATCCCCGTTGATATCCCCATAGAGCGGTTCCTTAGGGGCTCCCTGAACGACAAAACTGAGCAGGGCTTGGGCATAGCCGACAGAATGCGTTATGCCGGGGGTCTGGAAGGCCGGTGAATCGGAGCGTTTCCAGACGACGATACCGTCTGCGGAAGAAATATCCAACTCAACGGCTTTGGTGAACTCATTGCCGGCGGTATAGTCGCCTTCCTCGCTGCAGGTACCGGCGGCAATCACTATATCGCCTTTTTCCGCGTAAAGGGCAGAGGAGGAAACCGTCACATCTTCTGCGCCTTTGACATCAATAAAGGAGACGGGGGCCGCAGGATGGACAGAATCAAAAAATGCGCTGGCATAGCCGACACCGGCGGGGGTTGTGCTCCAGACGGGCACAAAACTGCTGCCTGAAGCAGCGGCAATGCCGGCTTCGTCCAGAACAAAAGCCGCTATATAGACATAACTTCGCGAAACGGAGGCGAACTGGCGGCCTTCTGCAATCTTGGTCATCGGCACGCCGCCATAGGTCAGACCGGCAAGAGACATCGAGCTGTCCGTTCCTTCGGCGTGAGCGGTAAAGACCAAAAGCCGGCGGGCGGCGGAAGCGGGTGCAGCGTGAGTCAGGCCGCTCCGGAAGCCGCTGAGAATCTGAACATCCCTGCGGGGCGGTTCGGTGACGGCTGAGGCCGACAGCGACCAGCCGGTCTCATTGCGGGCCGCCGCGCTGTCTCGCGCTTTGACCTGAAAGACATATTCGCAAGCCGGAGAAAGATATTCGACATGATAGGCGGGACTGGCCTGCCAGCCGCTGGAGAAGGCCGAATCTGTCAGGCATTCAAACCAGTATTCCACGGGCGGATTGTCATCGGTGCAGGAGGCGGCGGTCATGGTAATGCGGGTCGGGCCGGTGGCTGTTGGGGCAACCCGCCAGGCGGGCTGGGGAGAAGGCGGTGTGAGGTCATATTCAAAAAGGGCCTGAAGGGTGTAGTCGGCATCGACAATCACTGTGGTAGCAGCGGCAAAGGGGTCGGCTACCTTGCCCACATCTGCGGCTGTACCAACCCACCGGACAAAACGATAGGAGCCCTCTGCCGCGGCGGCAATCGAAACGGCTGTTCCTTCGCTGAAGGTGAATGTGCCCTCCCCCGGGGCGGTAACAGAGCCGCCGGCAGAAGAGGAAAGGGTCAGCGTATGCTGTGTGCCGACAAATCCGGTCAAAGACAGGGTAACGGCGGAGCGGGCCGGCAAGACCAGCGTCCCGCCGGTATAGCTGCCTATGCTGACGCAGTTTTCTGTTTGTGTGGTTCGATAGGCCGTTCCGCCGGCAATCGTAAAGTCGGGAAAAGCCGGCGAGACCGTAACCGCAGTGGTCGGGCTGGTATTGAGCAGGACCACTGTCAAACTCCGGGCATCAGGGCTGATATAAGCCGAAGTTCGCACCAGCGGAGAATCGGCAGAGGCAGCTACGCGCTGCCAGCCGGAATGAATAAAGGCCGAAAAATGCTTGAAGCCGTAATAATCGGAATTGATTGTATAGGAAGTGGTTGAATTCAGCGTAATCAACCCGCCGCTGCCTCCCCAGAACAGCTGCCAATACAAATAGGCGCTGACCTGTTCGACGGTGAGGGCATTATGCAGCAGCAGCGCCAGGTTGAAGGCATCCGGCCAGCTGCCGGCGGCCTTTTCGTATTCTGTCTGGAAAAGGGGCTTGCTGCCCCAGGCGGACTGAAAGGCCTGCATAGCCGTCAGATACTTATCCGGGTCATCGCCGGCGGCAATGTTATAAAGATGATGGGCATATCCATACAGATAAGACGGATTGAGAGCGGACAAATACGCGGAAAGACTGCTGCCGGCGGCTCCATAAAAACCGGTGGTTTCCGGGCCGATCATTTTCGGCATGGCGGAACCGAAACGCGATGCCAGTTCGGTATAGACGGCTTCGAGGGCCTGGGCATAGCCGGCATAATCGGATGTTTGGGAGGGTTCATATCGGCAGGTATCCCAGTCGGCGGTCCAGTCCGGTTCATTTTGGATGCTGAGATAGTCCACATTGACGCCCAGATTATTCCACGCTGTGACGCTGTCTGCAAACCATTCGGCCAGTTCGGTGTAGGCATAATTCGAGGGGCCTCCGATCAGCGTTCCGCCGCCGCCTGTCTGGCCGTTGCTTTTCAGATAAGCCGGCGGAGACCAGCAGGAAACCAGCACCTTCAGCGGGCGTCCCAGGGAGGCGCGGCCTGCGGCGATGATTTCGGCGGAGCGGCTCATATATTCCGCCCCGCCGGACTGGTCGCAGGTATTTCGAACGCGGTAGATATCCAGGCCAAGGTCGCGAAACAGAAGATTATAGAGGGCTGTTCTTTGAACGTGTCCGGTGAGCATGCTTTCATACCAGGCGCCGGCGGCTCCAAATCCTTCGATGGTTTGAAATCGAGCGGCTGTGTTCACCTGAACAGAGGCCTCATCGGTAAATTGAGAGCCGAAGACGGAGGCATCATCGACGTATAAATCTACACCGGCATTAGGCCCTTCGAAATAGACCCACAACTCCGTCAGGGTTCCGTTGGCCTGGACGGTGTAGGTCCCGGACAAATAAAGCCAGCCGGTATTGTTCGCCGTGCCGACCGCGACATTTACATAACTGGTACCGCCGGCGTCGGTTTTTTGAATAGAAACCTTGACTTGGGCACTGGCGGTACTGACCCGCACATAGCCGGAGACCTGATAGGTTTGCCCGATTGCGACCTTCTCGAGAATAGACTGCTGGATGCCCTGCCATGCGGCGGTACGATTGGAGGCGCGGGCACTATAGGTGCCGGTGTGAACGGGGGATGTAACGGCTGAGATTGTACAATTGCGGGCAGTCCAGCCGGCGGTGCCGTTTTCAAAACCGGGATTTGTCAGCACATTCACATCTGCAAAAAGACAGGAAACGCCAAAACAGAAAACCAATCCCGTCAAAAACAGTTTATTTCCAATCACGTTGGGCCTCCTGATATTTGCACGGTCGGCAGTTTCTGAACGACAGAGATTTGGACGATAAGAGATGGGACAAAAAGACAATCTTGGAGCTCCATTGGGCTGCAATGGATAAACAGAGTGCGCCCGTGCTCGGCTTCCTCGGACAGGATGGTACCCCTTCCCCCAAAGAACACTCCCCAATTCAATTTCAGTAAACGTTTACTTTGCTCTTTGTATTATGACTTTTTTCCGAAAACCTGTCAAGAAATAAATGGAAAAATAACGATAAGATGGGCGGAATAAAGAAGTTGCGATTTTATTCCAGCCGAAAGAGAGCCATTCATGGGCGGCCGTTTGAAAATTTTTGCTGCGTTTGCGAGTTTTGTGTCCAATTCGGCCTTTTTGTGTTATTTCAAAAGGGAGAAAGAGTGATGGAAAGCGATTTTCGAGAAAACCTGACTTCTGAGGGCCATCCATCCAAGGATGAGCTGTTTTTCCAACTGTTTATGACCTACCAGCGGAATTTGTATGCCTTTATTCTGGCCTCTATCCATAACTATGCTGATGCAAATGACTTACTGCAGGAAACTGCCACGGTGATGTGGCGGAAATTCGACCAATTTAAGCCGGGCACCAGTTTCCTGGCGTGGGGAATTGCGATTGCGCATACCCAGGTCTTGAAGTTTTTTAATGAACATAAACGGTCCAGAATCCAGTTTGATGATTCCCTGGTTAAGGAATTGGCTGATACCACGATGACTGAGATGAAACAGGCGGCTGTTCTGACGGAAGCGCTGCGTGAGTGCATGAAGAAATTGAGTCCGACCAATCAGAAACTGCTTCAACTTCGGTATCAGGAAGGCAAGAGCGTCAAGGCAATCGCCAGTTCACTCGGCAAACCGGTATTTGGACTGTATAAGGCCTTTGCGCGTCTTCAGGATGCCCTTCAGGTGTGCATTGAAAATACTATTAAGCGAAGTGAAGGGACTTTCGAATGAACGAGAAACTTCGCAAAGAAATTGCCGAACTGATTCAGATGGAGCTGGATGGAACGCTCACAGACGAGCAGTTTCATCGACTTTCTGAACTTTTAAAAAGTTCGGGGGAGGCGCGTCGGTATTATGGAAGGACGATATCGATTATTGCCCTTATTCATGAGCCCGACGGCATTCAGCCGGCCTGCTTCGACATGACCGGCGGCGCGTGCGATGACCCTATCAATACCGCTCTGTGGGAAGAACTTGCGTACAATGAGCAAACGGCCGACCCTATTCCGATTGAAAAACCGGACAAGCCGGATGCCGAACCTTCTGACCAGGCCGTCCGAGACAAAAAGAAGATACACAAAGTGAGCAAACTTTCGCTCTATTCCCTTCAGATTTCTTCGGCTGCGCTGATTCTTTTGATTGCTTACGCCCTGCTGATGACCTCAAGAGGCGGCATTGAAGTAGCCACCTTGACCGGTACGCTGAATGCCCGGTGGGATTCGGCGGCTTTCCGGGAGGGGATGCGGCTGAGTACTCAGTCCCGGCCCCTGTGGCTGCGGGAGGGAATGGCTTCGATTCAGTTCGATAACGGCAGTACGGTTGTGCTGGAAGGTCCCGCTGAGTTTTCTATTCTGACCGATGATCAGGTGCAGTTGCGGCACGGTCGGCTTTATGCCTCTGTGCCCGGGCCGGCCGTCGGTTTTACGGTGAGTACGCCCTATTCAAAGATTATTGATTTGGGCACGGAGTTTGGGGTCAAGACAGACCCGGACGGGATGGAAGTGCATGTAATGGCCGGCAAGACGATGCTGATTTCGGCTCTGGCCAAGAATACAAAGAATCAATGCGAACTTCAGGAGGGGCAGGCCAAGGCGGTAACCGCCGGCGGCCAGGTGGAGGACATTGCTTTTCGGGGAAATGGGTTTGTTCGTCGGTTCTCTCCTCAGACGCAGTTTGTCTGGAAGGGGCAGAACGTCAATCTGGCGGATATTGTCGGCGGGGGCAGCGGCTTTGGTACCGGACGCATTGAATCCGGGATTGACCCTTTGAACGGGCAGGCCGTTCAGAAAATCACCCCCCGCTACAGCATCAAAGGCAGCGGACGGTATGAGCGGGTACCGTGGAACCCGTTTGTAGATGGGGTTTTTGTTCCGGACCCAAGCCGGGGTGATGTCATCATCAGTTCGAGGGGAGAGCGGTTCGAGGATTGTCCGAAAACCAATGGAGAGTTCTGGACGGAAATTACCAATGGCGGGCAGCTGTCGGATCCGGTTGAACATTCCTCGCCGCAGTTCCGGCTGGATGGGCAGGTTTACGGCAATGAACAAAATCCGGCTATTTTTATGCACGCCAATGTGGGGATTACCTTTGATTTAGAGGCCATTCGAGCGGCACTGCCGCATTTGAAAATCACCCGCTTTACGGCTCTGGCGGGCATCAGCGAGAACGGGCCCCGCCGCAGTCCGTATGCCGATTTTTGGGTTCTGGTGGATGGAAAGGTTCGTTTCAGCCGGCGCGGCGCGGATGGGAAAGAAACCTATCCGATTCAGATTGACTTGAAGGACAGCGACCGTTTTCTGACGTTGGCGGTAACGGACGGCGGGCAGGATGTTTGTCTTTGGATTGACGGCCGGCCGTATGTACTGGACGGCGACTGGGGACTGTTTGCTCTGCCGCAGCTGCATGTGCAGGCAGAATAAAATAAAGACAAGAAATGTGTGAAGTGTGAAGTGTGGGATAAACAGTGCAGTTATGTCAGAAATGAGAAGAGAATTTTTGGGAGGACTGGACAGATGAAAACGATTTTGAAATTGGCGTCTGCATCAACACCGGCTTCTTTTCCTCGATCAGGCGGATTGAAAAAGGGCAATCAGCAATTATCTATGCGGCTTGCTGCCGCAAGGCGGCAGAATACTTATAAAACGACTTTTGCGGAGGATGTATTTATGCGAACTGTACTTTTGAGCATCTTCAGTTTGTGGATAGGTGCCGTATCCGTATGGGCAGCGGATACCACCTGGACAGGTGCGGCCGGCGACGGGCTGTGGGTTACGGCGGGCAACTGGTCAAACGGTGTGCCGCCGAAGAATCCGACGGTGACCGGAAACATTAACATCGGCTATGTGGCGGCCTCGCCCATCATTACCATTCGTGCTCAGGATTCTATCGACTGCGGCAGCGAGACTGTCCGCCCGACAGACCTGCACGGCCCCAACTGGGGAGCCACGCTGAACATTGACGGCGGCACGCTGATTCATCGAGGGTTTGTAATGGCACCGGTGGCCTCTGCCGAAAATGCACGCTCCATTATCAATGTGCGAAACGGCGGGCAATTGAGTGCGGTCAATCTTTGCCTGGGCGACAACTGGTGGTTTGTGGCTCCTTATGTAACAATGAATGTGTACGATAACAGCAAGGTTACGGTCAGTGATTATCTTTGGCTTGGCGGATATTTGAACCTGTACGGCGGGACCGTTGATATCACCAACGGGTTCAACATGGCCGCCAACACGGCCGGACAAGGGCTGACTTGTCTGGACATCTGGGAAGGGACCCTGATTCTGCGGCGGCAGGACCTCAGCGCGAACGTTCCTGACTGGATTGCCGCCGGCTATCTGAAGGCCTATGGGACGACACCGGGCAGCCGAGGCGGCGGAACAATTGTGGTAGATACCACGACGGTTCCCGGGGGTATGATTCTTACGGCCGTTCCGCCGCTGTGCGCCCGCGAGCCCGACCCGCAGCCGCAGAATATCGACGGTTCAGTGGGAACCTTGATTTCTCAGACTCAGACGGAGGTAACACTGAACTGGAAGGCGGGAGTAGATCCGAATGAAATCCTTGCCGTCAATCCCAAAATCCTGGTTCACTATATCTGGCTGGGCGAGAGCGAAAGCGAACTGGCTTGTATCGGCCAGGTTGCTCATACCGACTGGACGAACCCGGAAGTTTCTTATGTGGTGACGGTAGCGGAAGGACGAACTTACTACTGGAGCATTGAAGAAGGATTGAACAACGGCAGCGGCCAGCCGTATTCAGCCGGCGATCCCAACAACATTGCAGGGCCGATTTGGTCCTTCACGGCCAAAGGGGCTGTGCCTTTGATTTTGAGCCAGCCGGTCAATACGATTGCTGAGCCGGATGCCGTCTTCTCCATTATCGCCAATGACGTTGCCGGCAGCTATCAGTGGTTCAAGGCAGGCGAACCCGATATTCCGCTGACGGACAACGGCATCTATGCGGGCACAACCACCAACACCTTAACCGTTCGCAGCGCGACAGTTGCCGAAGAAGGGCAATACTACTGCATCGCTTATAACGGGCTGACTCCATCGGCTCCTTCTGCAAAGGCATGGCTGTGGACCAAACGGCTGATGGGCCACTGGAAATTTGACGGCAACCTGCTGGATTCTGCACCGCTGAGTGTGCCGGGTGCGGCGGCTCATAACGGAATGATGGCCGGCGGCGGCATCGGCGCTGCGGCGTACGGCAGCGGTATTGATGGAGAGGCCATTGTCTTTTCCAATACGGCGGACTATGCGGCCATCGAGAATCCAGAGTTCTTCAACTTCTATCCGCTCGGATTTACCATCAGTTACTGGTACAAGGAACGCTCGGCGGTCGGCTGGCGGCTTCCGGTTTCCAAACTGGATGCCGGCAGTGCGGGCTGGCTGTTCGGCGTGGACAAGGCCACGCGCAATCAGACGGTGTTCTTCTTTGAATCGGCCAATGATGCGGCTTACTGGGCGGACGGCAATCCGGATATTGAACTGGATGACGGCCAGTGGCACATGATTACCGCGGTTTATGACCCGCAGACGACGTCATACACGATTTATACGGACGGCGACAACAACGAGACGATTGTGCTGGATTTGACGGGGCATCCGCTGCCGGCAGCGCCGATTTCCATCGGCGGGCGGGAAACGGAAAATTCTGTGGATGGGGCCATCGATGATGTGCGAATCTACAGTTACCCGCTGACGGCTGTTCAGATTGCCCAACTGTATGTGGACTTTGAGCCGGACAAGTATGTGTGCATGGAAGACGCGGAAGAACCGCTGACGGCTTTTGACCTGAACAAGGACTGCATGGTTAACCTGGCGGACTTTGCATTATTTGCGGCCCAATGGCTGGAATGCCAGCGGTATCCGCAATCGGCATGCGACTAAACAGGTCTGCTTAGCCAGACACTCTTCAACACACACTTCGGCGGCGGTGTTCGCCGGAGTGTGTGTTTTTTGTTATCAGGCAGAGGAAGCCGCAGGCAGACGCACCGGCGTTTGCCGAACACACTGGGCGAAATCCTCTTCTTCCTGAAGCGACTCAAAGCCGACGACGACGGAATCCACACAGCCGAGATTGAATACAAAATCAACCGATTGACTGCGTTTGAGCGGGCTGTTTCGAAAAGCCCCCTCGCCGATAATCTTCATCCCAATCACCCCTTTGCCGTTGCGATGGGCCTCCTGGAGCACCGGCACCACCTGGTCGGGCTCGGCATCCATCTGAACTCCAAAAGGATTGATGCGGGTATGAATGGAATCCACCCAGGGATGAACGGCGGCTGCCTGAAGAGCCGGCAGGGAATGACAGGAAATGCCGTGCGCCCGGATGACGCCCTGGGTCTTCAGGCGATCGAGAATCTCCATCTGTTTTTCGTGGCGGTCGGGCCAATCCGGGGCCGCCATACAATGCAGAAGAACCAAATCGATATAATCCGTGCGGAGTTCTTTGAGGAATCGGCCGACGATGATATCGGCATCCGGTCTTTCCGGCTCCGGCAGTCCTCCCCAGCCCAGCCAGATTTTGGAAACGAGCACATATTCCTCGCGCCGAATGCCTTCAAGAGCATCGGCCAGATAGGAATGGCTGCCGTAAAGGTCGGCGGCATCAAACCAGCAAACCCCCCGTTCGAAGCAGCCGCGGGCCAGTTCATTGAATTTTTCTTTTCCGAGGCGGGTCTGGTTTGACATTCGACGAGAGCCCTTCATCCCCGTTCCCCAACCTACCCGCGACAAGCGAAGTCCGGTGCGTCCGAGGGAAGTTTTTTCATAAGGGTCCCAGAAAGCGGCGGACTGGCTCTCGGTCTGCCGGCGACAGCCGAGCAGGAGACCGCCCAGACCTATCATTGATTGTTTCAGAAATGTCCGTCTTGCGATTTTCATTGACCTTCCTCATCTTTGGAAAAATGACGGTTGAAACGGCTGCCGAAACGAAATGCAGGGACAGGAGATATTTGCTTTCCGAATCGGCCGTCCGACGTGCTCCATGGGAGACATTCACACGAAGAAGACATAAAAGACCTTGTTTGTCTGTATAAAATATTCTGCCTCGGATGCTCTTTCTGCTGAGCCGGCAGCGAAGAAATCATAAGATTCTCCCAAAAGTTGCTTGAAACAATACCCGATTCATTATAGGGTATCTTTCAAGAAACAAAAGATTTTTCCTGGAAGGGGGAAAAACCGGACAAAGCCAAAATAAGCAACCAGAAACTGTAAGGGCTCAGCGCACCCGGAAAGGGCTTGGCCCAGAGGTTCCTGCTTTATTCGAAAGGGTCGGGAATGAAGCTTGCCTCGTGTTTTTACAACAACCGTGTTACCTGCGGGATTGTGACGGAAGAGGGATTGATTGATATTCCTGCAGCCACGCAGGACAATCCCAAAAAACGGCTTCACAGCGTGAAAGAAATCCTGATTAAAGGGGCTGCGGCGATGGAGATTCTGGAGGGGGTTCGCGAACATCCCGCCGAAGTGATTGCGTTGGATCGGCTGATGTGGCTGGCTCCCGTCCCCCGACCAGGCAAACTGCTGGCCTTAGCGGGGAATTATGCGAAGCACCTTCAGGAAACCGGCCGGAGCGAAGGGCTGCCGAATCTGAACAGCGAGCGGGTTCCGCTGCGTCCGTTCCTCAAGCCGCCTACGGCGGCTGCCGGCCATCAGAAAATCATCTCCTGGCCTTTGTACAGCAAGGAGGTGGATTATGAAATTGAACTGGCCGTAATCATCGGCAGAACCGCCAGGGCCCTTCCGCCGGAACGAGCGGCCAAGGCCATTGCCGGCTACACGATTGCCAATGATATTTCCGCCAGGTCCGTAACCTTCAGCCAAAGACAGGGACAAACGGGCGGCAAAGATTTTTACGAATGGCTGATGGGAAAATGGTCGGACGATTTTCTGCCGCTGGGACCGTGGCTGGTTACGGCCGATGAAATCCCTGAGCCGCAGAATCTGCAAATGACCCTGAGCGTCAATGGAGAAGTGCGGCAAAACGCTTCGACGTCGGAGATGATTTATACGGTGTATGAAATTGTGTCTTTTCTGAGCCACCTGATGACGCTGGAACCCGGGGATGTGATTGTTACGGGCACTCCGGAGGGAGTCGGCGCCGCTGACGGCCGGTACCTGAAACCGGGCGATCTGATTGAGTGCACAATCGAAGGCATCGGCACTCTCAGCAACCGAATGGGCGACAAGCCCCCGGCTTTCTATACAGGAGTGCGGTAAATCAGAGCGGCTCCTCCAGCGTCCAGAGGGTCAGATTCTGCTCGTCTTTGATGTAAATGCGTCCGCCGTCAATAACGGGATGAGCATAGACCGGCGTCTGAGCGGTTTTCCAAAGGACTTTCTGTTTGAATGCCTTCTCGTCGGGTTCTAAGACAATCAATTCTCCGTTTGAGGGCAAAGCCATCAGAGCCGAACCGACATCGACTATCGCTCCAAAACCGCCGCGGTCCCGCTGAACTTCATCCAGCCAGCTGAGTTTGCCGTCCGCCGCATTCAGACAGAACAGATTGCCCTTTTCGGAAAGGCCGTACAGATACCCCTGATGCAGAACAGGTGTATTGTAGCGGGTTGCAATCTCCTTGTTTTCCCAGAGGAGAACGGGGACGAATTGCTCACCCTGTTTTTCAATCCGAACGGCAAATGTACCCCGCGAGGCGCCGGAATAGACAACAACCGGCCCATCCACAATCGGTGTGACGGAATTGTACGACCTTTCGAGAGGAAGAAACGGCAGTTTCCAAAGCAGCCGGCCGTCTTCGAGAGCCAGACCCACTACACTTTTCTCGGTAAGGGCAATAATTTGGCGGGTGCCTTCCGCCGTCAGAATCATGGGAGAGGCATATTCAGGGCCTTCCTGCGTCCATTGCCATTTTACCTGGCCGGTGGTGAGGTCAAAAGCAAGGATACCGCCATTGCCCTGGCCGCCTAATTGGGCTATCGCCATGGTGTCTGTTATCAGAGGGGACATCGCGGTAAAAAAGCGGGGCACCACCCCTGAATAGGGGTCTGTCCGCCAAAGCAGTTTGCCGTCGTCCGCCTGAAGGCAGGAAAGGACTCCGCCGACACCAAGCGTAACCACTTTCCCCTCTCCCACAGCAGGAGAACTTCTGGGGCCTGGGAACCGGCCTGGGGCGCCGGTGACCGCCACTGCCGCATAGCGGTTCGACCAAATCTCCTTTCCTGAATCGGCATCCAGACACAAAATCGCCTCTTCATCGCCCTGCCGGGTAAAGACATAAAGCCGCCGGCCCGCCAAAGCCGGTGTTGCCACCCCCAGCCCAACGGGCACAGACCATTTCTGCTTCAACTCGGCCGGCCACTGGGAAGGAGCAGAAAAGCCGCTGACTTTTCCATCCCGCTGGGGGCCCCTCCATTGCGGCCAGTCCGCCGAAAAGGACACCGAACCAAGCCAGAAGAAAATGACACAACAAAACATGGATGATTTCGACAGTTTTTTCATAGGATTCCGCCTTTGTCAGAAAGAATCTGCCTTTTGTTCGAAGATTCACTTTTCCTACTGTCTGGATGCAGGGCTGCGCCGCAAAGAGCGAACGGATTTTTTCTTTTTGGGCTCCAAAAACCCTTCGAGAACCTTCATCGCCTTGGCGACATCGGCTACTTTCAGGACACCGGTGGTTCGGCCGCCTTTTGCCCCGGCTGTGCAGTAGGCATAGGAAATATTAACGTGTGCATCGGCCAGTTTGCCGGTTACAGTGGCCATAGCACCGGCATGATTGGGCAGATTCACACACAGGACCTCGGTTTCGCTGAACTGGAGATTGAGCCGTTTGAGGACCGACCGGAGTTTCTCGGCGTTATCGCCCACCACACGCATCACCCCATGCTCATAGGAATCCGTCATAGTGAGGGCTACGATGTTAATTTTGGCTTCCGCGATTTCTCTTAAGATGCGTGCCAAAACCCCGGGCTTGTTTACCATGAAAATCGAGAATTGCGTGTCCAGATACACAGGTGGCTCCTTTCCTTGCAAAGGTTTTTTCCTTATGCATGCTTCGAAAGCCGACACTTATAATTTCTGTTTCATTGCCTCCAGGGCCTGGGTTCGATCGGGCGAAAACTCAAAGATTCGGTCCAGATGGGTAATTCGAAAGACGCGCATCAGATGAGATTGAATGCCGCAGATGCACAGTTGGCCGCCGTATTCCTTCAGCCGCCGCCACGTATCGACCAGCAGGCCGAGCATCATAGAGGAAATAAAACGAAGCCGTCCTAAATCGATAATCAAACGGGCCGGACGCCGCTGAGCAATGCAGTTCCGCAAAAGGCCGGCAATCGATTCGAGTTCAGCCATGTTCACCGCTTCGGCATTGAGCGTAACGACCATGATGCCGTCCTGCTCGGCGATATCCAGCAATTTTTCGGCTTCCATCGTCAGAGGTCTTCCTTTCCGGCTTATCTTGTTCTATTGTACCAATCCTTCGGGCCTGCGTCAATGAAATGCAATCACATTGCGGCTTTCCAGCAGGCCGCCCAGTGTCCTTTTTCATATTCGGCAAGGACCTGCTGCTCCTGCCGGCAGCGCTCCTCGGCCAAAGGACAGCGGGGATGAAACGGGCAGCCGGAAGGCGGGTTGGCAGGGCTTGGAATCTCCCCTGTGAGGACGATTCGTTTCTGGCGAAGCCCCGGCTGGGGAACGGGAATGGCACTAAGCAGGGCCTGGGTGTAGGGATGAAGGGGGCGTTCAAAGAGAATATCTCGAGGTGCATGCTCCACAATTCGCCCTAAATACATCACCGCCACTTCATCGCTGATATGCCGGACGACGGCCAAGTCGTGAGCAATAAACAGATAGGTCAGCCCCAGGCGGGCCTGCAAATCCATCAGAAGGTTGATAATCTGAGACTGAATAGAGACATCCAGGGCACTGACCGGCTCATCGCAGACAAGGAATTTGGGGCCGAGGGCCAGGGCACGGGCGATGCCGATACGCTGCCGCTGGCCGCCGGAAAATTCATGGGGATAACGGTCCAGATAACGGGGGGACAGTCCCACCTGTTCGAGCAATTCCACCACCCGCTGACGCCGGCTGGAGCCGGAAGCAATGCCGTGCACCTTCAGCGGTTCACCGACAATCGTCTCTACATTCATTCGGGGGTTGAGCGAACCGTAGGGGTCCTGAAACATAATCTGCATCTGGCGGCGCAGAGGTTTGAGACGGGCGGGCGGTATCTGAAGAACATCGCAGCCGTCAAAAAGGATTCGTCCGGAAACAGCGGGCACCAGCCGAAGAATCGTCCGGCCGACCGTCGTTTTGCCGCAGCCGCTCTCGCCGACCAAGCCCAGCGTCTTTCCCGGATGAATCCGGAAACTGACGCCGTCCACCGCCTTTACATAGCCGGCTATGCGGCCGAAGAAACCGGCCCGAATCGGAAAATACGTCTTCAGGTCGTGTACCTCAAGGAGAGGGTTGTTTTCTGCGGACACCATATCTGTTTATCCTCCGTATCCTTCGGCCTGCCAGCAGGCAACCTGATGGCCTGGGACGACTTCTTTGAGCGGGGGTTCCTGGCTTCGGCAGCGTTTGTCTTTGCACCCGAGCGAACAGCGGGGATGAAACTTGCAGCCGGAGGGAAAATCGACCGGATTGGGCACCGCTCCGGGGATGACTTCCAGGCGCCGGCGGCGTTCATTGAGCCGAGGCAGCGATCGCAGCAGCCCTCGCGTGTAGGGATGAAGCGGGTTTGCGAACAGCATCTCCACCGGCGCGGATTCGACGAGGCGGGACGCATACATCACCGCCACCTGGTCGGCATTTTCCGCCACCACCCCCAAATCATGGGTAATCAGAAGAATGCTCATCCTCTGCTCCTGCCGGAGATGGCGGAGCAAATCGAGAATCTGGGCCTGAATGGTAACATCCAGGGCGGTTGTCGGCTCATCGGCAATCAGGAGTTTGGGCATGCAGGACAGGGCCATGGCAATCATGACGCGCTGACGCATGCCGCCGCTGAGCTGGTGAGGATACTCATCCATCCGGCGCTGCGGGTCGGCCAGCCCTACCTTGCCAAGCATCTCGGCGGCCAGTTGTCGGGCCTGACGGGCCGTCTTTTTCTGATGAAGGCGAATTACTTCAACAATCTGGCTGCCGATGGTGAAGACCGGATTGAGACTGGTCATCGGCTCCTGAAAAATCATGGCGATTTCATTGCCGCGGATGCGCCGCATCTGGGATTCACTCAGAGCCAGCAGGTCGCGGCCTTCGAGCAGAATCCGTCCGCTGACGATGCGTCCGGGCGGGACAGGAATCAGCCGCAGAATCGACAAAGCAGTAACGCTTTTGCCGCAGCCGCTTTCACCGACCAGAGCCACCGTGCGGCCGCGGGGAATATCGAAACTGACCTCCTGAACAGCCCGCGCCAGACCCTGCTCCGTGGAGAACTGGGTTGAAAGATTCTGAATAGACAAAAGTGTTTCCGACATAGGTCAATCCATCCGCAACTTTGGATCCAGGCAATCCCGCAGGGCATCGCCGAGAAGGTTCAGCGACAGCGACAAAAGGAAAATGGCCACGGTGGCGGCGGTCATTTCCCACCAGACATCGCGTGCCAGTTCCGCCCGTGCCGCATCAATCATCGCCCCCCAACTCGGCTTGTCTGTCTCGCCCAAGCCGAGGAAGCTCAAAATCACCTCAGCGTGAATAAAGTCAACAAACCGCAGGGACAAATCAATGATAATGATGTGAAAGACGTTGGGCAGCAGATGCGAAAAGATAATGCGGGCATTGGAACAGCCGGTTGCCTTGGCGGCCAACACATATTCGCTTTCCTTGCGTTTGATGAACTCGCCGCGAATCAGCCGGCAGATGCCCACCCAGGAGGTCAGCCCCATCGCCAGATAGACACTGGTGATGCCCCGCAACTCTATCCCCCAAAAGGTTCTGTCCCGCAGGACGACCGCAAAGGCCATCAGCAAAAGCAGATAGGGAATCGTACTCAGCGTTGAAATCAGCCAGATAATCAGATCGTCAATCCAGCCGCGAAAATAGCCGGCCGCCGCCCCCAGCGGCACGCCGATGGCCAGACTAATCAGGGAGGCACAGAGGGCAACGGTGATGGAGGTTTTGGCCCCATACAACGTCCGCCGAAGGGTCGAGCGTCCCATAAAATCGGTACCCATCCACGCCCGCCGAATGCAGGACCGGCCCTGCTCATCCGTCCATTCATAGGACTCCATCGGCTTCTGATAGGAAGGCCCGACGATTTCATTCCATCGGACAAAGGCAGGTTTTTCCCAATCGAACAGTTCGACGGCAAACTCAAAGCCGGCCAGCCCCAGATACAAAACCACAATCCAGAAACAAACGACGGCAAGCCGCTGTCTGCGAAGACGGCGAAGGCCGTCCGCCCACAGAGAACGACCCGGCGGGATTTGTTCCTCCAGCCCTGCGAAAGCAGGATGCTCATTCGAGTTTGATTCGCGGGTCGGCCCAAGCATAGCAGATATCCGTCAATAAGGTAAACACAACGATTAAAAGCGAGAAAATAAAGGTCATGGCGTTAATAATGAAAAAATCACGCGAGGCAATGGCTTCAATCATCAGCGAGCCCAATCCCGGGATTCCGAAGAAGCGTTCGAGCAGAAGAGAGCCCAAAAACAGATAGGGAATCGAAAGAACAACACTGGTGATAATCGGAATGAGGGCATTTTTCAGAACGTGCTTGAAGAGGACTTGGGTTGTCGAAAGCCCCTTGGCAAAAGCAGTGCGGACATAGTCGCTTCGCATCTCATCGAGAACGACGGTGCGGTAAAAGCGCAGATTGCCGCCAAGACCGGCAATAATGCCGATCAGAACCGGCAGCGTCAGACTGGTAAGCAGGGACTCCTCCGGCATATACAGAATCGGAAACCATCCGAGTTTGTAGGCAAAAAAGTATTGGCCGTAGATAATAAAACTTAAATAAGGAATGCTCATTCCCGCCACGCAGAGAATGACAACCACCATATCGAGCCAGCTGCCGCGGACAAAGGCCACCAGCAGCGCCAGCGTCAGGGACAGCACCAGGGTTCCAAGAAACATCGGTATCGTCAGGGAAAGAGAGGGCCCGACGCCGCGAAGGATTTTTTCGCTGATTTTCTCGCGGTCAAGTGCCCGGCCGAACTGAAAAGTGAGGGCTTTGCGGAAATGATTGACAAACTGGCTGTCCCACGACAAAAACAGGGGCTTGTCGAATCCGTATTCATGACGGATTTCCGCAATAGTCTGGGCATCGGCGTTCTTGCCGGCAATTTGGGGGGAAATGTCCCCCCCTACCACGGAAAACAAAAAGAATGTCAGCAGGAGTACACCCACGACGATGGGGACGGTATAGAGCAATCTTCGAAAAATATATACAGTCATTTTTGAGTCTTTTTCAGTTCTTTCAGCAGTTTCTTATAGCGGCTTCGCTGCTCGAGGTCAATCTTTCTGTATTTGGCGGTATTGTAGGAAAAGACATGGGGCTTGGCGTTTTTATACCAGTCGTGGATGATGGCAATCGAGACCCGATGACTCAGAAAAGCCGCCGGATAGTCATCGAGCATAATCCGCTCCATTCGGCGGCATAAGCGGGTTCGCTCCGGCCCCGGAAACATCCCCTCAACCTGGCGGTAAAGGTCATCAAACTGGGGATTGGAATAATAGAAATGATTGCCGCCGTAGCCCCAATTCCAGGAGCAGAAGGCCATCAGCATATCGAGGGAATCGGGAATGCTGGGGCTGGCGCCGCTGAAGAAAATCTGGAGTTTGCCTTTGTTCAGTCCATCCAGATAGGTCGGCCAGTCCATATAGTCCACGCGAAGCTGCAAGCCCACATCGGCAAAATATTTCTGGAGAAATTGTCCGATTTGCCGGTCAAGGTTGCTGGTGCCCGGAATTGCTATGGTCAGCGGAGGAATCGGCCCGCCGAAAAGGGCCTGCGCTTCCTGAATCAATGCACGGGCCTCCGCCGGGTCATACCTGGCATAGTCCGTGTGAACAATATTGGGGTCGTATTCCTCCAGACCGGGCGGCAGGTATCCATACGCTATTTTGTGAACGCCGTTGAAGAAGAGCCGATTGGCCGCCTGACGGTCAATCGCCCGGCAGATGGCCTTGCGAAGGGGCTTATTCGGGCCTAAAACGGCATCCTGCATATTAAAGCCGACCCAGAAAACCGACGGGTCATCAAAGACCAGCAGGCGGATGCCCCGCTCGCTCATCTCAGGGGCGGCCGTGAGGGTATCAGGATTGACGGCCTGCGAAAAATTGTCCTTAAAAATCTGCATCATATCCAAATCGCCCCGCAGAAACATCAGCCAGGCCGGCTGAAATTCTTCAATAATGCGATAGAGAATCGCATCGGCAAACGGAAGGGGCTTGCCGGCATCGGCCAGATAACCGTTCTCCGCATCCGAAGGTTCGCCTTCGGCGGGGTAAAAACCGCCGTGCCATGTTTCGTTTCGGACCAGTTCGATGTAAAAACTTCGCTGCCAGATTTTCAGACGAAAGGGGCCGGTTCCGACCGGATGATACATAATATCCCGGCCGTAATATTCGGCGGCCTCGCGGGCCGCCGGTGCGGTAACGGCGGAGGCCAAATACCAGGCCAGTTGAGGCCAGGGCTTGGTCAGCTTAAACTGGAGGGTATAATCATCGAGGGCCTGAAGCCCCTCCACCGGACGGCTGTAATCGACATCCAATTCCCGCTGAAAGCCCTTGGTAAACTCGCGAAACTCATCCAGCCCGACGATGCGGCCGTTCCAATCAGGCCACCGCTGGCTCATATACTTGACATTGGCGATGCGCTTGAGCGCATAGACAAAATCAGCGGCGGTAACCTCCCGGCCTTTGCCGTCCGGAAAACAGGGATCGTCCTGAAAGAAAATCCCTTTTTTGATGCGGATGGTATAGGTAAGGTGATCGTCGCTGATTTGCGGCATCTCTTCGGCCAAGAGGGGCACCAGCTCGCAGGGGCGTTTGAGGTAATGATATTCATAGAGCGATTCAAAAATCTGCGAGGCAATGCCGAGGGAGTAAACATCGGTCAGATTGCCGCTGTCCAGCGTCTGGATTTTGGTAAACAGCGGCAGGCGGATGAGCATCCGGTCTGTCTGGGCGGGCGTGCTGCTTTTGCGGCAGCCGACAAACACCGCTGCGGCGATTGCGGCCGGAAGAGCCGCATAAACCACGATGAATGAATTGGTCTTTTTCTTCATTTCTCCTGCATCCAGTAACGGCTTCGTTTGGCCGTATCAATTCGATAATACTTGGCAAAACCGCCGCCCATACATTCGGCCTTATAGGCATTGGCCTTGAAGTTTCCGACCCAATCGTGATAAAGAACATAGCCAATGCGATGATAGACAAAGGCCACGGGCATATCCTCGATGACAATCCGCTCGGCCTCGCGATAAAGCCGTGTGCGTTCGGGCGAGGGCGGCATAACGGAGGTCTGCTCATACAGGCGGTCAAACTCAGGATTGGAATAATTGCTGCTGTTGGGCCAGGAGGCATTCGGGCCGTAAAAAACCTGGAGAAAACTTTCCGTGTCCGGATAATCGGCCATCCAGCCGGTGCCCCCGATAAGTTGGAGCTGGTTGGTACGCATTTTTTCCAGAAAGGTCGGCCAGTCGAAGACTTCAATCTGTACCTGAAGGCCCAATTCCTGGATATTGCGCTGAAAAAACTGGGCAATCTGGCGATAGGTTGTATCCGTCCCCCCTACCGCCAGCCGCAGACGGGGTATCGGCCCGCCGTGAAACTGCTCGGCCTGCCGCAGATAGAAGCGGGCCTTCTCCAAATCCAGCACAGAACGGGAAACTGTACAGATATTGGGGTCATATTCTTCCATCGCCGGTGAGATAAAGCCGTGGGCAACAATCCCCCGCCCGTTCATCAGCAAGTCGATGAATTTTTCCCGATCGATCGCGTAATTGATTGCCAGCCGAAGGGGCTTATTGGTGCCCAGCACCGGATCGGCCATATTAAAACTAAGATAAAACACATTCGGCTCGATGTACGTTTGCAGACGAATCCCTTTTTGCGTCATCTCCTCCGTGAGGTTTTTGCCGAAGGCGACGGCCTGTCCGAAGTTGTCCTTGGGGATGGAGTTGATATCGAGCCGGCCCCGCATAAACATCAGCCAGCGGGGCTGGTCTTCTTCGATAATGCGCCAGATAATTCTGTCAACAAAAGGCACCGGCAGGCCGGCATCGGCCAAAAGCCCTTCCTGCCGGTCTTCGGGCATACCCTCCGTCGGATAAAAATCCGGCCGATAAGCAGGATTGCGGACGGCTTCGATATAACTGCCTTTGACCCACTTTTTCAAGATGAACGGGCCTGTGCCGACCGCTCGATTGCGGATGTCCTCGCCGTAATAGCGGACGGCTTCTTCGGCCATGGGAGCACTGGGCGCATGCGCCAGACAGTAGAGCAGCTGAGGCCACGGCCGCAAAAGGCGAATCCGAAGCAGATGGGGCTCAAGGGCTTCAAGCCCTTCGACGGGCCTGCGGTAATCCACCTGCCCGCGCAAGCAGGTTTTGGTGTATTCCCGAAATTCATTCAACCCGGCAATCCGCCCGTCAAAAAGCCACCAGTTTTTGCTGGCCGTTTTGACGTCGGCAATCCGCTTCCAGGCATAAATAAAATCCTCCGCCGTCAGGTTTCGGCCTTTGCCGTCAGGAAAACAGGGGTCGTCATGAAAAAAGACATCCGGCCGAATGCGAATGGTATAGACACAGCCGTCCTCGGAAATATCCGGCATTTCAGCAGCCAGCAGAGGAATCAGTTGGTAAGGACGTTTAAGATAGTGATAATAATAAAGGGTTTCAAGAAACTCGCGGGCTACTTCATCGGTCGGGACATCGCCGATTTGGGCAGGGTCCAGCGTCTGAATCTTCGAGCGGGAGCGCTGCTGAAAAAGAACTTCGGTATGCGGCGGGGGCTCTTTGGGCCGGCAGGAGGAAGCCCCCGCAACTATGGCCGCCAAACTGAAAAAAAAACATCCTTTCGTGCAAACAATCGCGGTTTTATATACCCACTGCGAACAATTCACCGCCTCATTCCTTTTCTGCGTTGGGGGCCTGTCCAGCGAAGAGAAACTACCCTTGTCCCGCCGGCACAGCAGGCGGCACAGAAGAGCAGACAGGCAGCACCGGGGGAATAGTCAAGGAGCGGCCTTCGGAATCGCGTCCGAAATCAATTCCAAGCCGCGTTGCCAGGGTCCCCCGCCGACTGGTTGTCCCCATCAGGTCTTCATAGACCGGCTGCAGCCCCCCGCCGCGTTCCAGAACCCGGCGAATGCCCGGCGCGGGTGCTTCCAGTTTCGGCAGCAGACGGTCTTCTGTCTCCACCAGCGTTGTAATCAGCTGCGAACGGGCCTCCTCAGAAAGGCCCTTTCCGCCGGCGGCCTCATTCTGAATCCATCGCTGCATCACGGCAGCCAGGAGCAATGCAAAACGCCGGCCGGTGGCGGTCTTTTCCTCAGCCAGTTTCTGAGCCGCATACTTTTCCGCCAGAGCACGGAGAATCCGATTGTCCAGCCAGGCGGTCTTTTCCCTGCACTGATGGTAGTCCTCCAGACGCCGAGCCGTGAGCCGCTCCAGAAGTTGAGCAGAGCGGGTATCCTGCCAGGCGGCGGAAAAACCGGCCGTCAGAGCAAGGACTTCCTGCAGCGGCTCATTCTGAATCACCGTCTGAAGGGTTTCAAAAATTTTCTGCGCTGCCTCGGGATTTGCCGTTACCTCTGAATCAAGCTGCTGGGCAATCACCGGGTCTGCGATCGATTTAATCGCCCAGTAGCGAACCACCGGATCAGGGTCTTGTGCCCATTGGACGCCGAAGTCAACCAGAATTACACTTTGAAGTTCGGCCGTCAGAATCGCCAGATTTCTGTGAACCATCTGTCTGCGTGCAGGTTCTTCAATGCGCCCGATGATCTGCGCCGAGGCGCCAAGCCGGTCTCGAAGAACGGTTAAATAGGCCGTCGCATAGAGACTGAGAGGTTTGGTGCCCTTCTGCTCGACAATCTGTCGGCGGGTTTTAACCATCTCCTCCGATTTTTCCGCCAGAAAAATCCCATTCAGCGCCGACAAAAGAAACTTATCAATGCCAGCCTTGTCCTGCTCAGACAGTTCCGAGGCGGTTTCGGCCCTTGCACGAACCGCCGCAATCTCTTCTGTTGAAACCACCGCAGGAACAATCGGAGCCAGCAGCAGAAGAATCAGGAAGAATACGCACCATTTCATCGGCCTATACCTTTGGAAGAACAAGTATTATTGTATCTACAATATACAAGAGCAAAGTAAGAATAGCCCGGCAAGCCGTTTCTGTCAAGAACTTTACGGCAGACAGGGTATGATTTTAACGATTCATGTCCGATAAGACAAAAAATCTTCAAAACAGCAAAACGGTCTCAAACAAAGGACTTTTTTAACCGACAAATCAAACAGCCGGAGTAAATCCAATAATTTCGAACCCGGCAGCCGCAAAAGATTGAAAGAAAATTGAAAAATCAATCCAAAATCGTATATTGTTTTATAAAGATTCATAAAGACGGGCTTAAAGTTGATGAAGAAGACACGTTTTTATCCATTTTTATGGATGCTGCTGACGGTTTTGGTTTTCAGCGGGTCTATGCCTGCCGGCGGGGAGGAAAAAACACCGGACCCTAACTCTCTCCCTGCCGCAGGAGAAAGCCGTTCTGCCCTTCCCTCTGCAAACACGGAACCAAACCCAGACTGGGCCGGCGAGGACCCCAACAGCGAGGGGGGATTATTTGAGGAACAGGCGGAAAGCCGCATCCCGGCGTTTTTTGACCTTTGTGATCAAATTTTCTCGACCTACGTTACGAAGGACGGGCTGGTCCGATACGCCGCCCTGCGGAGAAACCGGGGGGAACTGCTGCCGGTGCAGCGTCTGCTTAAGGAACTCAATCCGCTGCATTTGATGGCCCTGCCGCAGGAAGAGAAAACGGCGTTTTGGATTAATGTTTACAATCTGTGCACGCTGCAGCTGATCATCGACAATTATCCAATCCAGCCGAAATGGTATCTGTTCCGATACCCGAGCAGCAGCATTATGCAAATCCCCAATCCGTGGACAAAGCATTACTTCTGGATTCAGGGGCTTCAATACAATCTGGAGGAGATTGAAAAGGAATTTCTGCTTCGCCGGACGCGCGACCCTCGCATTTGTTTTGTTCTTTCCTATGCCAGTCTGGGCGGCGGCCGGCAGCGCAACGAGGCCTATCGAGGCAGCAAACTTGAGCAGCAGCTGGATGAGCAGGTTCGCAAATATCTTCAAAGCCCCTATGGATATCGTTTGGACCGGGAAGAAAAGGTTGTCTATCTGTCCGTTTTGTTCCAGACCAAACACGAAACCTTTCTTGACTCGGACTATGCAGCAATCCGAAAGTTTCGAGATTATCCAGACTTGCAGCGGGCATGGCTGAACTTTCTGTCTTGCTATATCAGTCCCGAAGAAGTCCAATTTCTCGAAACCACACTAGTTACCTTTAAAATGATCACCTATAACTGGCAATTGGACGAGGCCCCTTAGCAGACCCCTCTCTGTCCCCCTCCGATGCAGGGTGTGAAACCATCAAAAGCAGGGACGGCCGGCTTGCTCCCTCGAACCGCTTAGGGGAAGGACATTTCCGCATAATTCGGTTTTTTCTTCTATAAGAACCTTTTTGGACCCATCACGATATATTTTATCCAATATTGTGCCAAGCCCCAAAAAACACAAGACCTAAAAAATCCGGTATCGAAAAAAATATAAAATATTTTTTGTTTTTTCTTGACAAAAAGAAACCAAACTATTAATTTTGATGATAATTGCGGAGGTGGGGAGCGTTGCCCCTATGCCGAGAGCGAGGAAAGTGGATTTAGAGAGGAGGTAAAAATGAAAAAAGCATTTCTTTTAGTCACTCTTCTTTGTTTGGCTCCAGTATTGCAGGCGGGTTTTACGATAGTTTGCGATACGCAAGACATTGCCATTGATGAGGAGGGAATACTGACTATCGAGGAAATATATGACGGGGCCAACCCATATATCCTCGACTTTTCAGGAACGGCCGATGACGATCCGATTGTTGGGATGATCAAGAAGGTCACGAATGAGAGCGATGCGGCCTGGACAGTGTATTCTCTGACTCTGGGCGGAAACGCCACTTTTGTTTCCGCTTCCAGTAATTTGCTTCCGCTTGCGAGCGTAAGTCCCAATTACGTTCGTTTCAGCGGCGGAACGGTGGAACCGGGCGAGACACTGGAGATGACCTTTTCTGTGAACGTGATACCCGAGGAGGGTGCGTTTCGTTTCTGCCTGACGCAGACACCGGAGCCGGCTTCTCTGTTCCTGCTGGGGCTGGGCGGATTGGGCTTCCTGGGTCGAAGACGGTAAACTCGCACGTTTTTTAACTTGAAATAAGTTTTCTAAAGGATTCAGTGAGTCCTCATTGAATCCTTTTTTATTTTTTAAATGGCAAAAAGCCGGCAGAAAAAGGCAGAATGCCCTCCCCCCAAGGCGTTTATCCTCGGAAACGGCAAGAAAAGACAAAAAGTCCACACCCTCAAACACGCCGTGCCGGGACCCTTGTAAAAACAGAGAAGACCCTCCGAACGGCCCAGATAAACAAGCAAACCCATCCGGCCAACGAACAAACGGCCGGCTTATTGCGATACGCCATATCCACTACTTCTTCGGCAAAACAAAAAAACACAAGACCGAAATAGTCCAGTATTGAAAAAAAATGTAAAATAATTTGCTTTTCCCTTGACAAAAAGAAGACAATCTACTATCCTATTTTGTGTTTATGTTAATTTGTGGAGGTAGGGAGCGTGGACCCTATACTAACAACAATGAGTGAATTTGGTGGGAGGTAAAGATGAAAAAAGCATTTCTGTGGGTTGCAATTCTTTGTTTAACTCCGGTATTGGAGGCGGGCTTTGTGCAGATCGACTGCGATTTTGGCCCGCAAAATGGAAGTATCGTCATTGATGGGCAGCAGGTACGGTTGGTGGAATTATACAAAAGCCAGGACGCCCCTTACGAGGTCGGTATTTCGGGAATAACGGATGAAGACCCGGATTTGGGGTTAATCAAGACAGTCACGAATGACAATGGACAGACCTGGACAGCGTATTCCCTGACTCTTGGCGGAGACGCCACTTTTGTTTCCGCTTCCAGTAATTTGCTGCCGGTTGCGGACGTAAGTTCCAATTACGTTTATTTCAGCGGCGGAACGGTGAAACCGGGCGAGACACTGACTATGTCCTTTATCGTGAACGTACCTGTAATTGGAAACTTTAAGTTCTGCTTGACTCAGCTGGCCATCCCGGAACCGGCTTCCATGCTCCTGCTTGGGCTGGGCGGTTTGGGCTTCCTTGGCCTAAAACAGTAAATTCGAAATAAGCTTTTAAAAAAGGATTCAGTGAGCCCACACTGAATCCTTTTTTATTTTTTAAATGGCAAAAAGCCGGCAGCAAAAGGGCAGAATGCCCCCCGCCAAGGCGATTATCCTCGGAAACGGCAAGAAGAAACAAAATTGCCCCCCTCTTTCAGCCGGCCAAAAACTTTAGAGCATCCAACAAACCGCCCAAAACAGACGGCTGCCCGCGGCTTGGCAGGCGCAGGCAAGAGAGCATCTTTTGCAGGAAAATGTTAGAATCTCGTTTAGGCGTCCGACGGCTTGACTCCAGGAATTGGAAAGACATCATCCGGCGGGGCCTGAACGGCGCCGTTCTCAAAATCTTCTGCTGTCGGCGACAGAGTCAGGTTGTACCAGGGACTCTTCGACTGAGGATCGGTCAAGTCCTGCCAGCGGACCAACTGGCCTGTATAGGCGCTGATTCGTCCCATCAGGGCGGTCAGATTGGTCTCGGCAGCCCACTGAGCATCCTGCAGGGGCTTTCCATCCCGAATGCTCTTTAAGAGGTCGATATGCTCCTGCACATAGGGGTTTTCGTGCAGCTGCATCTCAGGAATTGTGATTTTTTTGCCGTCGGCAGGGTTCACCGGCCCGCTTCCGGCCGTGGTTCCCTGGGTACCAGTGAAGAATTCGGCCACCCGATTGTAGCAGCCGTCCACCTGCCGGCACATGCTGTGGATATGGATGCCGCTGCCGTAATCAAAATCTACACTGAAGAAGTCAAACTGATTGCCGGTTACCCGCCGTGCCCGTCCGCCGAAGCCCACACACTGTTTAGGTGTTTTGCCGAGGAACCAGTTGGCCACGTCGATGTTGTGAAAATGCTGTTCGACAATATGGTCGCCGGACATTTCGGTAAAACTCACCCAGTTTCGAACCAGATACTCGGCATCGGTTTCACCCGGCCGCCTTTTGTTGTACCACAAATGCCCCATACACCACCAGACCTGGCCGGCCAGAATCGTCCCGATGACGCCCTGATCAACAGCATATTTAGTTTGGAGATAAGAGGCCTGATGTCTCCGCTGGGCGCCGACGCAAACGGCCAGACCCTTGGCGGCAGCCGTGCGGCCGACTTCAAGAATCTTGCGGGCACCGGGGGCATCGACCGCCACGGGCTTTTCCATAAAAACATGCTTGCCCGCGGCTACAGCCGCTTCAAAATGCCGCGGACGAAAGACAGGCGGAGTCACCAGAAGCACCACATCCGCTTCCGAAGCAAGGGCCTGCTGATAGGCCTTCGGCCCCTCGAAGCAGCGTTCTGCAGGAACATTATGGTCCTGGGCGGTTTTCAAGGCCCTCTCTTTAAAGAAATCCGCCAGGGCGGTGATTTCCACCTGCATTCCGAGGGAGGAGGCGGCCTGGAGGCAGTCGTTCAAGGCACCATTGCCGCGTCCGCCGCAGCCGATCAGAGCCAGGCGAATTTTATCTTGTCCGGCGGCAAACAAAGTCGAAGGCCACAAAACCGCCGACGAGGCCACAGCGGTCGTTTTGAGAAAATCCCGACGAGTCAGATTTTTGCTTTCCTGTTTGTCCATCTGTCCGCTCCTAATAAAAGGATAAGTCCCGTTCAGCCCGGCTGTCGGCAAACTGGTTTTCGCCATCAGCGAAGCTTTTCCAGTACGATATTGCGAAACTCAATCGGCGAGCCCTCCGCCTGGAGGGCGATAAATCCTTCGGCCACAGAAGCATTGGTGCCGCGATTCTGCAGCACGCCGTTAACATACAACGCTATCGTATCCCCGCGGCAGAGGATTTCATAGCGGTTCCATTGCGGCGGTTTCTTCTCACTGGAGGGTTTTTGCCGGGGAATCCTCAGATAGCGGGATTCTTCGGGACAGAAGGTTTTGCCGTTCACCGTCAAAGACCGCTCGTATCCAATGATGACGATGTCACCGGCATCTCCGCTGCGCAGCTGGGCCTCATAACAGTCAGGCCAGATTCGATCGGGGCCGGAACCATGAAGAAGAATGCCGCTGTTGGTCGGCTTGCTGGGCCATCGCCATTCGAGAGTCAGTTTATAGTTGGAAAAGGGACGAGTCGTTCTCAGATAACTGTTGGGACGCCCCTCACACCGCAGAATCCCATCCTTCACACTCCAGACCTGAGAAGTAACCGTGCCCGGGTCTTCGGTATAGTGCTTCCAGCCGTCCAAATTGTAGCCGTTGAACAGGCGGATGCGCTCCGCACACCCGCAGGCAAACAAGCAAACACCGACGGATAATATCGCCGTCAAATATTTCATCGGCAGTCTCCTTACGATTGAACATCAAAGCTGTCACAGATGCGGTAAGCCCGAATTCTCGCCAGTTCGCCTTCTTTGCCGGGCTTGCTGGTGCCGTGCTCCATACATAGGACACCCTCGTAGTTTTTCTGATAGAGATGCTTAAAGATATTCTGATAGTTGATTTCACCGGTGGTCGGCTCCATCCGGCCGGGCACATCACCGATATGAAAAGCCGCGATACGGCTGAAGGCGGCATCAATGTTATGAATCAGATTGCCTTCGGTAATCTGCTGATGGTAGAGGTCGTTGATAATCATGCAGGCGGGACTGCCGACAGCATTGCAAATCTGAAAGGCCTGAGCAATTTTGGTGAGGAACAGGCCGGGATGGTTCCACGGATTGAGCGGCTCAAGCACCATCGTCAAACCAGCCGGCTCGCAAATCTCAGCACAGTATTTCAGGTTCTCCACCACATTGGCCGTCTGGTAGTCCCATTCCAGACTTTGGTCGTACTGGCCGGGCACCACCAGCGCCCAGCGGGCACCGGTCCGTTTGGCGGTTTCAACGGCTTGTTTCATCTTGGAGGTGAGCTGGTTTTTCACCGACTTGGCGGGCATCACAAATGTTCGCTGATTGAACTGGGCTTCCGCTACAAACGGCCCCAGCAGCATCCCATACTGGGCGGCGGCCTGAGCGATTTTCTCCTGAAGGTCGGGGGCTTTGCCCATCAGGCCGTTATCAAAGAAGGCCCGAAAGCCCTGATCATGCATAAAGCGGATTTGTTCAATGGGGTCTTCGCCGGCATGATGCTTAAATTGGCCCAGTTCAGGGGCATAGCGAAGTTTGAATGGTTCCGCTTCCTTCTGCGGCTCTGCTCCCAGGGCCGCACCCGGCACAGCAAAAGCCGCCGACGCCAGCAAAGAGGTTTCTAAAAAATCACGTCGATTCATGTGCATTCTCCTTTCCGTCAGGCCATCCGACTTTTCACTCAGAGCAAAATCCATTTTTCGGCTGCCCGCTCGCAGGACTCCGCTTTCTTCCGCCCGCACACACCCGCCTTTTTTCTCCGGGAAGAAAGGGGGCTTTGGCTAAGGCAATCGGAAAACTTTACCCTGCTCCTTGAGCAGTTTGTATTCCACACTGTCCACCAAAGCCAGCCAGCTGGCTTCAATAATATTTTCTGACACCCCTACCGTCCCCCAAAAATCTGTCTGGTCATGACTTTGAATGACCACTCGAACCTTGGCCGCGGTACCGGCTTTGGCATTGACCACCCGCACTTTGTAATCCGCCAAAGCCATCTTCTTCAGTTCGGGATAAAAAACCTCCAGGGCCTTCCGCAGGGCACAATCCAGCGCATTGACAGGACCATCGCCCTCGGCCACCACATGCTCGACCCGGCCGTCCACCTGAAGTTTGACGGTGGCTTCGGTGACCATCCGCCCCTCCGAGCTGCGCTCAACATCCACATGATATTTGATAAGCCGAAAACTCGGCGTATAGTCGCCAAGGGTTTTTCTGACCAAAAGATCGAAACTGGCTTCCGCCGCTTCAAACTGATAGCCCTCATTTTCCAAATCCTGAACCGCCTTAAGAATCTTGGCTGCCATCTGGCGATCCACGCTGATTTTTCTGCGCTGGAGTTTATCCAGCACATTCGACGAACCGGACAGTTCAGAAATCAGATACCGGCGTTCATTGCCGACAAGCGACGGGTGAATATGCTCGTATGTTTTTTCGTTCTTGCGAAGGGCATCGATATGGAGCCCGCCTTTATGGGCGAAAGCGCTTTCTCCCACATACGGCAGGTGAATGATCGGAGGAAGGTTGGCCATTTCCAGAACAAAGCGGGACAGCTGCGTAAGCCCTTTGAGCCGCTGAAGCCCAACCGTTTCAAAGCCCATTTTCAGAGTCAAATTGGGAATAATTGAGCAGAGATTGGCATTGCCGCACCGCTCCCCCAGGCCGTTGATAGTCCCCTGCACCTGCCGGGCCCCGGCCTGGACGGCGGCCAGCGAATTGGCGACGGCACAATCAGAATCATTATGGGTGTGAATCCCGATGACCGGCCCGCTGAACGTTCGGCAGACCGTCTGAGTAATCTCAAAAACTTCATTCGGCAGACAGCCCCCATTGGTTTCGCACAGCACAAGGGCATCCGCCCCGGCGTCGGCAGCGGCCTGCAAAACCTTCATCGCATATTCGGGGTTGTTTTTGAAGCCGTCAAAAAAATGTTCCGCATCAAAGAAGACCTTGCGGTCATGTTTCTTCAGATAAGCGACGGAATCGGAACACAACCTGAGATTTTCCTCAAGAGAGCAGCGAAGAACCTCCTGGACGTGTAAATCCCAACTTTTGCCCACAATGGTCAGAATGGGGGCACGGCAAGCCAGCAGTGCCTGAAGCCCAGGATCTTCTTCGACCTTATTGGAAGCCCGACACGTGCTGCCGAAAGCCGCCAGAGAAGCATTTTGAAGTTTTTCCTCCGCCATTCGAGCAAAAAAATGCTCCTCTTTCGGATTGCTGAGGGGGAACCCTCCCTCGATATAATCAATGCCGAACTCATCCAGTCGCTTGGCAACGGCAATCTTCTCCTCGAGGGTGAAACTAACGCCTTCGGCCTGCATCCCATCACGTAATGTGGTATCGTAAATGGCTACTTTTTCCATTGGTTCCGCACCAGATAAACAACAGAATTATGTATTGTAGCCATTCGGCCGATGAAGTAAAGCGCAAAAACCGCTTGCCTGCCGCACATAAACGACAAATCCCCCCTTTTTCCTCTTAAAACGTTTCCCGGTTCTTAAGATGGTTCAGGGTTTTCCTTTCGGCTTGAACTCGCCGCACCAGTTGCTGTCATAGACCTTCGGCCAATGGACGTCGGTCTTGTAGGCGCCCGTGGCCTCCGAACGCGTCACAAAAATCGTCCGGTTGGGGCTGGGTGCACAGCGTCGGCATTCTCCGGAACCCGGCGCGGTCTGGAGATAATAATCACATTTGTCACAAGTCTGCTGGCGAGCTTCCAACATAATTAACTCCTTTCCTTGTTTACAGTTACAGTCAATGGCCTCAGCAGCCGGCTTTTTACAAACATCGCTCCAGACTGCGGGTGTATTCTAAGGGAATCCTTCGGATGGTCAACCTTTTTATGGAGTATCCTTTGAAAAACCCCTCCATTTTTTTTACAATCATTTTCTAAAAACATCTGAAAACCAAAGATTTGAACTCTCGGAAGCACCGGGTATAATCAATCTGAGATTTTATGAAAAAACAAAGATTAACAGCAATCATCCGGCATATACCCAATGCCCTCACGGTGATTCGCCTGCTGCTCACCGTGATTTTCCTGGGACTGATTTTGTATGCGCCCCATACCGGACAAGCCAAACCGGCCAAAGTTCTGATGACGGCCTTTGCCCTTTTTGTCATCGCCGGGCTGACGGATATTGTCGATGGGCCGATCGCCCGCCGCTTCAACGTGACAAGCCGGTTTGGCCGGATTGTGGACCCATTAGCCGACAAAGTGCTTGTATGCGGTTCCTTTCTCTGTTTTGCAATTGTCGGCCAGCCGGCCCTGGCCAATTTTCATCTTCCTCCCTGGGCGGGGCATGCGATTCGCTGGGGAACAGCCATCATCTTGCTCGGCCGTGAAGTACTGGTGCAAACCCTTCGCCAGATTGCCGAATCACGAGGGGTCAATTTCGGAGCCGTTATCTCCGGAAAAATCAAGATGTTTGTCCAATCCTTTGGAATTGGAACCGTGCTAATCGGCTGGTCGTTTGTTTCACGTCCCTGGGGAGACTGGTTTACCCTGATTACCTATCTTGCCGTCATTGGCTTTACTCTTTATTCGGGTTTGGAAGCCCTGCACCGTCCGATTCGGCAGTCATTTGCTGTTTTTTGCGGACAAGAAAAATCAGCGGAACCGACAAAAGAATCGACGCTGCTGAAATAACAGCCGCAGCCAAAAGCGAACGTTCGTACAAGAAGCCCATCAAGGCACTGCCGGCAAACCACGCCAAACCGAAGCCCGCATTAAAAATGCCGAAACCCGTCGCCCGCTGGTGTTTGGGCACCAGTTCGGATACTGCCGCACGAACGATTGATTCAAAGGCCCCCATTGCAATGCCCCATACAGCCATTCCAGCAATCACGCCGGCCAGAGGTGTCAGAAAGACCAGAGGGGCACATCCGGCCGACACGACCGCAACAGCCGCCAGAACCACCAGGCCTTTTCGGTCATACCACCGGCCCAACAGCAGTGCACTGACCGCATCAATTCCCATTGCTATCGCATAAAGAAAGGGAATCCACTGGTCTTGAAGCAGACGGGTTGTTTTGATGTGATAGGCAATCAAAGGAAAATCGGCAAACCCGAAAGCAAAACAGGCCGCCGCCCCCAGATAAAGCCAGAATGGAGCAGCCAGATGCCTGGCGGGCTCTTTCCGGTCGGCCTCAAAAGCGCCGGGATGGGGATATATAAACCGGGCAATCACCAGCACGCTAAGCGCCAATAGAGACGGAATCAGCAAAATGGCAAAGCCGTATCGGTAATCGTTTTTCCAGGCGAGCACGGCGGCCATAAGCAGCGGCCCCAGCACAGCGCCAATCTGGTCCATCGCTTCATGAATGCCGAAGGCCCAGCCGCGTCCAACGTCGGCGGCAGCGTGAGAAAGCATCGCATCCCGGGCGGGGGTGCGGATGGACTTGCCGAACCGCTCCGCTATCAGCAAGACGGCGGCGACTTCCCATCGGCCCGCCAGAGCCAAAGCCGGCACCGCCAGCAGATTGACCGCATAGCCGAGCAGGGTCATCGTCCAATAGCGTCCGGTCCGGTCGCTCAAAATGCCGGAAACGACCCGCAGCCCGTAGCCAATCAGTTCCCCCAGGCCGGCAACCAGCCCCACCAGAGCCGCACTAGCCCCCAGAACAGCCAAAAAGGGGCCGCTGATGCTTCGGGCCGCTTCATAAGTAACATCCGCCAGCAGAGAGACAACGCCGAGCAGCAGCACAAAACGCATGGCCTTCGGAGTCGATTTCAAAGTCATATTCTGATCCCTCCTGTGCATCTCTTTCGGAATACCAACTGTTTTTTATGGGTTCAGGAGTCCACTGCCGTCTTGACAAAGGCGGCATCCCAATCTTTCCAGACAGGGTCTTTCCCTTTGGAACGAATCAACTGAGCAATCTCGTCAGGGGAGCGGCTGTCGGCTACTTCGAACTGTTCCCCTGTATGATGATGGCCGGTATAACCGCCGGGATTGGTCTTGGAGCCGGCGCTGATGCTCGTAATGCACAAATCCACCAGATGATCCCGCAGCGAAGGTCTTTCGCGGGTGGACATCACGATGCCGGCATCGGCAAAACACAGCCGCAGGGCCAGCATCATCTGGACAAGATTGCGATCGGAAACCAGGAAGGGCCAATCGGAAGGGACACCCTGCGCCGGCCGAAGGCGGGGAAAGGAAAAAGAAACCTGCGAGCGCCAATACCGCTTCATCAGATAGGCGGCGTGCTCAGCAAGCGCAAGGGTTTCCAGACGCCAATCGGTCAATCCGAGCAGTACCCCCAGCCCAATCCGCCGCATGCCGGCTGAGCCGAAACGGTCGGGAGCTTCCAGCCGCCAATCATAGTTGCTCTTAGGCCCGGCCGGATGATAATGGGCATAGGCCTGCCGGTCGTAGGTCTCCTGATAGAGAGTAACCCCATCAATGCCTGCCTCGAAGAGCGTTTGATATTCCTCTTGCGTCATCGGGAAAATCTCCGCGCTTAGCGAACTGAATTGCGGGCGAAGACGTTCGGCCAGCTCCGCCAGATAGGCCGTGGTGACAAACCGGCGATCCTCACCGCTGACCAGCAGCAAATGACGAAAACCCTCCGCGGCAATCACCTCCGCATCGGCAAGGGCTTCCTCAATCGACAGGCGAGTCCGCTTAAAAATCGTATGGCGATTGTAGCCGCAATAGAGACAGCTGTTAATGCAGACATTAGAAACATACAAGGGCGCATACATCTGAATCGTCCTGCCGAACCGCTGAATGGTCAGCTGCGAGGCCTGCTGTGCCATTTCTTCGAGGAAATCCTCTGCGACGGGACTTAACAGAATCAGAAGCCGCTGAAGGGAATATTTGCCAGGCGGAATCGAAAGCTGACGGCGGACATCCTCAGGGCCAACCTGAACCATCCTGTCCGACCAGACCTGCCGATTATTGTCGAGATTTTTCTGGGCCAAAATGGTTTGAAGCTGCGTCATACTCATCTCAATCATTATATTATACAGCAATCACTTTCCAAAAAATACTCAGTCATCACGCAAAAAACCGGTCAGAGGGCTGGAGGCCTGGGCGGCGGTGCTCCTGGGGGGCAGCCCTGCTTCATAGGCCGACCGCCCTGCTTCCACGGCCTGCCGGAAGGCGGCAGCCATACGAACCGGGTCGGAGGCCGTCGCAATAGCCGTATTCACCAACACCGCATCGGCTCCCATTTCCATGGCCTCAGCCGCATGCGAGGGTGCCCCCAGCCCTGCATCCACCACAACCGGCACGCTCGCCTGTTCAAGAATAATGGAGATGCAATCGCGGGTGCGCAGACCTTGATTGGAACCGATGGGGCTGGCCAGCGGCATCACCGCCGCACAGCCGACTTCCTGAAGACGCTTGGCCAAAACAGGGTCCGCATGGATATAAGGAAGAACTGTAAATCCTTCGCGAACAAGGGTTTCGGCGGCTTTGAGTGTTTCGGTGCCGTCCGGCAGCAAATAATAGGGGTCAGGCGTAACCTCCAGTTTAATCCAATGAATGCCGCTGGCGGCGCGGGCCAGACGAGCCAGCCGAATTGCCTCCGCGGCATCGCGGGCGCCGGAGGTATTGGGGAGCAGCTGGTATCGGCTTCGGTCAATTGCCGCCAGCATATCATCGGCGGGATTGCGAATATCCACACGCCGCAAGGCCACCGTTACCATCTCTGTACCAGCGGCACGAAGGGCTTCCGCCATCACAGATGCAGAGGCGAACTTGCCCGTGCCGACAAACAACCTTGACTGAAACTGCCTGTCTGCGATAACCAGTGCTGACATTTTCAACCTCATCTTAAAAAAATTAGGTGATTATCCCCCGCCGACAAAGCGAATCAGCTCGATGGATTGACCATCCCGCAAGGGTGTCTTATCAAAATCCTGCCGAAGAACGATTTGACCGTCCACCTCGGCAACCACAGCCGTCTGCTCTATCTGGAGATGTTCAAGCAAATCGCCCAATGTGGACAGCTCCGGCGAAGGTTCGAAACTCTGGAGCATTCCATTAATCTTCAGTGTCCAGCTCATTGCCAACCTCCTGGAGAAGGAATCCGCTTGACCTCCCTGAGCACTTCTACGACAGCGTTGGCCTGATGATAAGCAGCCACGCCAACCCGCGAAGCGGTCAGGGGTATGCCCGGCCCGATTCCGCTGATGCCGTCGCCGACCAGCACAAGACGAGGGCTGATACGGCGTGTTACAATGTCATTGCTGGCTCCCCAGCCGGCAAGACCGCTGACGGAAACAATCACCTTGTCGGGCATTTTTGATAAAACCGTCTCCACAATCATCTGTTTCTGTTCCACCCGATCGAGGCATTCAGCAATTACGTCGGCCTCAGCAAAAATAGTCTGGATATTCTCCGGCGTCAGACGCACTTTGTGCCCTTCAAGATTGGCCTCGGGCCAGATGCGTCGAAGATTTTCAATCGTTGCATCCACCTTGAAGCGGCCGATTTGGTCGTAGAAATAATTCTGCCGGTTCAGATTGCCGGCCTCGACGTGGTCATAATCAACCAGAATCAGTTTGCCCGTATTCATCCGAACCAGGGCTTCGGCTACGTGGGACCCCAGACCGCCCAATCCGGCAATGCCAACCACAGCCGATTTCAACTCAAAAAAGACAGGCGGTGTCATTTTTGGTCCTTTCGCCAAATAAAAAAGCACCCGGACTCGGGGGCGCAACTTTCGGTCGTGTGCCTCCCTACGCCGGTATTAACCGGATCAGGTTCAAAGGGTTGGTCCTCGAAAGACCTCTCAGCGTCGGCAGCGCCTCTGCTCCCCTGACACTTCTTTTTTCTTATAGGTACAAAATAAAACTTTTTGGATAAATTGCAAGAATTTTGTCTATCTTCGGGAAAACCCGGAAAGACGAGAAAACGTATCCTTATCCGCCAAAACGCGCCTTATCCCCCTTATGGCAGGTTAGAATCTGTTTTCCTGCCGCTATTGGCCGAGGCCGTCATGGAAGAAATCTCCGCTCCATTCTTCTTCTGTTTGGAACTGAATACAACGGCATCCTTCATCACTTTCATCAGAGAATCTTTTTTTTCCGCGAATAATCGAGCCGGCTCGTCTGCCGGCTGATCACGAAGTGTAGTAATTTTATTGGTTGTAAACATAAGACTCTTCAGGGGCACCGTCACCTTGCAGTCTGCATCCACATAGCAAAGACTGTTCCAATCCGCTACTACCGTAAATGTACGTTTCTCCTCCCCCAAAAGATCATACCCTAAGGAATAATCGCTGGGAGGATTGGTTACACCCAACTGCGTCAGAAGTGTGGCGGGAATATCCAGATGGCTGGTCATCCAGGGAATCTCCCGGGGTTTTTGGCCGGGAATCCAGAGTACCAGCGGGGTCTGAATCTGTTCTTCCGTAAAAGCAGAATTATGCCCCCATTTGCCGTGTTCGAGAAACTCCTCTCCATGGTCGCCGGTGATAATAACGATGGTTGAATCGAGCAGCGAATGGGCCTCCAAATAATTCAGGATTCGTTCAATTTGCGTATCCAGATGCCGACAGGCATTGATGTACCTGTTTTTGATGCCGGCGATATTTTCTTTAATATTGGTAGTAGCATAATTAAAGTCTTTCAGGTAATCCTTCTGAATTGCCGTTTCCGGAGGGAAGTTGTAGGGCGCATGCGGAGATTCATAAAACAGGAATACCATAAACGGCTTGACAGGGTCTCGTTTGTCCAGAAAATCGAGAATCAGAGATACGTTAATCCGGTCGCTTTCCCACCCCTGGGCAGCAGGTGCTTCATGCATATGCGATTTGGGAACCCGGGCAAAAACAGTCTTATCAAACTCCGGATAGGTAAATGCAGCACTGGTAAAAAGTTCAATTTGGTAATCATCTTCCTGAAGAATATCCATCAAAACCGGCGAACGCTGTTCATTCAGACAGGGAAACCAATAATTGCCGTATAGTCCGTAGAACATAGAAAAGACAGCCATTCGAGTACCGCTGCCGCCGCTGTAATGGTTAAGAAAACGAATGCTTTTTTGCGAAAATGCCCACGTTGCCGGCATGATTTCCTCCGTCAGCATCGGCGCGGCAAGCGATTCAGCAACCAGCCAGACAATATTGTAATGTTTGGGGTTTTCAACTCGCTTCAGTTCTCGCAATGGGTAATTCATATACATCGAGTCCTTGGACTGAAGCGTCAATTCTGTATTTCTGTGCGGCGTAAACCCCAACTTCTCGAGTTGGTGGCGAAATGTAACGGGCATATACATCGGGAAAACACCTGCGGCAGTTAAAATCGGGGCATAACCCGTAAAACTGCTGATGCCGTACCCAACGGCCTGCAGAAAGATGCACAGCAAAAGGAGAGCGGCAGCGGCTCTTCTCCAGAGCAGTTTTGAAGGAAAAAACGGCCGCTTTATCCGTATGCATGCTGTCAGAATAAGAATTTCAGCCAGCAGAATGCCGACGACAACCAGAAAGAAGACAACCACCGTCCCCCGCCCTGCGGCCATCGACTGGATGCCTCCTTTGGTCAGGACGAGGTTCCACACAAAGCCGTTTATATGAAAGGAATACATCCTGTAAATAACCTGATCGATAATCGCAAGAAGATGGGTCAGAGACATGGAAACAACCGCCGCTGCATATACCAGAACCCGGGCAGATTGAAACCTGTACAGTCCCCCCAGGCGGCATACCCATCTTAACATAGTAATCAACAAACCGGCTGGAAGCAGGTAAAGAAAGCCGTAACTGATAAGAACAGCCGCTGCAAAGGCGGCCTCTGCCGCGGACCGAAAAGAAATTATAAGCAGAAAACCAAGCAAACTGAACAGCATCAGGCAGTAATTAAGCCAGAAAAACCGATCCAGATTCTTTTTAAGTGTTTCCATCCTAATAATCCCTTTAGTCAACCCTTCTGGGCGCATTCCATGCCCATCTCAAGTAAAACCAGACCCAAAAACACCACAAACTTGTCGCAAAGCCGTTGAAGTCAAATTGAAGATATGTACAAAATATGATAGAAAATTGTTTGTGTTTCTGCACGAATTTTCTGCTTTTTTAAATTTTTCTTGTTCTCTGTTGAAAATGCCAAATAATATATAAGAATGGGTTTACCTGAAGAGAAAAAACAGATTTTGCCGCTTTCACAAAACAAAACCCTTTTTTTGAAAGAATTTTTCAGGGCGCCTCAGAGCATCGGGGCGATTGTACCCAGCAGCAGCATATTGGCTCGCGAAATTGTGGAAATGGCGGATGTGGCGGAAAGCTCCGTGATTGTCGAATACGGCGCGGGGACAGGGGTTTTCACTGAAGAGATTCTGCGCCGCAAAAAGCCGGATGCTGCTTTTCTGGCCATTGAAAGCAATCCAGCCATGGTTCAAATTCTTCGCCAGCGTTTTCCGGGGCTGACTATTCTGGAAAACTCTGTCGAGGAGACCCCTCGGCTTCTGCGGCAGTTTCAATTTGCCCATGCTGACAGCATTGTCTCCGGACTTCCGTGGAGCAGTTTTTCTGATGAACTGCAAACCCATCTTCTGAAAGCAACGCTGCGGGCACTGCGGCCTGGAGGGGTCTTTGCCACCTTTGCCTATCTGACAGGGCTGGCGCTGCCGGCCGGTACAACCTTTCGTCGGAAAATTAGAAGATTTTTCTCAGAAGTGTCCATTTCTCCTGTCATCTGGCAAAACCTGCCGCCGGCGATTATTTACCGCTGCGTCAAATAGGACGCCGCTCATTCCCCCAAAGAGCCCTCAATATTTTCTGCGGAAACGGGCGGTAGGAATATTCAGGATTTTGCGATATTTGGCCACCGTTCGCCGGGCGATATTGCCCATGCCGGCTTCAGCAAGTTTCTGACGGAGCTGGTCATCACTGAGGGGGTTGGTTTTGTCTTCCTGGTCCACCAGTTCCTGAAGTTTGGTTTTCAGAGCATCCCAGCTGCGTTCCTGGCCGTTTTCATCCTCCAGGCCGCCGCTGAAAAAACTGCGAAGCGGCACAATCCCCTGCGAACACTGGATATACTTCCCCGAAACAGCGCGGGAGATGGTAGCCACGTGAACGCCGACCTTTTCGGCAATGGCCGACATCGGAAGCGGCTTGAGGTACAGGGGGCCTTTCTCAAAAAAATCCCGCTGATAATCCACAATGGCCTGGGCGACTTTCTGAAGGGTTTGGCGGCGCTGGGCAATGGCATCCATAAACCACTGGGCCGAGCGAATGTTTTTCTGGAGAAACTGACGGGTTTTTTCGTCAATGCAGCGGTTTTTCGCCATTTGCTGATAAAACCGATTCACTCGCAGATTGGGCAGATCCGTTTCGGCCAGAACCGCCCGAAAACCGCCGTTTTCGTCGGGCTCGACAACAATATCCGCCGTGATAGGATAATTGTCATTCCGTCCGATTTGCAGCCCGGGGGAAAGGTCTATCTTGCTCATCCGCTCAATCGCCCGCTTTACCTGCTCCAGCGAACTGTTCATCTTTTTGGCAATCTGCGGAAGGCGGTTTTCAAGAAGCTCCTGCCAGTGCTTCTGAACGATCTCTATCTCAAAACTCATATCCTCGGGAAACTGCCGCATCTGAATCAAAAGGCACTCGCGGACATCGCGGGCACCCACCCCCGGCGGGTCAAGCTGCTGGACCAGCCGAAGGGCCTCTTCGAGATGCTCAATAGAAAAGGACTGTTTATCGTTTTGGCAGAGTTGTTCGAGACGAACGGTCAGATAGCCCTTTTCGTCAAGCGATTCGATAATCAGTTCGCCTGCGGCTTTCACCTCGTCCGAAGCTTCCACAAGACGCCACTGCTCCTTGAGGGCATCCTGCAGCGATTGGCCGACAGCGGCGGTATTCTGAATGGCTTCCAGTTTGCGATCGGGCTCAGAAGGGTCATACGAACTCGAACGGGAAAAATCACCATTCGAAAAGTATTCTTCAAAGACTTCATCAAAATGGTCGAGCCGCTGAAAATCCTCCAGACGATCGCCGTCTTCAGAAACAACCAGCTCTTTTTCGAGAATGGATTCACTCGGGGTTTCGGCGGTTTCAGAAGTCGGCTCGGCCGGTTCGTCAGCCCGCTCAAGAACCGGATTGCTGTTGAGCTCGGCCTCGATTTTTTCCTGCAAAGCCAGCATCGGCAGCTGGAGCACTTCCATCGACTGAATCATCCGCGGGGCCAGCTTCATCCGCTGCTCCATCCGCATCTGTCCAGTCAGCTCCATCCGCATATTCATACTCCGTCTCCGCTCTGCAATCCGGGCTCTATCAGGTCGAACGAGTCCTATTGTACAAATCTTGTACCAGAAAAGCAAAAATATTTTTGGAATTGTCCTAAAGCTCGCTGCGGCCAAGAATTGCGTCAGCCAAAATACTTCCGCTGGAGAACTCAATCGTCGAGCCGCTGGGCAGTCCCCGCGCCAAACGGGTTACCTTAACCCCCAGCGGGGTCAAAAGAGAACGGATATAGAGAGCTGTCCCATCGCCCTCAAGGTTTGGGTTGGTAGCCATCACCACTTCGTTGACATCGCCCTGACGAACTCGCTTCAGAAGAGCATCAATCGTCAAATCGGCCGGCTCAATCCCCTCCAGCGGGGCAAGATGGCCGTTAAGGACGTGATAAACCCACTTGCACAGGCCGGTTTTTTCCAGACTGATGACATCCTTGGGCTGCTCAACCACACAGATGACGCTCTTGTCGCGGCGGGAGTCACTGCAAATGCTGCACACATCGGTTTCAGAAAGATTAAAACAGATGCGGCACTGGCGGATGTTTTCTTTGACATTTCGAATGGCCTCCGCCAGGGCCATCGCCTCGGCCTTGTCGGACTTGAGAATATAAAATGCCAGACGTTCGGCGGTTTTCGGGCCGATGCCGGGCAGTTTGCCGAACTGTTCAATCAGCGTATTCAGACTTTTAGTATAAGCCGGATTCATTCATCAGACTCCGCTTGTTCTTCTGCGCCCTGCTCATCAGGGGATATTTCAACGATTTCGGTAGGTGTAGCATTCAGTTCCTTCAAAATCAGCTGAACCTTCGGGTCATCGAGGACCTCCGCCCGATGCCGACGGTTCTGCGGCGGTGCGGCTGCCGGAGTTTTCGCCGCACCATTTTGAGGAGATTCGGCAGACAATTCAAAACGAAAACTGAGCTTTCGCCCAAAAAATTGGGAAAGAGAGGATTCAATTTCCTTCTGGTGCTTTCGGCAAAACTCGGCGGCAAAGAGGGCTCCCGAAGCAAAACGAAGCTGAAGCACCGAATCAGCAAACCCCGCAAGAACCGCCTGCGAAAGGTAATTGGCCGGCGTCCCGCTGCGCTGTCCCAGATAGGCCAAAAACTGCCCCCATCGGGCCCGCAGAATATCTTCAGTCAGCGGGACATCCGGAGCCGGCACCGATTCAGCCGGCTCAGCAGGACTTACGGCTGCGGATGAGGGGGATGAGTTAGGAACCGAGGCGTTTTTTTTTATGCCCTCAGGAGACGGCGGGACCGCCTTGGCCAGCTGGTCAAGCCCGATAAAATGCTCACTGAGGGCCAGCCGAAGAAGGGCTGCTTCGAGCAGATACCGGCCGGTTTCGCTGTTTCGTATCATCCACCGCAGACGCTCCAGCGCACTGACGGCATAAATCAGCCCCGGAATATCAAAGAAGTCGGCCAATTCCTTCAGGGAGTTCTTTTCGGCTTCGGTCAAAATCAAAACCGGGCTGTCGGCCCCTGCCGCCTTCAGAACCATCAGGTCGCGAAACAGTTCCATCAGCGAATCGCACACCGCCGCAGGCGGCTGGCCGCTTTCAATCAGGCGTGCTGTCTCCTCAAGCACCCCAGGCCCGCTATGGGAGGCAATCTGCCGGGCCAATTGCAAAAGATGTCTGCGGTCCGGCCGGCCCATACATTCCATCAGAAGCGAAACCGTCAGAGGTCTGGAGCCGACACTGAGCAATTGGTCGAGCAAACTCAGCGCATCCCGCATCGACCCGCCGGCCAGACGAGCCAGATGAATCAGCACGTCTTCTTCATAGTCAACCTGCTCCTGCTGAAGAATCTTGCGCAATTGGGCGACAATGGTTTGAGGAGTCATCGCCGCAAAGTCAAACCGCTGGCAGCGGGACTGAATAGTCGGCAGGACTTTATTGGGTTCGGTCGTGGCAAAGATGAATTTCACATGAGGAGGCGGTTCCTCAAGAATCTTCAGCAGCGCATTGAACGCATTCGTGGTGAGCATGTGAACTTCATCAATGATATAGATTTTAAATCGGGCCCTGGCCGGCAGATAAATCGCATTGGCAATCAGCTCCCGCACATGCTCCACCTTATTGTTGGAGGCGCCGTCGATTTCGATTACATCAATATCCTCGCCGGCATGAATGGCCTTGCAACTGTCGCACGCAAGGCACGGGTGAATAGTCGGCTCTTTGGCTTGGAGACAATTCAGCGATTTGGCCAAAATCCGCGCCATGGTCGTCTTGCCGACGCCGCGCGTGCCGGTAAACAAATAAGCGTGGGCGACTCGCCCCGAAAGAATCGCATTTTTCAGCGTTTGCGCAACGGCATCCTGACCGACAACATCATCGAAGGTCTGCGAACGGTAGCGCCGTGCCAAAACCGTATATGTCATTGCTGCCTTTCGAGTTGGGAAAGTCCGCCTGCTTTTTACAAAAACCAAAAAAGGTGGTCGGGTTTACCACACACAGCCCCGCTGCCGCTTAGGGCTGCTCGGTTCCCCGCCTGACCCGGTTCACGCGCGGTGCTTGCGTGGGACCCGACCACAATAAAACCGTTTTCAAGACCCCACCGGCCCTTGGGGGGCCTGGCACTTACTATAAAGCAGGAAATCCCAATTTTCCACAAAAAACAGTTTTTTCCGGCGGTTTTTCCTGATACAATATCTGTTTAGTCTGAAAGCCAACAGATAAGGAGGTTCAAGACCCAGCAAATCCGGAGGTAGTTTAGCATGAAAGTAAGAATAGAAGACAATTGCACCGCGTGCGGTTTGTGCGTAAATACCTGTCCGGAGGTGTTTACGATGGGAGACCAGCTGGCCGAGGTTTTGACGGAAGTCGTCCCGCCCATGTACGAAGAAACTGTTCAGCAGGCCGCCGACGAGTGCCCCGTTGAAGCCATTATAGTCGAGTAAACCGGTCTTGTCAGGCCGACAATTCTTTCGAGCGGCGGGCGGCGGCCTCGAGCGCCTCCTGCACCATCTCACCAAAGGAATAGGCCTCAAAAACCTCAAGAGCAGCCGCAGTGGTACCGCCGGGGGAGGTAACCTTTTTTCGTAAAATATCCGGCGTTTCGTTGTGGGCTGCCGCCTGTTCAGCAAGCAGGGCCGCCCCTTTGGCCGTCTGCAAAACAAGGATGCGGGCGATTTGCCCCGTCAGCCCCAGCGAGACGGCGGCCTTGAGCATCTCCTCCATCAGCAGAAAGAAATAGGCCGGCCCGGAGCCGCTGACCGCTGTAACAGCATCAAGCAGGTCTTCCTGGTCAACCACAACAGTTTTGCCGACCGAATTAAAAACAGCGAGGACTTCCTCCATTGCTTCCTGCGAAGCACCGGCATTATATAAGGCGCTGGCCCCTGCTGCGGCCATTACGGCCATGTTGGGCATCACGCGAATAATCTGAACATTCGGCAGGATGGCCCGGATTTTACTGGTTCGGATGCCGGCGGCAATGGAGACGACGATCGTACCGTCTTTGACGGCAGTGGCAATCTCGGCGAGCACGGAAGCCATCTGCTGGGGCTTAACGCTGAGAATCAGCATCCCGACATTGCCGGCTGCCGCTCGATTATCCCCGGAAGCGCGAACGCCGTAAGTCCGGCGGAGAAAATCCAGCCGCTCGATGCAGATATCCGAAACCCAAATCTGTTCAGGATGATACAGCCCCGCCTCCAAAATGCCTTTCAGCAGGGCCTCTGCCATATTCCCGCCGCCAATAAATCCAATCTTGTTCATTGGTTTGTCCTGATTCTGTCTGTGCGTTTGTCTCTTTTATCCGATTGCAGCAGTGCAGTATAGATTAACCGGTCAGCAAGTCAAATTGTTCCGGGCTGAGAGTTCGCCGAAGTTTCTGGAGGGCCTGAAGTTCAATCTGCCGGACCCGCTCTTTACTGAGACCGAGGGCCTGCCCGATTTCCTTAAGCGTTTTGGGCCTGGGCGGAATCACACCTTCCCCCAGCGGAAAGCGATTGAGTACAACATAGCGTTCGCGCTCGTCGAGTTCCCGTTCCACAATCTGCCGAAGACTCTGATGGGCCTGCTCGACGGCGGCCAAATCAAGCAGCGGCATCGAAGCAGCCGGCTGGGCCATCTGGGAAAAGTCAGAGCCGCCGGCCCGATCGGGACGAGAGGCCTCCGCCGGTATCCGACGGGCAAAATCTTTGGCAATCGCCAGAGTGGCATAGGTGCTGAAGCGATACCCCTTGGTATAATCAAACTTCTCGAGAGCGGCCATCAGGGACAGATTCCCTTCGCCGACCAAATCCGGCAAAGAAGCCCCGAAAGAAATGTGCTTGCCGGCTACATGAATGACCAGCGGCATATTCACCTTGAGCAGAAAGTGCTGGGTCTGTTCAGCCAGATTCAAATACTGTTCGATGCGCTGAAGCCGGCGGCTGGACGGATGACTCCTCTGAATCTGAAGCCGCTCCGTAAAGGCCAGATACTTAAGAAAATTATAGCGGCGAAACAAGGCCGTCTCCTCGGTACGGCTTAAGACGGCAGGCGGCTCCGCAGAAAGCTCTTTCAAGAGGGTTTCGGACGGCTCTAAAATGGTTTGAAACGCCTCCGGCGTATGAAACTCAGGGCTGTCCACATATTCAATCTTCAGCGAAAGCACTTCTTTGGCCCGCTGCTGATTGATAATGCGGTGAACGGAACTATAACTGAGGCCGAAACGTTCCATCAGCTGGCGAGTCGGGGTTTTCTGCTTATAAAGTTTCAAAAGAGCCGCCCTCTCTTTGGCACTCAGACGGCCGAACGGACGGGAAAAGACGGCTTTTTCAGGATACAGCCGGTCATGTTCGGCCAGGATATAGCGAACCGTTTCGCGGGCCCTGCCCAGTCGGCGGGCCACTTCACGCAGGATGGGCTCCCGGGAGCGGACGGAAGTGTCTTGCTGCAGTTGGGCGGCCAGCTCAATCACTGTTCGTTTTTCCTCTTCGGTCAAGCGGGAAAACCGACCGGCCTTGCCGAGCTGCTTAGAGCACGAAGAGACAAACTGCTCGACAACAGAGGCCGGAAAGGCAAGCCGCCTGCGCCCATCGGGAAAGAGATAATGTTTGCCCAAAAGACCGTATTTCTGCCATCGGCGTATGGTTTTGGCCGAGACCGAAAAACGCTCCGCCAGCTGAGAGACGGTATAGAGGGTTTCCGTCTGTTTCAAGGCGGGCAACTCGAGATTGCGGCTGAGCTGCACCGCAAAAACCCGCAAATCATCGAGCACCTGCCGCCCGCCGATCAGGACATCCTGAAGGCGGCCATAGAGACGCCGGCCGCTGAGCCGAAAAACAATAAAATCAAGCGGATATTCTTTTTGAGGATTTAAAAGAAGCAGAAGTTTTTCGATATTGTCCAGAATCTTTTTCTGCTCCGGACGGGAAGCCCTTTGAAACGGCTCCAGAAACTGACGCAAAGCCGGATGTTGGGGATGTATCTGCATAGATTGATTATGGACTTATCGGAGCGTGAAAGCAAGGGGTTTTCCTCAAGTGTAATCGCCATTACTTCGTCCGGCATGCCGTCAGATTGGGGGGAAGGGCTTGCATGCAAAATGCCCAAATACTTGCCGGCGGCGTCCGTGTAATTGTAGAGCCGCCTCTCAAATGCTACTGTAAAGTTGTTTCTGTAAATTGCTGTTAACCGTGTGTGTTCGGGTGGAGGCAAGGAGGCCGAAGGCCGACGAACCGGAACCCGAACACACACACGAAATTTTTGCTTGAATTGGCGGGCCTGTCCCGTTCTCCTGTTAAGGTTTTATCAGAACTTTAGTTAGGAGAAACACGATGACCCGCCAGACAGATGGTAACACAATCGAGACGGTAATGGAACTGTTAATTGAAAACGGCTTTGACGGATTGGCCGATTGGATGCGAATCCTGCTCAATGAAGCCATGAAGATCGAGCGGAATCACGCCCTTGAGGCAGGTCCCTACGAGCGGTCTGACGCCCGCAAGGGCCACGCCAACGGCTGCAAGCCCAAGACCGTGGACACCCGCCTCGGATGCCTGACGGTTTTTGAACTGCCCGAATCGCATCGTAAACGGATGCGAACGACCAATCTGCTCGAACGCCTGCATGAGGAAATCAACCGACGCACCCGGTTGGCCCGGCTGTTCCCAAACCCAGCGTCCCTGCTGCGGCTGGTTAGTGCCATTGAAATGGAGATCAGCGAAGACCGGATCGCCGGAAAACGGTACCTGACCATGAATGCGGAAAAGGAGAACGTGGACCCTACCGTCAATTTAAACAAAAAGAGAATTTACAGAAAAAATGTTGCGTAATCGGGCTTTTCTTTTGGGCCCAATAATAATGTGCGAAAGATAGTGTACGTTATCCAGCTATGGATGCTGAAATCATATCTGGATGAACTGGGAAACGAACAGACGCTTGCAGAAAAACGAAAGATAGGATAGGCTAAAGCAATGGAGCCGTCACAAACCTTCAACTACGGCTGGGACATAATCCATTCTTCTTTTTTATCCTAATATTTTTTTTAGCCAAATTGCAAAGATAAAAAACAGTAACCCATAAAAAGAGAAATAAGGGATGTCGTGGCATATTAACCAGCTATATCCTTTCAAATTTATTGATATTGCAAAGACTATTCTTAACAAGTTCAACGAAAACCACAATGCCAACAGAACAAAAATGAGTCCAAATCTATAAAGCAGTTTGTTGGGTAGAAGAAAGACAAATGGAAGAATCCCAAATAGCCATAATATATTCGTACACCACTTTACAACTTCAGTGACACTGCCATTGGCTATTATAAAACGGCCAACACTGAATGATCTTACACCCATATAATCCAATATAAAACAGACCGATTTAGCAATCAGAATACAAAAAGGTTGCCATTCAAAAGAATAAAAAATAATAATTCCAACAGACCATATGACAAAAATCACATCTATTTTTCTTGAAACAGCAATTCTTAATGTGCGAAATTTGATTCTGTAAGCAAACATTACAATGTGCAGATCTCAAGAACGGTCATATAAGCTTTTGGTCATAATCTAATATCAAGATATTCGGTCGACACTCTTTCACCATCTTTTCCAAAAACATCCACTGAGGCGTCTGAGTAGAAAACCCATATTCCCCCCTCGTGCATTTTTCCACATCCAGATACTCGTTGTCGCAATTGAAAGTTCTTGGAAACATGTCCTAAATAATCATAGACTGTCAAATGGAATTTATTATTATCGTCATTATTATCGATGACCCACAAATAATCTCCGCTGATTAGCGCACTGAATAAGCGATTAAATTCAAGTTCCACGCCGTCCCAAATCAAAGTTGTCATATGGTTTTGCATCTGCTGGCACAAAACCAATTCGTCGTTCTGCCAACCATCCACGAGCCACAGGTCGGCCTTGCCGTCGTTATAGCTTTCATACGGTTCTATCAACGAAGGCGTTATCTTATAAAGATATTCTGTTGTTTTTACGTAATATTCGCCCTTCGCCGTTCTACATGTTCCCCTGAGGTCCCCCTTTATTTCAAACAAATGAGATTTTCTTGTAATTAAATCTAAGTAAACACAAATGTATTTAAGAACTTTATCACCAGACTGATATCCCAATAAAATGAGATTAGCGTCATCAGGAATTCTCGTGCATAACAGAAAAGTGCAGTTGGGGTCAATGTCCAGTTCTTCTTTTTGAGCTGTGTGCGGATCATATAAGTAAACTCCTTGAAACGTCACTAAAACGATCCGCTTCATTTCAGAAACATAGAACATAGAAACAACCGGAGCAGAGACATCCGCATTTTGGCCTTGCCCATTAATTCTCCAGAATAGTCTCACGGATAAAGGTCTTCTTTCTAACACACTTTCTAACACACGGTAAGCCGCAAAATTCCCATCATTTTGAAAAAAAGTCAAAATGGTACGGCTTTCCAGAATTCTATCTTTTCTGGTGCGAGAATGGCTTACCACATGCCTGTAAACTATCGCAACGACAAGAAGAAGTGTTAGGACAAAGTATAATATCTTCATTTCACCTGCTGTCGGATTATGTCCCAGCCGTAGTTGAAGGTTCATAGCGGCTCCATTGTTTTAGCCTATCCGACCCTTCGTTTTTCTGCAAGGGTCTGTTCGTTCTCCAATTCATCCAGATACGATTTCAGCATCCAGATC